>Ga0316189_10001060_pt1 | contig 27274 bp, 17 predicted proteins | sample LowCovwburrow_MG_FD_204930 | JGI IMG/M metagenome (GOLD analysis project Ga0316189, IMG submission 204930) | Coastal sediment microbial communities from Maine, United States - Lowes Cove worm burrow | ecosystem: Environmental > Aquatic > Marine > Coastal > Sediment | place: USA: Maine...
CGGCTCGGCGAACGAGACGCCGACGGTCGACTGCTCGGGCGGCTCGGCGAACGAGACGCCGACGGTCGACTCGGGGCGACGCGCGTCCGGGTGGGCGCCCGCGAAACCGACGGCCGACTCGGAGCCCTGGAGGGGGCGCGCGTTCTGGTCGGCGCCCGCGTCCTGGTGGGCGCGGTCGCGGTCGGTCGCGGCTGAGACATCGACGGACGTGTCCGTGTCGGAGGACGGCCGGTCATCGGCTGCGTCCGGGAGCGGCTCGGACGCGCGCCCACTGTGTGGCGGGTCTGCGGCGCGGGGGTGTAGCGCGGGGTCGCTCCCGTCGGCCGTGCGCTCGTCCGACCAACACGACCGGGCTGCGGGCGATCTCTGCGCATGGCGTGGACGGAGCCAGCTCCCTGAGGCCGACCCGAGGGCCGAACGCCCGGCTTCTGCGGGCCGGAGTGCACCGCGCTCGCGCCCTGCGGGCGCCCTGCGGGCCGGGCGCCGGGCTTGCGACCGGCGACGACGCGCCCGGCCTGGCTCGGCCGACTCACGCTCGGGCGAGCTGTTGGGGTGACTGGCGGCTTTCCGCGGTCTGCGCGCAACGTGTCAGGGCCGCCTTGCGGCCGCGGGCTCGGTCGTGCGCCGGGCTTTGGCCGACCCGTCGGGCCCCCAGGGTTTCCGCTCGGACGACCCGTCGGACCGCCTGCGTGCCCGTTTGGCTGGCTGCCCGGACGAGGCCGCCCAGTATGCCGTCCCGGATAGACATCACGCGGCGCATAGGCGTGATAGCCGTGGTGGCTGACACCGCCCCAGTACCAACCGGAGCCGTAGTAGCCGCTCCCCCAGGCGTAACGATGACTCGGGTGATGATGGTTCCACGCGTACACCAGACCAACCGGCGGGCCCCAGTAGTGGCAGTAGCTGCCGAAATGCGGGCTGTAGTAGACCAACGTGCCGTTGACGTTGTGGTAGTAACGCCCCGACCAATAGACCTTCGGGTAGCTCTCGATCGGCTGCTCGTAGGTGTGCACGTAGACGACGACCTCGACCTGCTCGCCGCTAGAGAGTGTCTCGTAACCGAGCATCTCATCGTTTTCGCCCACGTCGTAGGCGACAGCGCCGTCGACGTAGGCGTAGTCATCAACCGGCGCGGGTCCGCCCATCACCTCCGCTGTGCCCTGCGGATAGGCTGTCTCCGCCAGGTAGACCTGCTGGCCGGGGATCTCGACCACCGTATCGACCACCATCGGCTCGTAGGCGGGTGCTGGCGCGTGATGCCGGTGCGCGCAACCGCTTGAGAGACCGATGAGACCGATGAGCGAGGGTACAACCCAGGCGAGGAGGCGAGGTCGGGGCATGCACCTGAGACGTGCTGGAGCAGATTCTCTTCAGCCCCGAGACGAATCCGGCGAAGAAAAAACCCCGACGACGCAAAAGCGTCGCGGGGCCCCATATTGGGTCGTTTCTGCCCCTAAGGCACGACGCAGGCGCCGACGTGCTCGAGTCCCGGAGGTGCGTCCATCTCAAACCAGGGGACACAATCCTGACCCATGTCCTGACCCGAGCAGGTGTTCCCCTCGTTGATGTCGCAGTACTCAGAGCAACATCCGCCCGCCTGACAACCGGGGACGTTCTCGGGGTTTGCGCAGAATAGCCCAGGATCGCAGACGTTGATGTACTCGCAGGGGTCCCCGTAGGCGCCCATCTCACCGCTAGCGTCGAAGTCGCAGATGAAGTCGCCCGCAAGGTTGCTGTAGAAGCAGATCTGATCCCCCGGACAGTCGACCAGGAGCGGATCGCAGGTAGGCAGGCAGAGGGTGAGAACACCTTCGTTGGTGACGTCGCAGACCGTGCCCGAGGGGCACATAGGCGCATCTTCGGTGCCCGTGCACTGATCGATGCAGCTGCCGATGTTCTCCTCGTTGACGTACCAACACAGGAGCCCCAGATCGCAGTTGTCCACGCCGCTGACGCCTCCGCCCTCGGCGACGCACTCGTCACCGGACTGGCCTGGGTTCGCGTCGACCGGCGAGCACTTCAGCGCGTTCCACGAGCCTCCGCCGTCGTTCGCCCACGGCATGCACTTCTCGCCATCGGGGCAGTCCTGCGCCCAAATATCACACTCGTTGGTGTCAGGTGCACCGCCGTCCATGCAGCTGAGAAAGGTGCAACCAGTGGTCTCAGTGCCCGTCGTGTCGGAGCCGGTCGTCGTCCCGGTCGCGCTCTCCGAACCACCAGTCGCCGTCGACGTGCCGGTGGGGTTGTCGGTCGCGCTCCCGTCGTCGGTCGTCGACGTCCCGGAGTCACCGGTGGTGGACGTCGCCCCCTGAGTCGTTGTCGTCATCGTCTCAGGGTCTTTACAGCCGACCAAGGCGACTGCGCCTGCGAACAACAGGCATGAAATTTTAATATTGCTCATCATCGAAGTTTCCTCGTGACCCCTTCAGGGGTGTCGTCCCGCACCATTCATTGCCGCGAGCGCTCCTGTCCATGCTCCCACACTTCTGCCAAGGTGCGCAATCGCGTGCCGACCAGCGCCGGAGCCCTTCGCGTTCGCCAATCTGACCTGGAGGGCAGACGTCAGCAGCAGGCCTGGCGCGAAATCACCCTGCATCCAGGACGCGTCTCTCCCCCTATACTCAGAGGCCCTGGAATCCGGGCCCCTCTACCGTGCTCACCGTCTCGGGATACGACATCAACGGCGTCCTTCATGCCGGACGGGATGTGATCACCCACCGCGGTCGGTCTCTCGCCGACGGCTCGTCGGTGCTGATCAAGTGCCCGCTCAGTGAGCGCCCGAGCGGACACCTCCTCGCTCGCCTCCGCCGCGAACAGACGATCCTCACGACGCTCGACGGCGATCGGATCAACCGTGCGGTCGAGCTCGTCCCCTGCTCTCGTGGGCTCGCGCTGATCGTCGAAGACCACGGCGCGGACACACTCCGCCAGCACTGCGAGGGCAAGCCGCTCTCCTCGGCAGAGTTCATCGAGCTCGCCGTTGGAATCGCTGATGCGGTCGCCGCCCTCCACCGCCAGGGCCTCGCCCATCGCAACCTCTCGCCCGAGGCGTTCATGGTCACGGCAGGCGGCCGCGTCTCGCTGACAAACCTCAGCGAAGCTGCTCCGATCACGAGCGGCGGGGCGGCCGGCAGCGACGGTGAACGGTCCTTTGAGTACGTCGCACCGGAGCAAACAGGCCGCCTCAACCGCGCGGTCGATCAGCGTAGCGACCTCTACGTCCTCGGCGTGATCTTCTTCCAGCTTCTGACCGGGCGCCTGCCCTTCACCCAGAGCAACCGCCTCGAACTCGCCCACGCCCACATCACCGACCTGCCGCAGCGACCCAGCTCGCTGAGACAGACGATCCCCCCATGCCTCGACGGAGTCGTCCTCAAGCTCCTCGCGAAGATGGCGGATGAGCGCTACCAGAGCGCAGCGGGCCTCCGGTATGATCTCGAGCGCTGCCACGAGTGCATCGCCGGCGACGGTGCCAAGGTCTTCGAGCTCGGCACCGTCGACCCTGCACCACGCCTCTCCTTCGCCGACCGGCTCTACGGTTCAGAGGGCTTGATCCACGACTTCCTCGCGGCCTTTGAGCGCGCGAGCAAGGGAACACGCGAGCTCGTCCTGATCGGCGGCGCACCGGGCTCAGGCAAGTCCCATCACCTCAACGACATCCGGCACAACCACCTGCCAAAGCGAGGGCAGGTCCTCTCTGGCCGATGCGAGCGTGGCTCCGTCGTCCCCTATGGACCCCTCATCGCGGCGGTCCGCGCCCGAATGCGGGAGTTCCTCGAGGCCGAGGAGGCTGAGCTAGGTATCTGGCGAATGCAGATCGAGGCTGCGATAGGCGAGGGCGCAGCCCTCCTCGCCGGCTTCATCCCCGAACTCGATCAGCTCCTCGATGTGACCGGCTCCACGGGCTCCACGCCCGCGACCGAGGACGAGGATCGCCATCGTTTTCAGACGCTCTTCGACGCGCTCCTGAGGGCGATGGCCACGGCCCAGCCGCCCTTCGTGGTCGTTCTCGACGATCTCCACCGGGTCGATCCGTCCAGCGCTGACGCGCTCGTCCGTCTCTTCGAGGATCCTCGCGGGCACGCCATCCTCGTGGTCGCGACCTACTGTAGGCACAACCCCGACTCCGCGCGCCTCGTCCACGAGCTGGCGAGCACGGTCTCCGAACACGGTGTGACCGTGACCGAGCAGACGCTCGCTCCCCTCAGCAGCGGAGACACGGTCGCCCTGCTCCGCGACAGCCTGACGCCGACCAAGAGCTCGCTCCGCGCGCTCGGGGACCGTGTCTTCGGACGTACCGGCGGCAACCCGCACCTCATCCGTCTCCTCCTAGAGACCCTGCACCGTCACGGGTCGATCCGCTACGAGACCGCGAACCACCAGTGGTCTTGGTCGAGCGGCGACGAGCACCCCGATCTCGATCTCCTCGCGCTCCTCTCGGAGCGGATCGCCGACACCCCAGCACCGACGCAGGAGGCCCTCGCGGCCGCTGCCTGTATCGGCCTCCACTTCGACCTCTCGCTCCTCCAAGAGCTCCTCGGGGCGAACGCGGGACCGCTCGCCCTGGCGCTAAAGCCAGCTCTCGAGCGCGGGATGCTCCGCTCGATCAGCGAGCCCGACTCGAGCGCCGTAACCTACACGTTCACGCACTCGAGCCTCCTCGAGCCTGCGCTCGCGCACCTGGATGAAGGTCAGCGCCAGGACTACCACCGGCGCCTAGCGAAGCTCCTCCTCGATCGAGGCGCCGCGAGCGACGAGCGTATCTTCGCCGCCGCCGAACACCTCACCCTGGGGCTGACCGACAGCACGGGCTGGGCCGAGCGCAGCGCGTGCGCCCGGCTCTGTCACGAGGCCGGCACACGGGCGATGATCTCAGGCGGGTATGCGACCGCCGCCACCTACCTCGAGCGAGGGATCTCGATGATGCCGGCGGTCGCCTGGCAGGACGAGCACCGGCTGATGCTCGGCCTCTACACGGGGCTCGCCGACGCACGTCTCTTCCTCGGCGACTCCGCGGGCGCGAGCACCCTCTTCGACCGGGCGCTCAACGAGATGCGGTCCTCGCTCGGCCGCGCCGAACTCCTCGCCTTCAAGATCAGCCGCGAGATAGGCCTGAGACGCTTCTCTGACGCGCTGACCACCGGTCGAACAGGGCTCAAGCTCCTCGGCATCAAGCTCCCCGCGGCGAGCTCTCGTGCGTCGCTCGCCCTCGAGTTCACCCGCCTTCGATGGCAGCTTCGCAAGCGATCGATCCGCTGCGTTCTCGACACCCCAGAGTCCCTCGATCGGCGCACCTATGTCATACACAGCCTCCTGATGTACATGGCGCCGGCTGCCCTCTTTAGAGACTTCAAGCTCGCCGCGCTGCTCTTCCTCCGTCTGACGAACCTGACCCTTGAGACTGGCCGCACCGAGTTCTCCGCCTTCGGAGTCGCGGGGTACGGCCTCTTCTTGGCGACCCTACAGGGCGACCACGCCGGCGCTGCCGAGGCGAGTGAGGTCGCAGACGCGCTCCTCACCCTGCTCCCGAGCCCGACGACCGAGCCCAGGGTTGATCTCATCACGGGTCTCTTCGTCCAACCTTGGAGCGGCGCGGTGCACGACGCCAAGGGTCGCCTGGAGCACGGACACGATGCGGCGTTGCGGCGAGGTGACCTCGCCTACGCCTGCTTCAGCGGCAGCCAGGTGCCCCCTATGTCCTTCTTCGTCGGCGACAACCTCAGCCGCGTCGAGGATCAAGCGGCGACCTACGTCGCCTTCCTTCGCCACTCAGGCGCTGCCGAGGGACACCTCTACGTCACCGCGCTAGAGCGCCTCTGTCGTCACCTCCGCGCCCTCGACGACGAGTCCGACACGTTCACCGGCAAACCCCCGGAGGAGCGCGCGAGCCAGGCGGGCCAGAGCATGGGAGGCCTCTACATCCCGCTCTACAGCGGGATCTGCCTCTACCACGAGGGGGATCACGGCGAGGCCCAGATCCAGTTCGACACAGCGGCCCAGGACCCGAACCCTCTGCTCGAGCTCGTCCCCCGCATCGACCTCGACTTCTTCTCGGCGCTCAACCTGGCGGAGCTGGCGATGCAGGCGAGCCCCGGCGAGCGCCGTCGAGTCATGGGGCGGCTCGCCGAGCACCACGATCGCCTCCTGAGCTTCGGCTCTCTGTCATGGCCCAGCTTCGGCGCTCGCGCGGAGATCGTCACGGGCGTCCGGGCGTGGGTGGAGGGACGAACCCACGAGGCCCTCCCCCACCTCAACGCAGCGATCAGCCTCGCGTCGGAGGCCGGTGATTCACACCGGGAGGCCCTCGCTGCGGAGCTCGCGGCCCGCGTAGCGATCGCTACAGAGACCACCTTCCTCCTCGATCACTACCTCGATCTGGCCTTCGACGCATACCAACGCTACGGCGCGATCGCCAAGCTCAGCATCCTACGGGCCAGCTACGGCGAGCGCAGGCCGGCGAACGAGCCGCGCAGCCGAGTCCCGACCGAGACCTCCACGCTGGTCCCGCTCGACGGCGGCGGCGGCAAGTCGCTCGACGTCGGCACGGTGGTCAAGGCGACCCAGGCGCTCTCCGGCGAAATTGTCCTCGATCGTCTCCTCGACACGCTGATCCAGGTCGTCATGGAGAACGCCGGGGCGCGACGTTGCTTCCTGGTGCTCGTCCACGAGGGGCGGCTCCTCGTCGAGGCCGAGGGGTCTGTCGACAGCTCGGAGATCGAGGTGCTCCGTTCGACCCCGATCGAGAAGCACGACGACCTTCCCCACTCGATCCTCAAATACGTCATCCGCTCGGGCTCGAGCGTCGTCCTCGAGGACGCAGGTCAGCGCGGCGCCTTCACCAAGGACCGCTACGTCCGTCGCGAAGCGCTGAAATCGGTGCTCTGCATGCCGATCATCCACCACAACAAGGTGATGGGCGCCCTCTACCTCGAAAACAACCTGGCGACCGACGTCTTCACCGGCGACCGCCTCGAGCTGCTCAACCAGCTCGCGGCCCAGCTCGCGATCTCTGTCGACAACGCGCGCCTCTACGAGTCCCTCGATCGGGCCCGTGAGAACGCGGTCAACGCGGACCAGGCGAAGACCCGCTTCCTCATGAACATGAGCCACGAGCTGCGGACGCCGCTCAACGCGATCATCGGCTACACGGAGCTCATCGAGGAGGACCTGATGGACGGGGTCTCCGACGGCTTCGTCGACGATATCGGCAGCATCCAAACCGCGGCGCTACGCCTCGAGCGAACCCTCGAGAGCGCCCTCGAGCTGTCGCGGATCGAGGCGGGTACCTTCACGATCGAGCTCGAGAATGTCGACGTCAACGAGCTGCTCAGCGACATTCTCCGCGAGCTCGCGCCGGTCGTCGCCGAGCGCAACAACCAGCTCGATCTCGAGATCGATGAGGTCGGTCTTGTCATCAGCGACCGCCTCCGCCTCCGCTACTGCCTGCGCAGCGTCCTCGACAACGCGATCCGCTTCACCGAGGGCGGCAACGTCAGCCTCAAGGTTCAGATCCACGGCGAAGGGTACCTGGCCCGGCTCGGGATCATCGTCAGAGACAGTGGTATCGGGATCCCGCCCGAGCACATGCAACGGATCTTCGCCGCGTTCACACAGGCCGACGACTCGACGACCCGGAGCTACGAGGGCTCAGGCGTCTCCCTGGCGGTGACGAAGCATATCTGTGACTCGCTCGGCGGATCGATCGCCGCCGAGTCGACGGTCGGCGTCGGCTCGATCTTCGCGATCGACCTGCCGATCCGCCGGCCGTCTGCGCGGGCTCAGCCCAGCTAGTCGGGCGGCTCCGCGTCGGCCGATGAACACCGAATCGCGGTGCACGCTCCTGTTCTGACGGGGCTTCTCCTCCTCGCCGCACTTCGCATCACCTCCCTCGACCCTCGGGCGAGCGGACCTCCCCCCAGCGAAGAGGGGCCGCCAAGAGCGAGGGGTCCGCAGATTGGCTCGAATTGCCTGCGCGGAACGGAGCGAGGCGAGACGAGGCGAGACGAGGCGAGACGAGGCGAGACGGGACGAGACGGGACGGGACGGGACGACGGGACGGGACGGGACGGGATACTGCGCCCGCAGGGCGGCCCAAGGCTCGTCGTCGCCACGCTCAACTCGGGCTCGCCATCGAGAAGAGTGGCGGACTCACCTCCGTGACCGCCCCCTGCGTCGAGGTTCGAGACACAGACAGCTCTCCGTGCTCCGCTCTCCGCGGAGATCTCGGCGTACCTCCAGTTACATCAAGATCCACGCTCACCGTGTTCGCAAGCACCGGCTTCGCCCTCCGGGCACAAGCACCCCCGCGCTTCGCCCGTCGGCGAACGCCGGCTTGCCTGCGACAGGGCGATCGGGCATAGCGAGGGCTGGACAACGCCAAGGAGGCGCACGATGAAGACTATCGACTGGTACTATCACCGCAAGAGTTGAACGTCCTGCAAACGATCGCAGGAGTTTCTTGCGAACAACGGCGCGGTGATCGCTGAGACGACCATCGCCAACAAGATCCGCTTCGAGGGCGAGGCTGCCCTCGAGATCGCACGTCAGACCGAGCGCGTCTGGGTCGCGAAGGGCAAGAAGATCACCAAGCTCAACGTCGGTGAGACCGCCGATGAGGAGCTGCTCCGCATCATCCTCGGACCGAGCGGCAAGCTCCGGGCGCCGGTGCTCCGCGCTGGCGATCTGCTCTTGGTCGGCTTCAACGCCGACCTCTACAGCGAAGCGCTCACTTGAGCGACCAGGCCTGAGAACGGGCCGCGGCTGTCGCCCAGACCCCGTCCTGGAAAGACTCTCGACGCATCCCAGCGCGAGTCTTGATGGGGCCGGGTCCGGGTCGACGATCGCACGCGTGAAGGCGCGGCCGCGGCCGCGCCTCCACGGAGGTCACTGAGACGAGGGCCGACAAGAGACCGTCGTGTCCCCCCTCGCCCTGCCCCAAGAGCCGGCGATGAGCGCTCGCTGGCAGGGAGGGCCGGCTTCGCGCCTTGACCGCCCTCGCAGCCTAGCGGATCGTCAGGGTCTACGATGGCGGATGAGGAACAGGTGACGGACGGCGGCCAGACCCCAGACCCGGCCCCGACCCCGGCCCCGGCCCCGGCCCAGGCCCAGGCCCCGACCCCCAGCCCAGGCCCAGGCGAAGCGACCCCCGAGGGCGAAGCTGTGTCGACCAGTCCCTGGACCCGCGCGCTCGATCGCATCACCTATCTCTTCCTCCACCGGGGGAGCGCGCTCCTCTACCAGCTGACGATGTCGATCACGCTCGGCACGCTCCTTGGGACCGTGATCGCGCTGGTGCTCTTCGGCGAGAAGAACCTCGAGATCTTGATCGGTGGTGTCGGCGGGATCGCCGTGGTCTCAGCGCTCCTGCGCTGGGTCGTCGCGTCGGTCCCCGAGCTCGACGATCGCAGCCGGGTGCTGTCGGCGAAGCGGCGGGTCTTCATGCTCACCGTCCTCGCGACCGCGATCGCCTTCTACGGCCATTATTGGACGATCCGGAGCGGTTTCCCGCTGATCCCCCTAGGCCAGGACACCGAGCTCTATCGCCGGATCAACCGCCTCGAAGACCAGGTCAAGCAGGTCGAGGTGGATCTCGGGACCGTGCCGATGCACCGGCATAGCCTGACCACAGCGCCGCAGCTCCGCAGCTGGCGGCGGATCCCCGTCAAGCCAGGCAAGCCCTACAACCTCCGCCTGGAGACCGGCGACACCAGCCGCGATGTCTGGGTCGAGCTGGTCGTCACCGACGAGAAGGGCAACATCCTCGGCGCGCGCCGGGCCCTCAGCAGCCGTGATCTGCGGCTCACCGTGCTCACCGAAGATCACTGGTCGATCGGCGTCGGCGTCCGCTGGTGGCCTCGAGGCATGGGCCCCCTCGACATGACCGACGACGACCCGCCCAAGGCCCCGCTCGAGCTCCAGCTCACCGCGACACAGGCCCAGGAGGCTCGGGTCACGAGCGCCTGGACCGGAGAGTTCGCCGGCCTCAACTTCGACGGGAGAGAGCTCTCCGCCAGCGGAGACTCGAGCGAGAGCAGCCGCGACACGATGCGCAGCCGCTGCGGCGGCGACGGAAGCAACGAGCTGCTCTACCGCCTCGATCTATCGCAGGCCACGTCCGGCGGATGGTTGGCGATCGGCGCCCAGTCGGAGCTGACGATGGCGACGATCCTCGGGCTCTACGCGGAGGACGGACGGAGCCTCGACGATGATGGCGTCGAGACCCTCAAGCTGCGCGAGCTCGCCTGTGACGGCTCTGCCTTCCTCTTCGAGGGCAACCCCGACAGCCTCCGCCGTGACAACCTGACCTCCACCCTGCACGTCGCGGTGCCGCCTGGGATCTACTACGTCGCGATCGACGGTCTGCCGGCGCAGCGTCGCCGCGAGCGACCTCTGGCCCTCCCCTTCACGCTTCGCGGCACCTTCACCCCCTTCGACGCGACCAGCACGCTCCAGATCGACAGCTACGCGCCCGCTTCGACCCACCTCGTCGATCTCCTCCACGCCCGCTCGGCCGAGCATTGCGAGCGGCGAGACATCACCTACATCGACCTGCCAGTGCGGGTCGACGGCGATCAGAAGCTCGTCACCGCGAGCCTCAGCGCCGAGGGATCGCACACGGCGAGCCGCCTGGCGTGGTTGCCCGACGACCCCGCGGACCGCGGCTGTGACCTCTACGAGGCGGCCGAGAGCCGGCCTTTTGTCACCTTTGGCGACGGGGAGGCAAAGACGATCCGTCTCTTTCGGCCGGCACCCAACCGCCAACCGGCGATCGAGTCCCTCTCGTTCCGCGTCGACACGCTCGCCACCGAGGCGCTGAAGGAGGCCTGCAAGAACGCGCCGGTGCTCTCCAAGTCGAACAGCGGCTCCGTATACGGGCGCACAGGCTCCGGCACAAACCCGATCCTCGGCCTCAACAGCGAGCCGCTGGTGAAGAAGAGCGAGGTCCAGTCGCGGGCCTTCGCCGTCGCCGCTTGCGCCGCCAACGCCCGCTGGCAGCCGCCCCGAAACGACGATCCATCGCAGTCGGTGGGGCCGATCAACCCCCTCGCCTACGCCCCCGGCGAAGACACCTCCGAGTCGATCTGGACCTTCTCCTTGAGCGAGACCTCGACCATCGAGCTGATGGTCACGTCCTCGGTCCAGGGAGAACTCCTCTACACGTCGATCATCCGCGAGTGCCAGACGATCCCGCAGGTCATCGCCTGCGAGCAGGCGCGCGGACCGCAACAGGTCAACGCTCGAGTCCGTCTCCCGGCCGGGACCTATCAGATCATCGCCGATGGCCCCGGCACCCACTTCCTCGCCCTGGACGTGGACCCGGTGAAGAACAACCCCGACGATCCGCTCGACCCCCACAACGACCCGCTCAGCGACTAGCGAGCGGCCCCGCGCGAGCGCTCCACGATCTCAGGCCGCGCGTTGACCGCCCACCACGCAATGCCCCAGGCGGGCGTATAGTCGCTCCAGGGGCCGCTTTGGGGCCTACGCGAGAAAAAGGGTGAGCCGGCGTGAACCGACGGCGTCCTGCTCCGACTACCTTCCACGGAGAGTCCGATGTCCCTGCTCAACTGGCCTACTTTTACTGCTTCCGTGGATCCCAAGACCGAGGGCGCCGACGCCGAGACAGGCGCGCTCAGCCCCGAGCGCGCCCTCCTGTCCCCCGTATGGATCGCGTCGCTCGCGATCCTCGGGCTCAACGACCACCTCTTCAAGGGCTCCGCTCTCCTCCCCGACGCTCTCACCGGCAAGCTGAGCGACGTCGCCGGGATGCTCGTCGCCCCCGCGCTGCTCGCCGCCGTGACCCGCACCAAGAGCCGCCGCGGTCTCTTCCTCTGTCACCTCGCGGTCGGCGCTGTGTTCGCGGCGATCAACCTCTCCGGCGACGCTGCGACCGCCTGGAGCGCTCTGATGGGCCTCGTCGGCGCGCCCTGGGCGATCACCGTCGATCCGACCGACCTCATCGTCCTGCCGACGCTCTTCCTCTCCTGGAAGGCGCTCGCGCCCGAGATGACAAAGCCTGTCCCAAGGGCCAGAGTTCGCGCTATCGAGGGCTCCCTCGCGGGCGTCGGCGTCTGCCTCTCGGTCGCGACCAGCCAGCCCGAGCCCTGGGAGGAGGAGGGCGGATGGTGGACCAGCCCGATCAACGCCGACGTCTATGTCCAAAACACCTCGGAGCAGAGCACCGTCGTCCGCCTCCGCCCGCTGAGCGAGGGCGTGACGTTCGACTGCTTCGAGCTCGCGGCCAACCCCGGCGTGCTCTCTGAGGATGTCTTCGGCGAGGCGGTGTCCTACACCCTGGACCCTGGCAACGTCGTCGCCGCCCGCGACATCAACACGACCCAAGACTGCTACGCGGTGCTCGTCGAGGGCGACACCTTCCCGCAGACGCTGGTCTTCTGGGAGAACGGCGATATTCCGGTCGAGTGGATCGACGGTGATCGAGCGATGGACGGCGGTCTTATCCTCGAGTGGGAGGATGACCACCACACGATCGAGGCGATGAAGCGCCCCGATCTTGTCCACACGCTCGCGGACCGCGACGAGCCGCCCGCCGGCGCCTGCAACCCGCAGGAGGACGGCGGACGCCTCGCCTGGACTCAGCCCCCGAGCGGCGATCGACGGCTCGCGGCGATCGACGTCGGCCCCGACGGTTGCATCGCCGTCGACTTCGCCGCCGGCGAGCCCGACGGCCTCACCGACTGGTACGTCTGCGCCCCGCCGGAGCTCTTCCCCTTCGAGGTCGGCGATTGGATCCGCAGCGAGACGATCAGCGAGGCGCTCGTCACCCGCCGCGTCATCGGCCCCAGCCAGGAGCCCGTCGACTCCGCCGAGCTCTTCCTGAGCACCGGCAGCGCCCTCCCACCGCTGATCGATACGACCCTCAGCCTCCGCGCGGACTTCGACTGCAGCCTCGCCCCGGACGAGTGCGGCAGCGTCTCCCGCAACGCCAGCCTGACCGCCCAGCGGGGTGATCTTCCGGTCGCCTCGATCGCCGTCGGCGAGACCGCGCACCTCGACCTCCCCGGCTCGGACCTGGCCGTCCACCTGGTCCACGCGCAGGAGCGGGTCCTGGTCAACACAGAGTGCTCCGAAGGACCCGCCGCGACCGGCGACGACATCGAAGTGGTCGCGGTCTACACCAGCTCGCCGTAGCCCTCTCCGGGCAAGCTCGTCGCCGACCGGCGGCGGTCGCTCACCGACCGCGCCGGTCGGCGAACATAATTGGCGCTGGAAGAGAGAGCGGACGGGAGCCCGCGGCGGGCCCGACGAGGACGAGGACGAGCTGCGAGCGTGACGCGCCCGCGCGCCCGCGCCCGACGAGAGCGGCTGACGTCTCCCTCTGCGCTCGTGTAGGATCAGCCGCGAATGCCCGCGGACGATCACGGCTGGCTCCCCTCTCAGGGGGGCCCCCAAGCCCCCCACGACAGGGGCGCTCCGAGGGCTCAGGCCGCGACGATCGAGGTCCACAAGAGGCCGCGGATCCGCGACCAGGGGGACGTCGGCTGCTGCGTGTCGATCGCGATCACCGGCGCCTTCGAGCTCCTCCTCGCCCGCGGCAGGCGTGTCCCCGAACTCTCGCCGATGTTCCACTACTACCGGGCTCGCAGCGATCCGAGCGCCCTGGTCTCGCTCTCGCTCCTCGACGGCCTCCAGGTCGCGATCCGTGAGGGCATCTGCGGCCAACGCTTGCACGATCAGCCGATCACGGCCGCCGGCGCCCGCGTGCCGCCGAGCGAGGCCGCGATCACCGACGCCAAAGCGCTCGCGGGGGCCCGCTACAACCCCGCCACCGGCGGCGTGCGAGGGAGCTTCGAGTTCTTCCGCCTGCCGGACTACGACCGCCGCGACCCCTGGCTCGCGACCCTCGCGAGCGGCTGGCCGATCCTCCTCGGCTTCTGGCAAACGCCGGGATACGCGGCGATCCACGCGGGTCAGCCGCGCCACGGCGCGCAGCTCAACCCGCGGGCGTCGATCGGCCACGCGGTGCTCGTCGTCGGCTACCGCCGCGGCAGCGGCTTTCGGATCGTCGACGCCAAGGGCCGCAGCTTCGGCGAGCGCGGCATGTGGTGGCTCCCTGATGATCTCCTAGAGACCCCCCTTGTCCAGGAGAGTTGGTTCCTCAAACCAACCTCCTCCTAGGCCCGTTGGATCCCAGTGTTGTCATGAAGCGCGCTCTCCCCCTTGTCGCCCTCCCCCTCCTCCTCGCCGCCTGCCAGACCGGACACCGCGTCTATCACGTATCGGTCGCCCCCGCGGAGGCCCACGGCGTCCACTACGCCCTCCCGCGGAAGGCGTTGACGGTCGATCTCGAGCTCGAGCGCCAGCGTGAGGTCCGCGGCGAGTGCCGCGACGAGACGGCCCTTCGGGTCGAGCTCGGGCTCGAGGCCGCGCGCGTCCCCCCGCCGAAGAATCGACGGACCCAGGCGAGCCAGACAAACCAGGCGGTGAAGACCACCACCGCCGTCACCGCGAAGGCTGAGGCCAACCTCGCCTCGTCGCTCACCCTCCAAGCGTCGCTGCGCGAGCGGATCGAGATCGATCCGGCCGAGGTCTACCTGATCGATCTCCGCGGCCGCGCCCTCGAGTCGATCGACGGTGCGATCGATCTCAGCCCCGAAGGGCTCCTGACCTCCGCGTCGCTCACCGCCGAGAACCACAGCGTCGACGTCGCCCTCGCGGCCACCAGCGCCGTCGTCGACATCGCCTCGATCGCCCTCGGGGCGACCTTCGCCGGCGACTCGCGGCAGACCTCCTGCGATCGCTACGCCAACCGGATCAAAGAGCTGCGGAGCCAGCGCAAGTCGATCTTCGGCGGCACCTGGCAGGGCCTCGTCGGCGGGATCCCGCGCGACACCCTCGACCGGGTCCTGCTCGGCCTCGACCGCCAGGAGCGGGCCCTCCTCGCCCTCTTCACGACCACTCGGCAGACCCTCCGCGGGACGGTCAGCTGCACGGTCGTCCCCTACCCCGACACCTCGGTGGCCCCCGAGTACAGCGGCGACATGGCGATGGTCTTCCCGCTCGTCCACATCGATCGTGCGAGCGGCACGGTCGCGCCGGCGGATCCCAGCGTCTCCTGCGTCATCCCGGCGCAGCTCCAGGCAGGCGCCAGCGCAGGTGGGCAAGCCCAGGCGACCTTGGCCGCCCAATCGACGGGGGCCGCAGGCGGCCAGACCACCGCGTACCTCACCCTCGATCTCCGGCGCGATGATCTCGCGAGCCTGGTCCGCCCCGATCGCGGCTGCATCGAGACCCGGGAGGGCCGCTGCGCCAGCCCGCAGGGCCTCTACTACCGGGTCCCGCGCGAGGTGAAGGCGACAGTCTGGTGGACCCCGAAGTCGCGGGAGATCCTCGCGACCCGCGACATCCTCGTGCCCCAGCTCGGGACGACCCTCGCCCTGCCGGCGAACAAAGGACGGCAGCGCAGTCAGCAAGCGATCGCCCTCGACCCGGAGACCGGCGCTCTGCGGGCCTACAGCAGCGGCTCTTCGTCGATCTCGAGCGAGCAGGTCCAGCGCCTCGCCGACGACGCCGTCCAGCTCTACGGCAGCGCCAAGGGCGGTGACAAGGAGCTCGAACGCCTCCAGCGAGAGCGGACGATCCTCGAAGAGGCGGTGCGGATCAAGGACGCCCAGGAGCAGCTCGGCGAGGGGAGCGTCGCCCAGCCCTCGGGCAGAGGCCCGGGAGATCGCGGGTCGATGCCGACCAACCCGAAGCCGCCGAGCCGTCTCGATCCATGAGCGACGAGACCGACGGGACCGACGAGACAGGGATCCTCCGGCGGCCGCTCGCGTTCATCGTCCTCGGGGTGGTGACCCTCTTCGAGGCGCTACAGTGGTACACGAGCTTCCATAGTCGCCTCTTCGCCGGGCTCGAGCGGATCCCCATGATCCTCTTTGGATGGTTCATCCTTCTCATGACGATCGTCGGCGTCACGATCGCTGAGCTCCGCGGCCACAGGCGCGACGGGCGGGCCCTGATCGAGGGGGTGAGCCGACCCTATGCAGGGCGCGGACAGATCTTCGCGGGCATCGGCCTCATCATCGGCCTCAACGTCCTCTGGGTGTGGATCTGGTCGAAGTAGGGCCCTCCTCCTGGCGGGCCAGGTCGGCGCCCTCGCCTCTCCGCCCGTCGAGGAGCGCGGGGACGGACCGCTCCACCCCCCCGCGCTGTCCTGGTGGATCGCAGCCGATGACCGCCGCGGGACCTACTCGGGCAATGAACACGCCTCGTCGGCCGGCGAACTCCCCTGGGGGAAGGTGCACTCCCTGCCGAACGCCCCTCCCTCAAAGCAGATGAGCGACCCGTGGCAGACCTTCTTGTCCTCGTCACAGCTCTCGCCCTCGTAGCGGTAGCTCACGCACTTCCCCTCATGGCAATGGGCGTAGTCGGGGCAGTCTTCAGAGTAGTCGTCGTCCTCGTCACACTCGTCACCGACCTTGAGCTCGACACACTCGCCCTCAATGCAGCGATCGCGCACTCGCTCGCAGCCTTCATTCCCGTACATGACGTCGCAGGCCTGGCCAGTCTTCGCCCGCTCCTCGCACGTGCCTGAGCCGTTCACCCAGTCGTACGCACAGAAATCACCGAGACAGGCCTGGTCATGCTCACACGCGCCGCCGACCGCCCGCTTGGACACGCAGGTCCCCTCCTCGCAGAAGGCCCCCTCTGCGCAAGGCCCCGCGGGACACTCCTGCCCCACCTTGGGCAACGCAGCGCAGCGCCGCTGCGGATCCTCGGCGGTCGCCGGACCGCACAAGAGGCCCTCGGCGCAGCGTGCCAGCCCTCCGCAAACGTCCCCCTCGGCGAGTTCATCGACGATATAGCGGCAGACCCCGGGGCAGCACGAGTCCTCGGCCGAGCAGGAGTTGGGGACCCTCGCGCAGACAGAGGACTCACCGACACACTCCGCGCCACGATAGCAGGGCTCCTCCGGGGCGACCGTGCCGGTGAAGACCGCCCCGCACTCCGCCTCGACCTCGCTCTCATCCTCGTCACGCAGGCACTTGAGGCGTTTGAGCGCGCGGATGCACCTCCGCGCGGCCCATTTGTCGTAGTCGATCCGGCCAGCGTCGATCGCCGCCTCGAGGTAGGGATCCTCGTTGTCGGCCGGAGACGCGCTCATGCAGTCGGAGATCGACGCGAAGGAGCCGCAGTCGACGGCGTGCTCACACCAGGCGCGGGCCCGTCGTTGAGTGAACTTCTCCTCGCGAACACAGCCGGCGAGGGCCGCCCCAGCGAGCGCGAAGGCGACAAAGAACCCCGAACGGATCGCAGACACGTCCTTCCTACAATACAACGATGCCTGCCCCAGCGGGCCAAGAGACCCCAGGGGGCCGTGGCCATCGTCCCGTCGCTAGCGTTCGATCTTGAAGCTCTGGATCAGGTTGTAGACGTGCGATCGAGCGACTTCGAGCCGCCTCGCGGTCTGTGTCACGTTCCACTCGCACTCGCCCAGCATCCGCTCGAGAAGGCGACGCTGGAAGCGTCGGGTCGCCTCCGAGTAGCTGAGCGCGTTGTCCGGGGACTCTTCGTAGACGTCGGGGAAGACGTGCCGACGATCGATCATCCCCAACCCTTGGCTGTCCGCCGCGAGCGCTGCGCGGGCGATCACCTGGCGCAGCTCGTCGAGGTTGCTCGTCCACTCGTGGGCCTCGAGCGCTGTGATAGCGCCGAGAGAGAGGCGTAGGCGCGAGAGATGGTTCTCCGCGCAGACCTTCGCACAAAAGTGCTGCGCCAGCTCCGAGATGTCGTCGCTGCGCTCCGAGAGCGGCGGGAGGTGGGTCTTCATGACCTCCAGCTGATAGCAGAGATCATTGCGCAGGCCCCCCTTGCGCGCCAGCTCGCGTAGATCGATCGATGACGAGACGAGGATGCGGACGTCGTGCTCGCACGACTCACCGTCGGCGACAGCCGCCTGGCTCCGGCTCTCGAGCACGGCCATCAACCGCTCCTGCGCCGACGGCGAGAGCTCACCGACCTCCTCGAGGAAGAGCGTCCCCATATGCGCCCGCGTGAGGAGGCTCGAGCCTCCACTACCGCCACCGCCGAAGAGCCGCTCCTCCGCATCATCGTCGCTGCAGTTGAGGTGGACAAAGGGGGCCTCGCGCCGCGGACTGTTGTCGTGGATCAGACGGGCGACCAACGACTTGCCCGTCCCGGTCGGGCCGCAGAGCTGGACGATGGCGTCGATCTTCGCGGTGAAGGCGATGCTCGTGAGGACCTGGGCGACGGCCGCGGTCCGCCCGAGGAAGGACTCGACGTTGAGCTCCTTGCGGAGGCTCCGGGTCGGATCGTTCTTGTCACGCTCCGTGTGGGCGGCGACGATCCGGCCTGCGTGAGGGCCTAGGTGTTGGGCGAAGGCCTCGATCCGCCGCCGATCGCGAGCGTCGAAGGGGGTGTCGCCAATCCTCCCCTGGAGATAGACGACGCCGACCGGCTGGCGCACGCCGATAGGAGCGCAGAGCACCGCCCGAATGCTGTTGCGACGGACGCTGTCGATGTCTTCGTAGCGGCTGTCCTGGACCGCGCAGGCGGTCTCGACCACCTCGGCCCGGGCCAACGCGCCGGCGATCAGCTGACCGGAGAGCTGATGACGAACACCGAGCAGCTCCTCCTCGGTGATCCCCTCGGCGTACCACCAGGGAGGCGAGCAGTCGCGGCTCTCAGGGCTGTAGAGCTCGATATACCCTCGCTCGGCCCGCGAGGAGTCGACCAGGAGCAGGAGCGCCTCTTCGAGGAAGGGCTCGATCTGCTCATGGGTGTTGAGCTCCAACAACTTTAGATAGAGATCCCTCTCGCGGGTCAGGGCTCGCAGCGTCTCCTCAAAGCTAGAACTTTCCACGGCATCGACGCTAGCACGTGCAGAGAGGGCTCTGGCCCGTTGTGAACCGTCCTGAATTTTGGACAGTGTGGGTTCGAGACCCTTGTCGGCGACGCACCGCGGGCGGCATCGTCAGGCGATGAAGAGCGGACTCGCCGAGCATATCGTCGTCATCACAGGGGCCTCGGGTGGGATCGGCTGGGCGACCGCCGAGGCCTTCGCAGCTGAGGGCGCATATCTCGTGCTCCACGCCCACCTCGGCCTCGCGGATCTTCAGCGGCGCGTCGCCGCCTCGCCCTGGGCGAAGAGGGCCCACTGCGTCGCCGCCGACCTGCGACAGGAGGGGGCGAACGACGCGATCTTCGCAGCAGCCCGTGAGCGCTTCGGCCGGGTCGACGTGGCGATCCTCAACGCCGGGATCTGGCCGCCTGAGCCCCTTCCGCTGTGGGAGATGGACGTCCAGCGGATCCGCGAGGTCATCGACACCAACCTCGTCGGGGTCATCCTCGGCGCCCGCGCGTTCGCACGCCAGCTCGCGGCCCAAGGCCCCCGGGCCGACGGCGAGGGCGCGAACGTCGGCCTCGTCGGCTCGACGGCGGGGCGCTTTGGCGAGGCCGATCACAGCGCATATTCGATCACCAAGGCCGGCCTCCACGGCCTGATGCGCAGCCTGAAAAACGAGCTATGTCGCCTCGACCCCTACGCGCGGGTGAACATGGTGGAGCCGGGGTGGACGGTGACGCCGATGGCCCGCGCGACCCTCGAAGAGGATCCGAGCGTCATCCCCAGAGTGCTGGCGACGATGCCGCTGCGCCAGCTCGCCCGCCCCGAGGACATCGCCCGAGCCCTCCTCTTTCTCAGCTCGCCGCTCCTCGCCCGCCATATCAGCGGTGAGGTCTTGACCGTCGCCGGCGGGATGGAGGGGCGTCGCCTCTGGGAGCCGGGGTCGATCGACCCCGACGCGGTCAGGCGCCGACTCGACGCGGACCCCGAGAACGGAGACCTACGCTGAGCGGACGGCGACCTAGGACCGGAGCGACCTAGGACCGGAGCGACCTAGGACCGGAGCTGACGACCTAGGACCGGAGCTGACGCCCCAGCGCCCGGACCAGGGCCTCGACGCTCGCGCCGCTCAGACGGCTGAGATCATCGCCGAGGGCGACCTCGCACCCGGCCTCCCAAAAACGAGCGGTCGCGGTCGGGAAGGCGGAGAGCGCCGCGAGCACACCGCACTCCTCGCCGCCGACGAGGCGAGGATCGCCCCGGAGCCTGTGCCCCTCGTCGCCCCCTGGCAGCACCTCGGCGTCGGCGCTGCCGCGACCGAGCATGCCGAAGCGGAGGAGCAGCGTCCACCGCTGTCCATCAGCGGAGCGAGCCCGCAGATCGAGCGTATTGCGCAGATGCTCTCCGCGCAGCGCGATCACCGTGCCGGACGCCTCCTCGATGACCACCGGGACCTCGAGTTCGAGCCGCTCGGCGACCTCCGCCAGGATCAGCTCCGGCTCGTCGGGCGGCGGACAGAGCACCGGCTCGACCGGGAGCACGTGCCCCTCGCGCAGCGACGCGAGGAAGGCGAGGGTCCCCGCCGCGTGCATCAGCTGCAGCTGCGGCGAAGTCAGGCCAAACCCGGCGATGACGATCAGGGCGAGGCCGAGCGCCCGCGGACGCAGCCGCGAGTCCAGGAGCGCAGCGACGATCGCCGCGGTCATCGTGAAGATCGCGACAGTCGCGGTGGCAGCCTTCCACCAGACGACGAAGGTCGGGTAGGGCAGCTCAAAGCCGAGGAGCGAGCGGGCAAGACCGCCGATCCGCTCCTCCAGGTACTGGAACTTCGGCCCTTGGTAGATCGCGTCCAGCTTGTAGCTGACGCCCCCCCCGACCGCGAGCGAGACCACGCGGGCGAAGGCGTCGACCCGGGGGCGCAGGAGGATAAAGGCGGCGATCCCCGCGATCGTCAGGGCGGTCACCATCGGCAGCGCCCCCGCGACCCCCGGTGCCGTCCCTGAGAGACCTCCGGTCCCGCCGAGCGCGACCCGCACCGCCAGCGGCCCGATCGCGGCGAGCGCGAGCCCGCGCTCGGCCCAGGCAAACTCCCGCCAGAGCAGGACCAGCGCCGCTGGGATCGCGAGCAGGAGGGCGACGCTGCCGATCTGCCAGGGCAGCTCGAGCTCTGCGCCGATGATCGGGAGCGACGCGAGGTGCTGACCGACCAGGAGCAGCGCCCCGAGCGAGGCCAAGAGCAGCGGCGCCGCCCTCAGACCGCCGAGCGCAGGCTCGCGAACCCAGCGCTCGCCGACGATCAAGCAGATCGCCGCGGCGAGCAGGGCGAGAAAGTGATGAGCGAGGAACTCCCCGTAGTAGATGAGCCCGAGCGCGCTCGCAGAGGGCGCGCTCAGACCGACCGAGAGAGCGCTGCCGACAAGGCCGACGCCAAGGCTGAGGCCGAGGCGGGCGCGCAGGAGCCAGGCCACCAGCCACGACGCCGTCAGCCCGGAGACCGCGAGGATGTAGACCAGCGATCCCTCGCCCGCAGCCTGTACCAGCGCCTCGGGCTTGGCGAGGCAGAGCAGCACGCCCGCCATGATCTGGAGAAACCCGACGATCACCGCGACGGTGACGAGCTGGGTCGGAGCTGACGCGCGCGCGGTCACGATAGGACCGAGGATCTAGCACGCCTAGCCGCCCGTGGTGGAAGTCCGTCACACCTCGCGCCCCGTTCGTCGACCCGCCGGACAGCGACGAGACACCGCTCCGCCGCTCCACCGATCGAGGTTCCGCCCCTCTCGGCAGGCTCCGCGAGGGGCTCGAGAGAGCGCGAGACTCTCGCTTCAGGCTGCGAAAGGCCGGTTGTAGGCGTTGATCTCGTCGCTACGGAGCACGCGCGCAGACCACGGGCGGCTCGCACCCAGGCTCTCGACGCTGGCAGGCCCACGCAGCAGCACAGAGCGGACCTGAACAGGTCTGCGCGGCCCTGCGCGGCCCTGCGCGGCCCTGCGCGGCCCTGCGCGGCCCTGCGCGGCCCTGCGCGGCCTGCAGCGCTCTGCGACACCTTCCGACAAGCCCGCGGGCGAGCGCCGAGCGAAAAAAACCCCGCGGACCGAGGTCGACGGGGAGTTCTTCTTTGGGAGGGCGACTAATGGGACTCGAACCCATGACCTCTCGGACCACAACCGAGCGCTCTAACCACCTGAGCTATAATCGCCATGCGTGATGCGGTCGCGGTAGATAGCACAGATCCGCGACCTCTGAAAAGAGGTCTCCCGAAAAAACTATTTCTCGGCCTGCGTCGCCTCTGAGGGGCTCTCAGACTCCTCTCGGAGGACGCGCAGCCACTCCGGCAAGACTGCGGCGATCTCGCGAGCAAGAGGCGCGGGGACGACCGCGTGGGCGAGCCCGTGGTTGGACATGAAGGCGATGATCGCCGCGCTCCCCCCCTCCAGGCGCTCACGCAGGGGCGGCTCGACGAAGACCCGACCGACGACGCCGCCGTCACCGGCGAAGTGAAAAGGCTCGGAGGCGGCGCTGGGGATCGGTCCTGCGCTGTCGAGGCGCTGAGCGGTCACCGCCCGGCGGATCATCTCGTAGCGCTCGCCCTTGCCCGCAGCCTCGAGCGCCGCTCGCTTGAGCCCCTTTCCGCCCCTACCCTTTCCGCTCTGGCCTCCCTTGCCTCCCTTGCCCCCCTTGCCCCCCCGGTTGCGCGATCCCTGCCCGCCACCTCGACGGGGCTTTCGCGCCTTGGCCTCGGCGGCCTCGACTTCCTCTTTGGTGACCAAACCTGCGGCGGCGAGCTGGGCCTTTAGGTCGAGCATCAGCGGACTCTACAACGACTCGCCCGAGCGATCCGCGGCAAAAATCCGAGCCCCTCACATCCCCCTCTGGCGGGCATGAGAACCGAGCTTCGCGGCGCTCCATCGCCGGCGCGGTCTGACGAGCAGCACGCGCGAACTCGCAGGAGCTCCTCCGAGCCTCAACGCTTGCGACCGGGCGAGGGGCACAGAACGACGATCGGCGCGCATTTCATCGCGGCGTCGGACTGTGAAACGAAGTGCGCATCAGCTCGCGATGACCGTCGGTCGAGCACCCCGTGAAACACCTCATGTACGGCCGTAGTGCAGGATCTGGCGGCTCCGAGGGGCTCGACGCCGACCCCAATTGAGCGCCGCGGGCGGAGGCGGCGGCCAGACTGGACAGAGAGCGCGATGAGAACGATTGACCGCGAACGAGCGGGTCTCTACGGCCGGTTCCAGCGCCTTGACCCGTAGCAATTGAAGGTCCATCCTTGCGCGCCTTGAAGCTCCACTTCATCGGGATCGGCGGCACCGGAATGGGCGCCCTAGCAAACCTGCTCAAACAGGCAGGTCATGATGTCCGCGGCTCCGACACCGAGCTCTACCCGCCGATGTCGACCCAGCTCGCCGAGGCAGAGATCCCAGTCCTGCCTGGGTTCAGCGCCGCGAACCTCGACTGGGGTCCGGACCGCGTGGTCGTCGGCAACATCTGCTCCAAGGATCACGTCGAGGCGGTCGCCGCGGCTGAGCGCCAGATCCCCCTCGAGAGCTTTCCCTCCCTGCTCGCCGCGACCCTGCTGAGCGAGCGCCGCTCGCTCGTCGTCGCCGGCACCCACGGCAAGACCACCACCTCGTCGATCCTCGCCTGGCTCCTGCGCAGCGCCGGCACGGACCCGAGCTTCCTCATCGGCGGAATTCCGCTGGACATCGGCAGCGGCGCCCACCTCGGCCAGGGCGATGCGATCGTCCTCGAAGGAGACGAGTACGACACCGCCTTCTTCGACAAGGGCTCGAAGTTCCTCCACTACCGACCGACGCGGGCGATCCTCACCAGCGTCGAGTTCGACCACGCCGACATCTTCGCCGACCTCGCGGCGGTGATCGCCGCCTTCGAGCGCTTCGTCGCCCTGATCCCCGAGGACGGCGACCTGGTCGTCTCGGCGACCGACGCCAACGCGATGGCGATCGCCGAGCGGGCCGCCCGCTGTCGTGTGAGCACGTACCGCCTCGCCGACGATGACGCCGAGATCACCAGCGCGACCTACGTCGGCCGGGTCCGGGTCCGGCGCGGCACGAGCCGCGCTGACATCGAGATCTTCGAGGAGGGGACGAGCCTCGGGATCTTCTCGACCTCGCTGGTCGGCGACCACAACTTCAGCAATCTGCTCGCCGCGATCGCAGTCGCCCGCCGTGAGGGGATCGGCACCGCCTCGCTCCAAGACGGAACCCGCCGCTTTCGCGGGGTCAAGCGTCGGCAGGAGCTGCTCGGCCTGGCGGCGGGCGTCCGGGTGATCACCGACTTCGCCCACCACCCGACCGCCGTCCGCCTCACCGTCGAGGCGCTCCGACACCGCTACCGCGGCCAGGACCTCCACGTATGCTTTGAGCCCCGCAGCGCCTCTTCGCGGCGAGCCGTGTTCCAAGAGGCCTACGCAGAGAGCTTTGCCGGGGCGAGCCGGGTCTACGTCGGCCCGCTCTACTCGCCCGGCAAGATCCCCGAAGGCCAACGCCTGAGCCCGGCAGACCTCGCCCGCGCGCTCAACCAGCGAGGCACCGAGGCCCACGCCTTCGACGATGTCAGCTCTCTCGCCGAGAGCGTGCTCGCCCACGCCGTCCCCGGCGACACCGTACTCATCCTCACCAGCGGCTCCTTCGGCGACCTCGGAAACCGCCTCCTCCGCGGCTTCGGCGACGCCGTGATGTTCGCGACCCCCGGCGACATGCCGGCGGCCAACGCCCTCTGCGCCAGCCACGGCCTGCCGTCGATCGATCCCTCCCCGCACGCCGAGACGATCGTCCTCCGCGACCCCGAAGGACGCCTCGCCGGCGTCGTCTCGCTGCTCACCGAGGGGGACAACGCGCTCCTCTTCAACCTCGCGATCGCCAACGATCGACGCGGCGAGGGGCTCGGTTGGATCCTCGCCGACACCGTCCTCCGCCGGTCGCGGATCCTCGGGGCCAGCTGGGTCTACCTCCAGACCAACAGCGCCGCGGAGTTCTTCGGCTCGAAGCTCGGCTTTGTCCCGACCGAGGTCGCGAACGTCGACCCGGCGATCCGCCGCAGCCCCAACTTCACAGCCCCCGAAGACGCGGTCTGCATGGTCCACGATCTCCGGCAGCGGCGCCGCTAGGCCGCGCTCCGCGACGATGACGCCGGACCTCGTACTCTTCTATGTCGCCGCCGCGGTCGCTCTCGGCGCCGCCCTTCAGCTCCTGCGCAGCCGTGAGCCCCGCGCCGCGATCCGCTGGTTCGCGGTCGCGATCGCCGCGGTCGCAGCGGTCGAACTCCTCCTCCTAGCCCCCTTCGTCGCGATCGCGGCGGTCTTCGCCGGCGCTTGCCTGGTCGCGATCTTCGCCTTCGTCAGCGAGCTCGCCGGCCCCAGCGCAGCCACCAGCGGCCGACGTCGAGGACGCTCGCTCCTCCTCGGGGCGGCGATGATCGGAGTCCTCGCCTGGGTCTTCTTCGGCACCTGGGGCCGTCAGCTCGCCTTCCCGGGCCATGATCTCGCCCCGGGCGCCTCCTTCGGCGGGCTCCGCCAACTCTCGGCGGGCGTCGCGAGCGACCAGCTCACACTCAGCATCGCCCTCCCCCTCCTGCTCTTCGTCGGCGCCCTCGGGGCCGTAGGTCTTGCCTCCCGCGCAGAGGCCGACGAGCACGATGAGGGTCGACCCGCGCCCCGCTAGCCACGCTCACACTCTCAGCGCCCCCTTGGACCTGCTCCTCCGCCGTCGTATCGTGCGGAGCGAGACTCGCCATGAAGAAGCTCGCGTTCACGATCCTCCTGCTGCTCTGTGTCGGCGGCGCTGCGTCGATGGTCTACACCCAGTACGCCTCCCCGCAGGCCCGCCTCTGCACCACGATCGAGAACCAGTGCGGCGCCGACGTGCTCCCGGCCGACGGCTGCCGCGATGCGATGGCCGGCCTCGCCAGCGGCGAGGTCGCCGAGCTCGCCCGCTGTGTCGAGCCGAGCGGGAGCTGCCTCGAGTCCCTCGGCTGCATCTCCGGCAGCGCGGCGCGTCGCTTCGGCCAAGGCTTCGCCCGCGGCGTCTCCGGCCGCTGAAGCTGACGACCCCGAGGACCCGCCCAACGAGACCCGACGCAAGACCGACCCGTCCACCCGTCCACCCGAGGAGAGGGTAGAGCGAGCATTTGTCGATGCGAGAAGGGAGAGGTCGAGACGGAAAGAAGAGATGACCTCTCGCCGCCCGTGACTCTGCCGCTGCGGCCATCTCACGACCGCTCCGGTAGCTTGCCCCCGACGGCCCAATTCCGCCATTCTCTGGGCGAGCGCGCCTCGAGGCCCTGGAGACCCGGGGCGAGGAACAAAGATGCTCCCGGTCACCAACGCATTTTATCTCGCGAGCCTCCTGCTCCTCATCGGCCTCGTCGGCCTCCTCCTCCGGCGACCGCTGCTGATCACGCTCCTCTTCCTAGAGCTGATGCTGACCGCTGCTCAGCTCGCTCTCGTCGCCTCGGCGCGGCTCTGGGCGAGCGTCGACGGCCATGCGCTCGCCCTCCTGGCGATGACGATCATGACGGTCCAAGGGGCGATCGCCGCGGCCCTCGCCCTCCTCTGGCTCCGCGGGCGCAGGCCTGACGAGGAGCCCCCCGTCCTCTAGCGAGCCTCTGCCGCGATCCCTTGACCGTCGCGATCGCGGCCACCATGGGCCCCCATGGCTGGCAAAGAACACCTTCGTAGCGACTTTCGCCCTCTTTCACGAGGTCGCCCGGCTCCGCCCAGCCGAGGAGATCGCGAGGTGCGTCCGCCTTCTCCGGGAGAAGGTGCCGCGAGAAGGTGCCGCGATGAAGATGCCGCCCGTCGTCGCTCCCCTCTGGCCGGGCCGGCCCCTCTTGTAGTACGTCCACTGCGGCGACCTGCGGGCCGACGCCGACACCACCGCCTCGCACGCGAACCCCAACACGGATGGACCGCGCAACAGAGCTGATCTCGCTACTTTGGATCCCGGCGCTGCCGCTCTTCGCAGCGCTCGTCGGTCAGCTCCTCGCGCCCCGCCTCGCTCGATCCCCCGCCCGCTACGCGGCGCTCACCCTGCAGCTCTGCGTCGGCAGCGCTCTCCTCGCCGGCTTCCTCGCCCTCAGCGCGACAAGCGGGCTCCTCGCCGACGCCAGCGCCGTCCGCATCAGCGAGACCGCCTGGACGTGGCTCGAGATCGGGACGACCACGGCGCTGCGCTTCGACCTGACCCTCGACCACCTTGCGGGCACGGTCATCGCAGCGCTGCTCGGCCTCACCCTCTGCGCACAGCTCGCCGCCGCCGGTCGACCGCAGCAACTCCTACGGATCACAGCCTCGCTCGGGGCCGCGCTCCTCGCCATCCTCGGAGACTCGCTCCTGATCGTCGCGATCGGCTGGCACCTCCTGGGCGCGATCGCAGTCCTCAGCGGCGAGCGGCCAAGTCCTCGACGCCTCCGGGCGCTGGC
>Ga0316189_10001061_pt1 | contig 27261 bp, 20 predicted proteins | sample LowCovwburrow_MG_FD_204930 | JGI IMG/M metagenome (GOLD analysis project Ga0316189, IMG submission 204930) | Coastal sediment microbial communities from Maine, United States - Lowes Cove worm burrow | ecosystem: Environmental > Aquatic > Marine > Coastal > Sediment | place: USA: Maine...
CGGAGGCGCGGCGACCGGAGGCGCGGCGACCGGAGGCGCTGCGACCGGGGGCGCGGCGACCGGAGGCGCTGCGACCGGGGGCGCGGCGACCGGGGGCGCGGCGACCGGGGGCGCGGCGACCGGGGGCGCGGCGACCGGGGGCGCGGCGACCGGGGGCGCGGCGACCGGAGGCGCGGCGACCGGAGGCGCGGCGACCGGAGGCGCGGCGACCGGAGGCGCGGCGACAGGAGGCGCGGCGACAGGAGGCGCGGCGACAGGAGGCGCGGCGACAGGAGGCGCGGCGACAGGAGGCGCGGCGACAGGAGGCGCGGCGACGGCCGCCGGGGCCGCCTGGACCGGGGAGGCGATGGGCGCCTGAGCTGGGGCGGCGACAGGAGCCGGCGCCGCAGCGGGCTTCGTCGCCGCAGCGGGCTTCGTCGCCGCAGCGGGCTTGGCCTTCTCCAGGGGGAAGTAGCGCTCGATTGCCGCAAGAAGGGCCTTGTGCGGCGCGACGGCGCGGACGAGGTATGCCCCCGTATGCCCCGAGATCGCGTCGACAGCCTTCATGTCGGTGGGATCCGACATCGCCAGCGTCAGGTTGCCCGCCGTGTCTGTCCCGACGGGCATGACGACGTGCTTGCGCGCTAGCTCGCCAGTGATCTTGGCGCGCGTCTCGTCGTCGATCGACTCGAGCGCGTCAGCCCCAAGCTTGGGGATCATCAGCTTGCTGTGGAGGAAGCCGACGACGTCGTTCTCGGGCACATAGCCGAGCTCGACGACGGCGGCGACGAAGGAGATCTTGACCTCCATCGAGCGTGCTTGCACAGCCCGAAGTTGGGTCTCGTCCAGGTGACCAGCCCGGAGCATCATGGTCCCTAGCAGACTCAAGGGAGTGCAGAATTCCCTAGACCGGAGCGGGTCGTCAACCGCTAGTGCACACGGATCGACAATCTGCTCCGGGGGCCGATTCGAGCGATCACCGCACCTCGGTGGTGCGGGTCGCTGGAGCGCTGTTCTTCGGCACCCTGTGCTATTTGGTCCCGGGTGATCTACCTGGACCACAACGCCACAACGCCGCTCGATCCACGGGTTACGGCCCGAATTGTCGAAGTTCTGCGGGACCCGCGGCTTCAGGGCAACCCGTCGAGCATCCACGGGTGGGGCCAGCGGGCGCGGGCTGTGGTCGAGCGAGCGCGGCGGAGCATCGCCGGGGCGCTCGGGGCGGAGCCCTTGGAGGTCACGCTGACCTCTGGCGGTACTGAGGCGGACAATCTGGCGCTTTTTGGCATGGTGCGGTCTTTGCGCAAGAAGGGGCGCCCTCACGGGATCCTCACATCTCCGCTCGAGCACCCCGCGATCCTCTCCCCTGCACGCACGCTCGAGGCGGTGGGGGTCCCTCTGACCTTCGTCGACGTCGACGCGATGGGACGGATCCCCCCAGAGGTGGTCGCGAGGGCCCTCGAGGAGGGCCCTGAGATCGGCCTTGTCTCGCTCGCCGCCGCGAACCACGAGCTCGGCAACGCCTACGACGTCCCGGCGATGGTCGCCGCTGCTCGGGCAGTGCGCCCCGAGATCCTCTTCCACACGGACGCGGTCCAGGCGGTCGGCAAGGCGCCGGTCAATTTTCGCGAGTGGGGCGTGGATCTCCTCAGCCTCAGCGGTCACAAGTTCTACGGTCCGAAGGGGATCGGCGCGCTGATCCACCGGCGTCACCTCGATCTGACGCCGCTCCTCCGCGGCGGTCATCAGGAGCGAGGGCGGCGTCCGGGGAGCGAGGCGACCGCATCGATCGCCGGGCTCGGCGTCGCCGTCGAGCTCGCGACGGCCGAGCTTGAGAGCAACCGCGCCCATGTCCGCGAGCTCACAGCGGGGCTCCGCGCCCGCCTCGGACGGCTCGATGACGTCCGCCTCTACGGTGATCCGGAGTCGAGCGTCGGCAACACCCTGAGCGTCGGCATCACCGGCTGCGAAGGGCAGCTCCTCCTGATCAACCTCGACCTTATGGGGATTATGGTCTCGACCGGCTCCGCCTGCACGGCGGGGACCCTGGGGCCGTCGCCGGCGCTCCTCGCCCTCGGCTGCACGCCTGAGGAGGGTCGCTCGGTGCTCCGGATCTCCGTCGGGAAGGGGACTACGGCTGCGGAGCTCGACACCTTGGTCGACGCGTTGCCCGAGGTCATCGCCCGCGTGCGGGCCGAGGCCTAGGAGACCCATCGTGCGGGCAGGCCTGCCCAGACGATGAAAATCGTCGTGAGCGGCTACGTCGGTCTTCAATGAAAGACCGCGAGGGTCCTGCGCCCTGGGTGACCTCGGTGATCTCGTCGATCTCGTCGATCCGGGTCGGAGCCGTCAAAATGTGCAGCGCAGCCCCAATTCGAGGTATTTCGCGTGAGGCGAGAGCAGCGCGAGAGACTGCTGGCGCTCCTCGAACGCTGAGACCCCGAACGGGGCCCTGATCGCGACCATATCGGCAATCGTGGCGTCTCTGGGGCGCCTCGCGCCGACTTCTGCCGCGGGCTCGTGAGCCATGGGGTATACGAAGGTCGTCATGCGAGTGGTTTGCGCGATGTCTGGAGGGGTCGATTCGTCGATCGCCGCGGCGCTTCTCCAGGAGGAGGGGCATGAGGTGATCGGCCTGACGATGCGCCTCTACGACGCTGATCCCACTGCTTCCGGCCCTGCTCGCGGTCGCGGCGGCACCTGTTGTTCGCCGGCGGAGATCGATCGGGCGAAGGACGTCTGCGCGGACCTCGGGATCCCTCACTACACGGTCGACGAGCGCCGGCGCTTCGAGGCGGCGGTGATCGACGACTTCGCCCGGGAGTACGCGGCCGGTCGGACGCCGAACCCCTGCATCCGCTGCAACGAGCACGTCAAGTTTGGCCCCCTCTTGGAGCGGGCGCGGGCGCTCGGCGCGGAGGTCTTGGCGACGGGACACTACGCCCGGATCGAGGACGGCGTGCTCTTCCGGGGCGTCGATCCCGGCAAGGACCAGAGCTATTTCCTCTTCGCGATGGGCGCTGAGCTTCTCGAACATATTTGCATGCCTCTTGGGACATGGAAAAAGGAGCAGGTTCGTGAGCGGGCGCGGGCGCTCGGCCTCGTCAACGCAGACGCCCCCGACTCGCAGGAACTCTGCTTTGTCGGCGGACGTTCGCACGGCGCGGTCGTGGAGCAACGGGCGCATGCGCTCGGCCTCGACACGGACGCCCTCCGACCCGGGACGATCGTCGACCAGGACGGGGCTGCGCTCGGCGAGCACGACGGGATCCATCAGGTCACCGTCGGTCAGCGTCGCGGCCTTCGGATCGCGGGGACCTCAGCGCGCTACGTCCTCCGAGTCCTCCCGGAGCGGCGTGAGGTCGTGGTCGGCGACGCCGAGGAGCTTGAGGCGACGATGATCGAGGTCGCGGATCTCCGCCGGCTCGTCGCCCTCCCGGCGCGCGGTGAGGTCCGCGCAGAGGTCCAGATCCGGCACCGCTCCAAGCCCGTACCCTGCAATGTGAAGATCGACGGCGAGCGGGCGGAGATCCGCTTTGACGTGCCGGTGCGCGCGGTCGCGCCGGGCCAGGCGGCGGTCCTCTACGACGGAGACCGGGTGCTCGGCGGCGGATGGATCGCAAGGGGGGAGGCCGGCCGATGACCGGCTTGCCGGCGATCTTTGAGGACCTCCCGGATCGCCGCGGTGACCCCGAGATCGACGCAGCCCTGGCGGAGCTTGAGCCCCTGGAGCGACGTCTCGCCTATCGCTTTCGCCGACCGGCGCTGCTGCGGGCGGCGCTCACCCTTACCTCGTGGTGCAACGAGCACCCCGGCTCGGGGTGGCCGAGCAACGAGAGCCTGGAGTTCTTCGGCGACGCGGTGCTCGATCTTGTCGCGGCCGACGCCCTGTGGAACCGTTTTCCCGAGCAGGGAGAGGGACCGCTGACCCGCCTCCGGGCGAGCCTCGTCTCGGAGCGAGCGCTCGCTCAGGTCGCCCGCGAGTGTGAGCTCGGGGAGTGGCTCTACCTCGGCAGGGGCGACGAGCTGCGCGGCGGTCGCGAGCGGGAGGCGAGCCTCGCAGACGCGGTCGAGGCGGTCTTGGGGGCTGCCTTCCTCGACGCGCGGGTCGCCGGCGAAGACCCGTTGGCGGCGGCGGCGAAGATCTTCCGCGCGCTGCTCGGAGCACGCGCCGACAAGCTGGCGCCTCACCACGGTGTCGACGCGAAGTCCCGCCTCCAGCACTGGGCGCAGCGCGTCCATCGACTGACGCCGGTCTACCTGACGGAGGCCGGCGAAGACTCGTCGCCCGAGGAGCCGCAGTGGCTCTCACGGGTCCAGCTCCAGCTCAGCGACGGCACCATCCTGGTCCTCGGGGAAGGTGAGGGGCGGAGCATGCGGAAGGCCCAACAGGCGGCGGCTAGCGCCGCGCTCGCGGCGGTCGAGGGCAGCTCGTCGGGCTCCTGAGCGGGGTCCGCTCCCGCTCGTCGCAGCTGCCTACGCGTGGGTCTTGCTCGTGATGGCGCTGACGATCGTCATCACCAGGACGCCGACCAGGACGATCATTAGCCAGAGCGCGTGGAGGGCGAAGACCCCGCCGCTGTGCATCATCGACAGGAGCGCGAGGGCGGTCCAGGGCAAGAGGAGCGCGAAGGTCGCGATGCCCCGGCCCCAGGAGCGGTCGTAGGACCAGGGGCGGAGGATCCCGCTGACGATGATCAGCTCGGAGAGGCTCAAGCCAAGCCCCTGGAGGAGCGCCCCCTCCTGGTTGTGGCCGTAGGCGGCGGTCCCCTCGAGGCTCGGATCGTAGGGATCGCCGAGGTAGTTGCGGACCATCATGACCGCAAACGCGAGCCAGAGGCAGGGGAGCCCGCCGAGCCGGAGGGCGCGTCGGAGTTCGGGTCGTTGCGCGGTGGTCATCGTCAGAGGGGGGAGGGGGGGCTCAGTGGGCCTGCGTGAGCCCTGTCTGGAGCCATACGCCGACCTGTTGCAGGGTCAGCATTCCGCCGACACGGGTCAGGTCGGGGGTTCCCTCGTCGTTGCGCTCGAGGCCGGCGAGCTCGACACCGAGGCGGGGGAGAATTCGATCGAGTACGGCGACCGTGTTCGCCTCGTCCGCGCCGAGGGCCCGCGCCCGCGCCTCTAGATCGGCTCGAAGCTCCGGGAGTAGCTCTCGCGTCTCGGTGAGCAGGTTTTGGCTCGCCCACTCGAGATCGCCTTCGCGGAGGGGAGCGAAGGCCTCGCCGGCGCCGGGCAGGCGGCGGTGGACGACGGCCGCGCGGATCAGATCGCCGAGGGTCAGGCGGGCGGGGTTGTCGACCCGATGGACCCATTGGGGATCGAGCCCGAGGCCCTGCGGCGCGAAGGCGAGGCCGGAGAGCAGCGTCGCCTGGGCGATCCTTTGCGTCGCCTTGGCGACGTCGCGGAGGCTGGCGAGGGGGCGCGACTTGGTGCTGGTCTCCTCGAGGGGGAGCTCCGGTAGGCGTTGGGCCAGGGCCCGGAGGGTGGGGCCCCAGGGACGATCGAGGAGTGAGCCTATCTCTTCGAGGGAGACCTGGCCGGAGCGGTGGAGGGCGAGCGCCGCGGAGCGGAGCTTGTCGAGGGCGCCGTAGCCGACGCGGAAGACGTCGCGGAGGCCGATCGCCTCGGTCCGCGAGGCGAGGAAGTCGAGCAGCTCCTGATCGTCGGGGCGGGCGGTGGCGAGGAGCTCAAGCCCGAGGTCGAGGGTGCCGCGGGTCTGGTGGAGCGCTCGCTCAGCGCTCGTGACTTCGCCGGGGGCGAGCCGCTGCACCGAGATGACCTCGTTGACGAGGAGGACGAATTCGCGGGTGTGGACCCCGGCGGCGGCGGGCTTGAGGTGCTCCAGGACCCGGCGGAGGAGCCCGGCCTCGCCGGGGATCGGCGACGGGTCGAGATCGATCCCCGGGGCCAGGCCGGGGCGCGCCTGCTCGCCGCGGCGCAGGGCCTGGGCAGGGGTGAGCGGGCGGAGGAGCTTCATCGCCTCCTCCCAGGGGACGAAGCCGAGGTCGGCGAGGCGGCCGTTTCGCCAGCGGAGAAGGTCCTCTTCGATCACCGAGTGGAGCCCCGCCTTGACGGACACGACCATGTCTCGGCCGCGCGAGAGGTCGTCGTGATAGAGCGAGTCGAGGATCCGGATCGCCGCGCGGCCGACCGGATCATCTGGTACGGCGACGACGAAGAAGCCGTCGGGGGTGTCGTAGGTGTAGAGGTGCTCGACCGCCCGGCGGACCTTGTCGCGGGCCTCGTCGTCCTCGGGATCGAGCTCAAAGATCGTCGTCCCCGGGAGGATGGCGAAGGTCCAGGCCTCGGGATCCATCTTGTCGATGAGCGCCGTCAGCGTGCCGCGGGCGAAGTTCGCGGCTTCGTACGTGTCGACGATCGCGGCGATCCATTCTCGGGTGCGGAGGACGTCGAGGCGGTCGCCGGTCCAGGCGCCGAGGTCGAGCACTGTCGTCAGCTGCTCTGGCTTGGCGTTGGTGAAGAGCAGGTCGAGCCGGCCCTCGTCGTGGAGCTGGGTGGCGAGGCGGTAGAAGCTCTGCGCCGGGATGGCCGGGATAAAGGTGTCGAGGTCATCGCGATCCTCGAGCGAGAGGGGGTCGCGGAGCGCGACCTCGAGGCCCTCGGTGAAGGCGTCGAGGCTCGCGCCCATGGGCTTCTGGCTGGGCGAGCTCACGGGACGCAAGGTATCATCGTCGCGATCTCGTGCCACCTCGTCACCCCACGATCGGTCGGGCCCTCGGAGAGCTTCGCAGGACCCTCCTCGCGGGCTCCGTCAGGGCGCCTGGCGATGACTGGCTCCGTGGCCAGCGGCTCCTCGTCGCCTGCTCCGGCGGGGCTGACTCGCTGACGCTCTTGGGGCTCCTGCAGCTGCTCGGTCGCTCGCTCGGCGTGGAGCTGGTGGTCGGGCATGTCGACCACGGCCTGCGCGAGGAGTCGCCGGCGGAGGCCGAGCTGGTCGCCCGGGTCGCGGCTGAGCGAGGTCTGCCGATGCACCTGCGTCGTCTCGAGCTGGAGCTCGGCGCAGGGCTGGCGGACCGGGCTCGCAATGCCCGACGTCGGGCCCTCCTCGAGATGGCCGAGGTGTCTGGTTGCTCGCTGGTCGCCCTCGGGCACACGGCGACCGATCAGGTCGAGACGGTGCTCATGCACGTTCTCCGCGGCGCCGGCCTCGACGGTCTCGCGGGGATGCCAGCCGTCGACAGGCCGTGGCTTCGGCCGCTCCTCGGCCTGACGCGCAGCGAGACCGCGCAGCTCGCCGAGCGCCTCGGCTTCGCCGCCGTCGACGACCCGACAAACCACGATCCACGGCATCTCCGGGTCGAGCTTCGGGAGGCGATGATCCCGCGTCTGCGCCGACGAAACCCGGCGCTCGAGCGGAGCTTTGCAGCGCTCGCCCGCCACGCCGCCGACGCAGAGGAGGCGCTCGCTCAGTGGTCTTCAGCGGAGGAGGCCGCCCGACGTTTGCCCGACGAGGGTGGTCGTCTGCGCTGGCGAAGCGACGGTCTCGCCGCACTGCCGCGGGCTGTTCGCACCCGGGTGTTCCTTCGGATCGCGCTCCTGGGGGGCGCTGATCGGGGAGCCCTCTCGGAGCGGGTGATCCTGGCGTTGGATCGCGCGCTCATGGCCCGCGAGGCAGCCCAGGGGACCCACGGAGCGGCGCTTCGGCCTCACCTGTGGGATCTCCGTCCGTCGGTCCGAATCGGCCTCGACCGAAGCGGCCTGTGGGCGCAGCGGTCCCCGGCCGAACGTACGTACAACCATTGACCACCCCCAAGGCCGCGGCTATGCTGCGCATCCGAGCGGCATTCCCGCGCTCCCCTCCGTTGTGAAGCAGCAGACAAAGACGCTCCTGGTTTGGTTGTGCTTGATCGTCGCGGTGTTGGCCTTGGCCAACATGCTCAACAGCAGCCAAGAGGTGAAGCCTGTCACCTACGCCAAATTCATGGAGGTGGTCGACACTGACTGGGAGATCCTCAAAGAGGGGACGACGCTCGACATCCAGGTGCACCCGGCCCATGTCGGCATCACCTACGAGCTCGAGGGCCGGGCCTATGAAGTCACGGGGCCGCTCTCGGAGAGCCTCTACGACAAGCTCAGCGAGAAGGGGATCGACTACAAGGTCGAGCCCGAGGAGGACAGCGCGCTCCTCCAATTCGCGCTGATGTGGCTGCCGATGATCTTCATCGTCATCTTGATGGTGATGTTCATGCGGCAGATGCAGGCCGGCGGCGGCCGGGCGATGAGCTTCGGCAAGAGCCGCGCCCGCCTCCTCAACGAGCACACGACCAAGGTCACCTTCAAGGATGTGGCCGGGGTCGACGAGGCTCGGGAGGACGTCGAGGAGATCATCGACTTCCTCCGCGACACCCGCAAATACACCCGCGTCGGCGGGCGGATCCCCAAGGGCGTGCTCCTCATGGGCCCCCCCGGGACTGGCAAGACCCTCCTCGCGAAGGCGATCGCTGGCGAGGCTGGGGTCGCGTTCTTCTCGATCTCAGGCTCTGACTTCGTCGAGATGTTCGTCGGTGTCGGCGCGAGCCGGGTCCGCGACCTCTTCGAGCAGGGCAAGAAGAACGCCCCTTGCATCATCTTCATCGACGAGATCGACGCTGTCGGCCGTCACCGCGGCGCTGGCATGGGCGGCGGTCACGACGAGCGCGAGCAGACCCTAAACCAGCTCCTCGTGGAGATGGACGGCTTTGAGGGCAACGACGGCGTGATCCTGATCGCTGCGACCAACCGCCCCGACGTTCTCGACCCGGCGCTGCTCCGGCCCGGGCGCTTTGATCGGCGGATCATCGTCGGCCTGCCGGACGTCGGCGGCCGCAGTGAGATCCTCAAGGTCCACACCCGTCGGGTGCCGATGAACGATGAGATCGACCTCTCGGTCGTCGCTCGCGGTACGCCTGGCTTCTCCGGCGCGGATCTCGAGAACCTGGTCAACGAGGCCGCACTCCTGGCCGCCCGCGAGGGTCGTGATCGGGTCTTCGAGGAGGACTTTGACCGGGCCAAGGACAAGGTCCTGATGGGCTCCGAGCGTCGCTCGGCGATCATCTCCGAGAAGGAGCGTTGGACCACCGCGTGGCACGAGGCCGGGCATACGTTGGTGGCGATGTTGCTCCCGCCGGAGTTCGTCGACCCGATCCACAAGGTGACGATCATCCCCCGCGGGCGCGCGCTCGGGCTGACCCAGCAGCTTCCCCAGGAGGATCGCTACAGCCTCGATCGCAACCACGCCGAGGCCCAGATCGCGATCTTGATGGGCGGTCGCCTGGCGGAGGAGATCGCGCTCAACGGTCAGAAGACGACCGGCGCGAGCAACGACATCGAGCGGGCCACCAACATGGCCCGGAAGATGATCACCGAGTGGGGCATGAGCGACGAGCTCGGCCCGATCGCCTACGTCAAGGCGGAGTCGCAGCCCTTCCTCGGCCGTGACATCCAGGGCGGGCCGAGCTACTCCGAGGCGACCGCTCAGGCGATCGACCAGGCCGTCCGGGCGACCGTGATGAGGCAGTACGAGCGGGCGAAGGAGCTCCTGACGACCCACTACGACTCGCTGGAGCGGGTTGCGACGATGCTGGTCGAGCGTGAGGTGCTGACTGTCGATGAGGTCCGCGATGTGATCGCCGGTCGCAAGCTCGCGCCGATGCGGCGGCCGCTGACGCGGCGTCGTCCTCCCGTCGAAGAGGATCGCCCAGAGCCGGTCACCGGGGCGCTCGTCGCAGAGCCGACCGCCTGAGGCGATCCTGTCCTTCGAACCATGATTTCTGGCGACGCAACGCGGGTCGCCAACCACAGAAGCCGGGCCTTGAGCTCGGCTTCGTCGTTCTCGGGAGAGGTGTAGCGGCAGCCGTCGCCAGACCCGGCTCATGCTCCCGTCTCGGCCAGGCGAGCGATAGCTAGCGGGTCGGGGCCAGGCGAGTAGACCTCTTGGGTTGAGACCTCTCTACATGAGGAGGCGTCGCCCTCGGGCATCGTCCGTGCCGGTGCATGGATGGGCGGTGCTGGGGCGCGCAGGAGCTCGCGGCAAGCGTGATGATCCCGCTCGAGAGGCCGTGGTGACGACGGGCCAGAGTTTTTGGTCCGAGCCTCGTCACCCCGGCTTGGGCGCGTCGAGGGCGGCCTTGAGCTCGGTGGCGACCTCGGGATCGTCGCGCTCGATCAGGCCGTCGCGGCGCCAGCGGACCTCGCCGTCGCGGCCGATGATGACGGTGGTCGGGTAGCCGTTGACCTTCAATATCGGCACGATCGTGCTCTTCGGATCGAGGACGATCGGGTAGGGGACCCGGTGCTCCTGGACGAGGCGGCGGACCTCGTTGTGGGCGCGGACGGCGTCGATGCTGACTCCGACGACCTTGAGGCCTTCGTGGCCGCGCTCGCGGTAGAGGTCGGCGAGGGTCGGCAGCTCCTCTTTGCAGGGCTCGCACCAGCTCGCCCAGACGTTGAGGAGGACGACGTCGCCGCGGAGGTCGGCGAGGGCGAAGGGCTCTCCCCGCAGGGTCTCGCCGCGGAAGTCGAGCGTGGCGTCAGACCGCGGGGCTGGAGTGCTACCAGCGGCGTCGGCGTTCTCGGCCTGCGCAGCGTCGGTCCGGGGGGGCTCCTTGTCCCCACAGGAGGGGAGTGCGACGAGGAGTGCGGAGAGTGCGAGGCGTGCGAGGCGTGCGAGGCGGGGGCTTTTCATCGGGTCAGGCGCTCGCCGCGAGGCCGAGGCCGTAGGCCCTGGCGAAGGTGCCGAGCTCTGTGCGGAGGAGTCGGCGGGCGCGGTGAAGGCGGCTCATCACCGTGCCGACGGGGCATTGTAGCCGCTCCGCCGCCTCGCGATAGGGGAGGCCTTGAAGGTCGACGAGCTCGACGACCTCGCGGAAGCGATCCGGGAGGGTGTCGAGCGCCGAGACCACTTCGTCGGAGAGATCGTCGCGATGCCAGCAATGCTCGGGGTCATTGGCCGCTTCGAGGCGGCGGACGTCGAAGAGGTGCTCGACGAGGTCGCTCCGGGCAGCGGCGGTGTTGACGACCTTCTGGTGGCGACAGCGGGAGATGAAGGTGTTGACGAGGATCCGGGAGAGCCAGGCGCCGAGGCTGCCATCGCGGTTGAAGCGGCCCCAGCTGGCCCAGGCCTTGGTCAGAGCCTCCTGCACGAGGTCCTGAGACTCCGACGGCTGATGGGTCAGGCGCATCCCGATCCGGAAGAGCCGCGGCATGTGCGGGGTGGTCAGCTCGACGAAGTCGGTGGCGGTTGCGGTCGACATGCCCCCGTACAATGCAGATCGCGCACCGAAGGAAAAAATCTATGATTTCAATAGAATGTGCGGCCATCACGATGATCGCGGAGGCCTATGACAGGATTTTGATACGAACGCGACATTTCCTGTCAAACGTAGCGTGGGCCCTCTGCCTACTCGATCCACTCGTCGTCGCTGCCCTCTCCAGGGAGCGGTGAGGGCGCAGCTGGCTCGAGGCGTGGGTCCGAGAGCAGCGCCCAGGCGAGCGTCCCTGTCGTCTGAGCGGGGACGCGGAGGCGTCGACCACCGGCCTCAACCGTGAGCCAGCCCGGCGCTCGAGGATCCGCGGGGCCGATCAGGAGTCGTGCGGGGGCTGGCCGCTCGGAGGGGGCCAGGCGAGGGAGGTTGGCCGCCTCGCGGACTCGGCCGTCGGCGTCCTCGATCGAGAGCCAGGCGAGATGGGTCGCGATCGCTTTGCGCTCCTTGGGTCGCGGCTGACCGAGGGCGAGGGCCGCTGCGCTGCGGACCCGGGGTGAGGGATCGTCGAGGAGGGCGGCGAGGAGCGGGGCGGCACCGTCGAGGCGACCGAGGGCGAAGGCGGCGCAGCTCCGGATCGCGGCTCGGCGGTCGGCGGCGAGGGCCCGTAGCGGATCGCCGAAAGCGGCCCTTGCCGAACTCGGCATGTTGCCGGCTGCGGCGATCGCGAGGCAGCGGTCGCTGACGCTGCGCCGCGGATCCTGGGCCCGCTGGAGCACGGCGGCCCAAAGGCGATGCTCTCGGGGGGGGGCTTTGCTCGCCGTGAGGGCGAGGGCGACCAGCCACGGTCGGTCGCCAATGGCGTCACCCGTGGCCGGCAGGGCGCCGGCGATCGCCGCGAGGAGCCAGGGAGGCGAGAGCTCGCCGAGGGCGGCCGCGGCCTCGATCTGCTTTGGCTTGCCGCGTCCTAGACGTTCGTGCCAGGCTTGGCGCTCGTCGGCTGCGGGCAAGCGCTCGCCGGGGCGCGACGGAGGCTCTGTCGGCAGGTTCCGGGCGCGGATGAGACGATCGAGCTCGATCGCCAGCTCCGGCTCGACACCTCGATCGAGCGCCGCCTGGATCGCCGGCAAGGCTGCGTCGCCCATATGGAGGAGGGCCTTGAGCAGGTCGGGGCGGAGCGAGGGCTCCCGAAGGCGGAGGAGGAGGCCGTCCAAGAGCTCGCGCGAGGGCGCTTCGCGCGAGCCGAGCGCCTGGGCGATCCCGGAGCCCTTGAGGCCGGGGGGGGGCGCGTCGAGGAGCTCCAAGAGACGTCGGTCGACCTCGACCCCGGGCTGGCGGATCAGGCCGTCGAGGAGGGCGCGGACGACATAGGCCTCGTCGCCGCGGTCGAGGGCGCGGAGGAGCGCTGGGAGAGCTCGCGGATCGGCGATCCTCCCGAGGGCTTCGGCGGCGTCGCGACGGAGCTGTGGGTCGGGATCCTCGAGCATCCTCGCGAGCACCAGGGTCGCCTCGCGGGAGCCCAGGAGGCTGAGGCTGCGGGCGGCGGCGCGGCGGACCTCGGCGTCAGGGTCGGCGAGCTTGGCGACCAGCGCGGCCCGCACCTGGGGGCCATGTTCGGCCGGCAGGGCGGTCACGCCGAGGAGCCTCGCGGCCTCGATCCGGAGCAAGGGCGCGTTTTCCCGGAGCGCCCCGAGGACCAGGTTTATCCGCTCGGGGGTCGCGTCGAGGAGCATCAACCGCAGGGAGTAGAGTCGTCCGGAGAGGTCGCCCAGGGGTTCGGCCCAGAGCCGCTCGGCGGCCTCAATGCAGGAGAGCATCTGGCGGTCGGCGCAGGACTGGAGCGCGTCACGGCGGATCTGCGGCGATGGATCATCGATCGCCCGGAGGATGATCGGCTCCACCAGTGGCGTCGCATAGGGTTGGAGAGCGTGGAGCGCGGAGCGACGTTCGCTCTCAGGGGCGGGCTCGGGGCCCTCGTCCATCAGCGGGGCGCCGAGCCGCTCGAGCTCGGTCGGCCACAGCGGCCACCGGTGGCCCTCGGGCTCCGCCGCGATCGTCCGGCTAGGCGCGCCCAAGAGGCACGCGAGGCCGAGAAGCGGCAGGATGCGGGGCGGGCGACGCATGGGGGCTGAGGCTCGCAGGGCCCTGCTTATGTGCCGTCCTCTGCTACGGGAGCGGAGGCCTCGGTGTCGTTGCGGCCAGCTCGGATCCCCTCGAGGAGCGAGAGCGTCCGCGACTTCTTGAGGCTTCCCTCCTCTGACTCGCCGACGACGCGGACGAGCCACGGCTCGACCTTCGCCCGGATCTCCGGTGTGGTCGCGCGGGCGGCCCCCATCGACGTCAGGATCTTCATCTCGTAGGTGTCGACGGGCTCCAGGAGGCGGACCGCCTCGCCCTGACGGTCGGGGCGGAGATCGATCGTCAGCAGCGGGCACTCCGTGTCGCGCTCCTCGGCGGAGGCGATGTCATGGGCGTGGAGCAGCGCGAGGTTCGACGCCTCGTCGCTGGTGATCATGAGGGCGTGGATGATCGCGCAGCGGGTGAGGAAGGAGGCGGTGGGCAGGCGGTCTTCGAGGACCTGGACGACCTCGCGCCCGTCCTTCTCGTCGCGGTGCTGGGAGAGGGCCCAGGCGGCGAAGCGCTGGGCCTCGAGGTCGTCGCCGCGGAGGAGCTGGGTGAGACCTGGGACCGACTCCATCGACTGGACCCAGCCCGAGCTGTAGATCAGGCGGTGATCGCTGGGTTGCTCGGTGAGGGTCGCCTCGAGCTCTTTCGCCAGGGTCTTGCTGATCGGTCGGTACTGGAGGCGGGCGAGGGCGATCGTCGCCTCGCGGCGGAGCTTCGGGTCGCCCTTGCGGGTCGCGGCCATCAGCGCCTCGTAGATCGGCGTCCGCTGACGTCCCGGGATGTCGGAGAAGCGACCGAGGGCCCAGGCGCCCCAGACAGCCTCTTCGCCGCCGCGATCGAGCTGCCGGATCAGCGCTCGCGGGACCATCGTCCGATCCTGCGGCGCTCGCCGGATCGACAGCTCGGCGATCGCGTCCAGGCGCTTGCTCTGCTCCTCGGGGGCGTCGCCGCGGAGGTCGGCGAGGTGGACCCCGAGGTTGCGCCAGAAGAAGTTGAAGTCGCCGTTGACGAAGTTAAAGGTGAAGTAGGTGAGGCCGCCGCTCAGGAGGAGGAGCACCGGGAAGGAGAGTGAGGAGCGGCGGGTCGTCGCGACGACGGTGCCGACATCCTCGGTCGGGCGGACATTGTCGGACGTCTTCCCCTGGAGGTGGGTCAGGCGGAAGGCGCCCTTGAACATGACCTCGTCGAGCCAGAGCGCGTCGGCGATCGCGGCCACCGCCATCGCTCCGTAGTAGGCGATGAAGAGCCAGGTGTCCGTGCCCGGGTCGGCCGGGATCGCGCGCAGCAGGCCAGCGGTCCAGACCGCCACTAGGATCCCGCCGAGGTTGGCGGTCACGACGGCGATCCACAGCTTGTGAGCGGGGGCGACCCGACGGCGCCGGGGTCCATAGCCTGGGGGGAGCGCGGGGCCGGACATGGGAGCAGTCATACCCCTTATGGACCGCAGGAGGGAGCGGAGGTTCCCTGCGGACTTCGTCGATTTCTTGGATCGTCGCGGAACGGTCGCTAGCGTGCGTCCCAGCGAGTGATGAGCGACGTCAAGCAAGGTCAAGAGCGGGCGAGGACGCGCCCGCGTCCCCGGCGGGTCCGAGTGGTCGATGCGGGCAGGACTGGGCGGGCGTCAGCGGTCGCCGCGGCCGATAGCGTGGCCTCTCAGGCCGCGGAGGTGAGCCCCGCGGCGGCCCTCGAGGGCGCTCCCAAGCCCCGACGTCGGGGCATCGCCCGCGCCTTCGCCGTCGCCGAGACCCTGGCGATGCTCGCCGGGGGGGTCGGCTTGGCGGCCGTGCTCGTCGGTGACTACCAGGCGTCGCTCGACGACTCGCGGGTGCTCCCGGGGGTTCGTCTCGGCGGCGTCGACGTCGGCGGGCGAGAGGCCGATGAACTCGGCGAACTCGCGGCCAAGGTGGTCGCAGGCGGCCTGGAGCGCCCCTTGGAGCTTCGCGCGGGGGACGCGACGACGATGACGACGGCGCGCCAGCTGGGGGCGCTGCCCAGCCCGGACGCGGCGATCGCCGCTGCGCTCGCGGTCGGTCGGAGCGGTGACGCGCTCGCTGATCTGCAGGCCCGCGCCGCCGCCGAGCGGGGCGACGTCGACATCGCCGTCGGCTATCGCTTTGACGAGAAGCGGGCCCTCGATCGGCTCCTCGAGCTGGCACCCGCGGTGGAGCGTCCCTCCCTCCCGACCCGCTTTGACCTCGACGCTCGCAGGGTCCTGCCGGCGACGCCGGGGACCTCGCTCCTCGCCTTTGACTCGCTGTCGACGGTCGCAGTGGGCCTCGCCTCGGGGGCGTCGACGATCGATCTTGTGGTGACGCCGCGGCCTCCGGTCGACGACGATCCGTTGGCGGAGATCGCCGCCGCGCTCGATATCAGCGAGGTGCTCGGGACCTTCTCGACCCGCTACAAGGCGGACAACGACCACTTCGATCGCAACCACAACCTCAAGCTCGGGGCCACCGCGCTCAACGGCAAAGTGTTGCTCCCGGGCGAGGCCATGTCGTTCAACGAGGTCGTCGGCGATCGCAGCCCGGAGATGGGCTACCGCTACGCGCCGGGGATCACCGCGGGTGAGCTGGTCGACGTCGTCGGCGGCGGCATCTGCCAGATCTCTTCGACCCTCTACGGTGCCGCCTTCTTCGGCGGTCTGGAGCTGGTCCACTCGCGACCGCACAGCCGGCCGAGCTCCTACGTCGACATGGGCCTCGACTCGACCGTCGTCTACGGCGCGATCGACATGAAGCTGAAAAACCCCTTTGACTACCCCGTCGTGCTCCACACCGCGGTCTCCGGTGGCGAGGTGACGATCGAGGTGCTCGGGCCGAAGCGGCCCTACGATCGCATCGCCTTCGAGCGCGAGCTTGACGAGGTCATCCCGTACCGCACGGTGTACCGCGATGATCCCAAGCTGCGGGTCGGCGCGACCGCGATCGCCCAGCGGGGAAAACGTGGCTTTAAGGTCACCCGCAAGCGCCTCCTTTATCGAGGGGACGACGTCGTCGACACCGAGAGCTGGGACCTAAGCTACCCGCCGACCACCGAGATCATCCGCCGCGGTACCAACCCTAGCGGCGCCCTTCCAGAGGGCAAGACGCCGGCGAAGCTGCGGGACCCGGCGCCACAGCTGCGGATCGTCCAGTAGCGAGCATGCGAGACGGGCGCCCTCTCTCAGAGGCGATCCAACACGAGCTCATTTTTGGGCCGACGAGACGGCATGAGCCGTCTCTTTGAGCTGGCCGTCGGTCTGGTCAACGTTGCCAGAGGCGGGACTTTCCGCATCGACGAGGTGGACTCCGGCCTCCATGTCGCGGCGTTGCAGGACGTGTGGCGCCTAGTGTTCAAGATGGCGACGCAGCTAGATCTACAGGTGGTTTGCCTGGCAGGAGGAGCCTGGCACCCCTACCGGTCAGGCGATCACCAAGCGCTACCTTGATCCGGGGCTGCATCCTGCCCCTGAGTTGGAGGCTTGGTTGCGTGAACTCTTCGTAGAAGGGCTCGGGAAACGGCCGAGCTCGCTGGCAGGGGGCGAAGGGGCTGGTGAGATCGGTGATGCGGCGAAGATGGGCCGTCCGCGGAGTGCCTGGGGCCCCGTGGGGGGGTCGTCGACGGTGGCGTGTCGGTCGAGCGTCTTGGGGTGCTCCCTTTGTCGGCTTTTTTGGCGCTCACGCGGGGTCGTCGTACCTGTGTTTCGCTAGTCCGTGATTCAGGAGCGGCCCATGTCCAAAGAGAGCACCCGCCAGGTCGAGTTCGCCCTCGACAATCGACAGATCTTCTTCCTCTTCTTCGGCCTCTCGGTCGTCGGCTGCTTCGTCTTCGCCCTCGGGGTGACGGTCGGACGCGCGGACCTCGGAGTCCCCGGCGCGGAGGGCCCGGTGATCGCGGAGAATTCCGCGGATCTCGACGCGCTCGCGGAGGACGACGCGATCCCGATCGAGGCTCCGGATACGTTCGCTTTCAAGGATGGGATCGCCGAGCCGGCGACCGCAGGTCTGCCGGAGACCCGCGATCCCGAGACACCGCCGCGGGACGAGAAGGCCGTCAAGGCGGAGCGCGCTGCGGCGAGCGGCGCGAGCAAGCCGCGGGTCGCCAAGCGTCCGCTGCCGGCGGTCCTGAGCAAGGCCGATCCTGAGCCTGAGCCCGTCGCCGCGACCCCCAAGGAGACTGTCAAGGTAGCGGCCAAGCCGGACGCGCCGAAGTCGGAGGCTCCCGCAGCTTCAGCCGAGCCCGTGAAGGGCGAGGGCATCAAGGATGACACGGTGATGGCGTCCGGGATTGAGAACGCTGAGCCGGCGCCGAAGGTCGCCAGCAAGCGGGTCTTCACCCTCCAGCTCAAGGCCTACGCGGACGCCGCGGACGCTGAGAAGATGGCCGACAAGCTCCGCCGCAACGGACACGATGTCCGCGTCGAGGTCGGCGATGTCCAGGGTCGGAGCTGGCACCGGGTCCGGATCGGTGAGTTCACCCAGTGGGACAAGGCGCTCGAGGCCAAGTCCGAGTTCGAGAAGCGCGAAGAGATCATCGCCTACGTCGTCCCCAAGTGAGGTCGACCGCGGAGAGTACGAGCGGGTCCGGCGAAGGCTGGGTCCGCTCGCTGCGTTCTCAGGCCTCGGCTGAGGTCATCGTCATCCCAGCTCCGCTCGCTGTCTCGGCTGAGGTCATCCCAGCGAGGTTGAGGGGGAGCACGGGCGGGGCCGGCGAAGGCTGGGTCCGCTCGCTGTGTTCTCGGTCGGCGTTTGCTCGGCGCAGCGGGTCGCGTCCTGCGTCTCCGGCGCCCGCATGGGGCCCGGATCGGGGACGGCAACACGAGCGGCCTGTGGGCGGTCCGCGAGCGAGCTGAGGAGGCTCTCTGCGGGCCGTCGATGTTTGCTGGCTAACGACGATTTCCTGCGGGCGTCCTTTGGCTGTCCCGCCTCTCAGACGCGAGCTTCGCGGGCATGATCCGGCCGGGCGATTGAGTTACAACCCGGGCGTGCCCGCGCCCCACAGCAACGTTGACACGCCGGTAATGCGCCAGTTCCTCGAGATCAAGGGGCGCTATCCCGACTCGATCCTGATGTTCAGGATGGGCGACTTCTACGAGATGTTCTTCGAGGACGCGATCACGGTCGGTCCGGTGCTCGACATCGCCGTGACCTCCCGGGACAAGAAGTCCGAGGATCCAGTGCCGATGGCGGGGGTGCCCTACCACGCGATCGGCGGCTACCTGCGGACCCTGATCGAGCGCGGCTTCAAGGTCGCGATCTGCGAGCAGATGGAGTCGCCGGAGCAGGCCAAGGCGCGCAAGAGCAAGATCGTCCGCCGCGAGGTGGTCCGCGTGGTCACTCCGGGCGTGCTCCTGGACGAGGAGCACCTGCGCAGCGAGGAGCCCAACTACCTGGTCTCGGTGGTCGCCGAGAAGGGCGCCGGCGGGCCGGTGGCGATCGCCGCGCTCGACGTCTCGCTCGGCGAGTTCCTGGTGATGCGGGCCGTCGATGTCAGCGCGCTCAAGGCGGATCTCTCGCGCCTGGCCTCTCGTGAGATCGTCGCCGACCCGGCGATCCACTCCTGGTTGCAGGAGGTGCTCGGACCGGACTGTCCGCGGCTGGAGGGGCTCGCGAGCAAGCGGATCGCCTCGTCTGTGCTCGCGCGGGTCCGTCGCTTGGTCGAGGAGAGCGGCGGAGAGCGCCTCGCCAGCGGTCTCGAGCGGGCCGCCGGTCTCTGCCTCGCCTACGCCGAGGCGACCCAGCCGGGGCAGACGCTCCTGCTCCACCGCCTCCGTCAGCAGAGCCCGAGCGATCACCTGATCCTCGACGACTCGTCGCTGCGCAACCTCGAGATCTTCAAGACAATGCGCGAGCAGAGCAAGCGCGGAACCCTGCTCTGGGCGGTCGACGCGACCCGGACAGCGATGGGCGCGCGGATGCTGCGGGCCTGGATCGGCGCGCCGCTGCGCGACATCGCGGCGATCCGCGGCCGGCAGGACGGGATCGAGGCGCTCCTCGCCGAGCCGCGCTCGCGGGCCGAGCTGCTCTCGCGGCTGCGTGATGTCCGTGACGTCATCCGCCTCGCGGCGCGGGCTCGCCTCGGCACCGTCACCCCCCGCGAGCTCGGCTCGCTGCGGGCCTCTCTCCAGGCGCTCCCCGGGATCGCCAAGCTGCTCGCCGAGCTCAGCGGGCGACGTACGGACATGGCCCTGCCGCCGAGCCTGGATCTCGGCGAGGACCTGCTCGCCGAGCTGATGGCGGAGCTCGAGCGTAGCCTGGTCGACGAGCCGCCGAACCACACCCGCGACGGCGGGATGATCCGGGCAGGCGCCGACGATGCGCTCGATCATCAGATCAAGCTGCGTGACGGTGGTCGTGACGCCCTGGCGGCGATCGAGGCCCGCGAGCGTGAGCGGACCGGGATCCACAACCTCAAGGTCCAGCACAATCGGGTCTTCGGCTACTTCCTCGAGGTACCCCGGACCCAGGCCGCGAAGGTGCCCGCGGACTACGTGCGCAAGCAGACCCTGGTCAACGCCGAGCGCTACGTGACGTCGGAGCTCGCGGGCCATGAGAGCGCGGTTCTCGGCGCTCAGGCGGCGGCGCTGGTCCGCGAACAGGAGCTCTTCTCAGCGCTGCGGCGACAGGTCAGCGACGCCGCCGAGCGCCTGTGTCAGCTCGGGGAGCGCCTGGCGACCCTCGACGCCCTCGCCGGGCTCGCCGAGATCGCTGAGGCCAACGGCTACGTCCGCCCTGAGATCGTCGACGAGCCGATCCTCGAGATCGAGGAGGGACGCCACCCGGTCGTCGAGCGGATGATGGACTCCGGTCGCTTCGTCCCCAACTCGATCTCGATCCGAGCCGGTGGCGGCGAAGAGGGCGGGGATGCCCGCTTTCTCCTGGTCACTGGCCCGAACATGGGGGGCAAGAGCACGGTGATGCGGCAGGTCGCGTTGTTGGCGATCCTCGCCCACGCGGGCTCCTTTGTCCCCGCTGTCCGGGCGAAGATCGGGATCGTCGATCGGGTCTTTACCCGGGTCGGGGCCGCCGACGATCTCGGCCGCGGCGAGTCGACCTTCATGGTCGAGATGCGAGAGGCGGCGCAGATCCTCAGCCAGGCGAGCAACCGCTCCCTCGTCCTCCTCGACGAGATCGGCCGGGGTACGGCGACCTACGACGGCCTCGCGATCGCCTGGTCGATCACCGAGTTCCTCCACGACCAGATCGCCTGCCGGGCGATGTTCGCGACCCACTATCACGAGCTGACGGGGCTCGCCGATCGTCTCGCCGGTCTCCGCAACATCCACGTCGCGGTCCACGAGGAGCGCGGGCACATCGTCTTCCTCCACCGTCTGGAGCCCGGCGCAGCCGAGCGCAGCTACGGGATCCAGGTCGGTCGACTCGCGGGGTTGCCAGCGCAGGTGCTCCGCAGAGCCCAGCGGATCCTGACGCGTCTAGAGGCGGACGAGCGCCTCGGCAGCGGGCCGCAGCTCGATCTCTTCGCCCCGGTGGCTCCCTCGGAGAGCGTCCATGATCTCGACGAGCGGGACGCGGAGACTCCACATGGGGAGGCCTCGCGCCTCGATGGTCCGGCGGAGGAGATCCTTGGCTCCCTGCGGGCGATGGATCCCGACGATCTGACGCCACGTCAGGCCCACGAAGCGCTCCGCCTGCTCCGCGAGGCCTTGACCTCGAGCGACGTCGGTCGCCTCCGGACCTGAGTCGTTGCAGGTGCAAAGTTATTGCGAGCTGGTCATTGGACGGTGTCTTGCGGCGGATCTTCGGTGAGAGCAGAGCTGAGTCGCAACGCCCGGTGATGCGCTCGGCGAGCGGCAAAGTCTGTTCGTGACCGCGCGTCGAGGCCTCTGGGCCGAAGCCTCGACGCGCTGCAACGCGCGCTTCAACGCGCGTTCACGTGCCTGTGGGGAACGGCGACATCTCTGGAATTTCCGCAGGCGGCCGCAAAACGGGGCTATCTTGCCGAGAGTGACGTTCGGTTTGCGAGCACGCGCGGGGAGGCGCGGGCACGCCATCCTCGACGAGACTCTCGCGTCGGATGTGCGTGCGCCGAGCCCTGCGGAGGACACCTTGGAGAGGGGAGCTCCTGCGATCCTCGCGGTGCAGCCGCTCGGCGACACGATCGACGCCGCTGAGTCGAGGCCGATCCCTTCGGACCGGGCCGGCGAGCGGCTCCTCGGGGGGGTCGTCGGTTCGGGCGCTGCCGACATGACGATGACCCGGGTCTCGGGTCACCGAGTGACGGCTTCAGAGGGGGCGCTGCCGCGGCGGATCGGTCGCTTCGCGATCCTCCGGCGGCTCGGCAGCGGTGGTATGGGGACCGTCTACGCAGCCTTTGATGAGGAGCTGGCCCGCCGGGTCGCGCTCAAGCTCCTCCACTCCAGCGGCACGATCAGCCGCATCGAGCGCTCCCTCCTCATCTCCGAGGCGCAGGCTATGGCGCGCCTCTCGGACCTCCACGTCGTCCAGGTCTATGAGCTCGGCACCCATGAGGGGCAGATCTTCCTGGTGATGGAGTACGTCGAGGGGCGAACCCTCGGCGAGTGGCTGGCAGAGATGCCGCGGGTCTGGCACGAGGTGCTTCGTCGCTTCATCGACGCGGGGGAGGGCCTCGCGGCGGCCCATCGCGCGGGGATCGTCCACCGCGACTTCAAGCCGGAGAATGTGCTCATCAGCGACGACGGGGTCGCCAAGGTCGCCGACTTTGGCCTCGCCCGCTCGATCGCCGACAGCCACGGGCAGATCGCAGGGACCCCGGCCTACATGTCGCCGGAGCAGTATCTCGGCGAGGCGACCGACGAGCGCAGCGACATCTTTTCGTTCTGCGTCGCGCTCTACGGCGCGCTCTACGGCCGCCCTCCCTTTGCTGGAGCGAGCTTCGCCGAGCTTCGCGACAGCATCACCAGCGGCACCCTCGCCAACGTCATCGAGGGGGGGGGCGGAGCTGGCGGGACCGTGCCCGCGCGCCTCAAGAGCGCAGTCCTCAAGGGCATGGCGAGGGATCCCGCGGAGCGCTTTGTCGACGTGGAGTCGCTGCTCACGGTGTTGCGCCGCTGCCTCCCGGTGGAGCGGCGGCTGTCGATCTGGCTGGCCTGGAGCGGCGCGGCCGCGGTCGCGGCGATGGGGCTCACGGCCCTCCTCAGCCCGAGCCCGGGGCCGACGCCCGCGGACGTCGCGATGGTCGTGTCGGCGACCTTTGAGGCGTCGCTCTACGGAGCGGAGGCGGAGTGGGTCTATCCGTCGGAGGAGGGCGATCCAAAGGCGACCTCGATCCGACGGATCATCGAGCTTGAGCACGTCGAAGGGCCTGCTCTCGCGACCGCACGGGCCCAGGCTGACGCGCTCCGGGCCAGCTTTGCCGAGGACATCGCGGCGCTCGGCGATCGCTACTGGGAGGATCCGCGGACCCAGCCCTTCGCCCGCGACTTCTACGCTCAGACCCTGATCTTTCAGCCGGATCACGAGCTAGCCCTGCGGCGTGGACGGGTCACAGTCGGCCAGATCAGTCAGATCCGGGCGCAGGCGGAGGTGAGCGGCTTCTCGACCGCCCAGATCGCCGCTGCTGCGCCGCTGCGCAAGCTCGCCAAGGTCGACGAGGTCGACATCGACGCGTTTCTCGGCGAGCTCGCGACGGTCTGCGACGGACTCAGCGCGGAGGACCGACCGCAGCCGGAGCCTTCGGCCGAGCCCGAGCCCGAGCCCGAGCCCGAGCCGACCGAGGGGAGCGCCGAGTCCGACGGAGAGCTCGTGGACCCCGAGGGCTCCGGCGACCCGGGGACGGCCAAACCTGTCTTGGAGGTCCGATCCTCTGGCCCGAGCGCCCGAACCTTGGTCGCCCGCGCCGAGGAGGCTCAGCTCGCCGACGACGTCTCTGAGTCGGTCCGGCTCTACCACCAGACGTTGCTGGTCCAGCCGCGCAACGTGGCGGCGCTGGTCGCCCTCAGCGACATCGCCTTTGATCGCGGTGACTACGAAGAGGCGGCGAACCTGGCCGAGAGGGCGGTCGAGGCCGCGCCGAAGAGGGGCGCCAACCACCGTCGTCTGGGCGACGCCTACTACAAGCTGCGCCGGCTCGGGGGGGCCCGCGAGGCCTTCGAGCGGGCGCTCGAACTCGGCGATCCGCGTGCTCAGCGACGGCTCGACATGATGGCGGAGGAGGGCCTGTGAGGGGCGCTCGTCGGCGTCGACCTGGGCGATGGGAGCAAGCGCTCGGCCTCGCCTCTCCTGTCGTCCCTGCGGAGACGCTCACCGCGGCTTCATCGGGCGCTGCGTGGAGGCCGAGGCCTTCGCCACAGCCGTCGAAGGGCAGGGCGCTGCTGGCCTCGCTGGTCGCCCTGACGCTCGCGAGCTCGGCGCAGGCCGAGGCGCCGACGCTCCCTGCCGGGGCGATGGCGCGGGTGAGCGAGCCGGCGCAGGCCGAGGAGACCGCCGGAGCTGCGAAGATGCTCGGGCCCAGCGTCGTCATCGTCGGCCGTCGTGGCGACGGAGCTCCGCCCCCACGGGCGGCGGTCGATGACCTCTATGCGAGCATCGTCGAGGGCCTCACCCGCAGCGGGGCGCGGATCGTCGACGGCGAGGCAGTCGGCGTTCGCCGGGGCACCTGCATGGACGGTGGCTGCGTCGACAGGCTCCGGGAGGCCGAGCTCGACTACGTCCTGTGGGCGGTGCTCTCGGCGAGCGATCGCGACTACATCCTCGATCTTCGCCTGGAGCGCCTCGACGATCCTGAGCAGGCCTCTGTCTTCGCCGAGCGCTGCGCCCTGTGCGGGCTCGCGGAGGCCTGCGAGCGGATCGAGGAGGGCGCCTCGGGCCTCCTCGTCCCGTTCTCGGAGGAGCCTGAGGAGGCGCCGAGGCTGCGCTTGACGACTGAGCCGAGCGGCGCCCTGGTGGTCGTCGACGGAGAGTTTGTCGGTCGAGCTCCGATGGAGCGGGTGCTCAGCCCCGGGACCCACAGGATCGAGGTCAGCGCCGCGGGCTATGTCGACACGGCCTACGTTGTCGAGGCAGAGCTGAACCGACGGCTCGACGTCGGCCTCAGCCTCTCGAAGGAGACGCCGCCGCCCTTGCCACCGCCGGCGCCTCGCCTCAACGGTTGGATCCCGGTCGGCGTCGGCGTACCGATGCTCGCGGGCGGGGTCGTCCTCGCGGCGGTGGACGGTCGTCCGCCGCTCGGCTGCGGATCCGAGAGCGGCGGCTGTGACGGGCGCTTGGAGACGAGCTGGCCGGCGGCCGGGATGTTGGTCGCGGGCGCAGCCCTGACGACGCTGGGCGCGGTGCTGGTCCACCAGCTCCGGCGATCCAGGCGGGCCAAGGCGGCGAAGACGAAGACGAAGAAGACGAAGACGAAGACGAAGACGAAGACGACGAAGTAGGCCCCTCGGGGCGTCGCGGAGCAGGTCATGGATCTCGCCGGGGTGATCCCTGCCGATGTCGTCTCTGGGCACCTACTCGGTCTGACGCGCCGCGCAGGCGGTGGACAAGGGCTGGGGCGCTCGGCATTCTCCCGCCCCCATGACCGACGTCCGCCCCGACTTCGATCCCGCGCCCCAGATCGCCGCGGAGCTGGAGCTCCCCCAGCGCGGAGTGGCGGCGGTGATCCGACTCCTCTCCGAGGGGGCGACCGTCCCCTTCATCGCCCGTTACCGCAAGGAGATGACCGGCGGGCTCGACGAGGTCCAGATCCGGGCGATCGACGAGCGCCGCGTCTACCTCCGGGAGTTCGAGGAGCGTCGACGGACGATCCTCAAGACCCTCACGGAGGCCGGCTCGCTGACCCCGGAGCTGGAGGCGAAGATCCGCGCTTGCACGACCAAGGCCGCGCTGGAGGATCTCTATCTCCCCTACAAGCCCAAGCGGCGGACCCGGGCGACGATCGCCCGCGAGCGTGGCCTCGGGCCCCTCGCCGCGCGGATCCTCGAGCAGCCGGAGACGGGCGACCCGGAGGCTGAGGCGGCCGCGTTTGTCCGCGAGGATCCCGAGATCCCCGATCTCAACGTAGCTGACGTCGCGGCTGCGCTCGCCGGTGCGCGGGACATCGTCGCAGAGGCGGTCGCAGAGAACGCGGAGGTCCGCTCGCTGGTCCGCGAGACCTTCTCACGCGAGGGGGTTGTCCGCTCGAAGGTCGCCTTCGACAAGAAGGGGGCGACCTCGAAGTTCGAGGGCTACTACGACTACGAAGAGGCGATCGCGACGATCCCCTCCCACCGCTACCTCGCCGTCCGGCGCGGCGAGCAGGACGGCTTTTTGCGGGTGCGCCTGGCAATCGAGGCCGAGACCGTCCTGCCGACGATCGCGGGGATGATGAGCCTGCGGCGGGCGAGCCCCTTCGCCGGCGAGCTCGAGGCGGCGCTCGCCGACGGGCTCAAGCGTCTGCTCGGCCCGAGCATCGAGACCGAGATGCGGATCGAGCTGAAGATGCGCGCCGATCGTCAGGCGGTCGAGGTCTTCGCCGCCAACCTCCGCTCGCTCCTCCTGGCGCCGCCGCTCGGCGGCGATCCGGTCCTGGCGCTCGATCCTGGGCTGCGGACGGGCTCGAAGTGTGCGGCGATCGACGCCACCGGCAAGGTGCTCGAGACCGCGACGATCTACCCCGGGCAGGGGGAGAAGAAAGACGCCGCGGCTCGGCGCGAGCTGGCGGCGCTGATCTCCCGTTGCCGTCCGCGGGCGCTCGCCGTCGGCAACGGCACCGGCGGTCGAGAGACCGAGCGCTTCGCCCGGGAGGTGCTCGGGGAGATGGGCGAGCGCGAGGTCGTCGTCGTCTCGGTCAACGAGGCAGGCGCGAGCGTCTACTCCGCCTCGCCCGGCGCCCGCGAGGAGATGCCCGATCTCGACGTCACCCTCCGCGGCGCGGTGTCGATCGGCCGTCGTCTCCAGGATCCGCTGGCCGAGCTGGTCAAGATCGATCCCAAGGCGATCGGCGTCGGTCAGTACCAGCACGACGTCTATCAGCCGTTGCTCGGCCGCAAGCTCGATCAGGTGGTCGAGAGCTGCGTCAACCACGTCGGCGTCAACATCAACACCGCGAGCGCGCCGCTCCTCGCCAAGGTCGCAGGGATCGGCCAGTCGACGGCGAAGGGGATCGTCCGCCACCGCGAGGAGAAGGGGGCGTTTCGCAGCCGGGCGCAGCTCCTCCAGGTCTCGGGGCTCGGGCCGCGGACCTTCGAGCAGTGCGCCGGGTTCCTCCGGATCCGCGGCGGGGAGCACCCGCTCGACGCCTCTGCGGTCCACCCCGAGCGCTACGGCCTGGTCGAGCAGATCGCCCGCGACCTCGGGGTCGAGCTGACCCAGCTGGTCGGTGATGAGCGCCTGGCGAAGAGCGTCAACATCGGCCGCTACGTCAGCGAAGAGGTCGGTGAGCCGACCCTCCGCGACATCCTCAGCGAGCTCAGCAAGCCCGGGCTCGACCCCCGCGAGAGCTTCTCCGCCCCGAGCTTCCGCGCCGACGTCCAGACCCTCAAAGACCTCGAGGAGGGCATGATCCTCGAGGGAATCGTGACCAACGTCACCGCCTTCGGGGCCTTCGTCGACGTCGGCGTCCACCAGGACGGGCTGGTCCACATCTCCCAGCTCTCCGATCGCTTCGTGAAGGACCCGAACGAGGTCGCCAAGGCTGGCGATCGACTCAAGGTGCGGGTGCTCAGCATCGACCTCGAGCGTCAGCGGATCGCCCTCAGCGCTCGCCTCTCCGACGGCCAGCCCAAGCGCGGGGCCCCGCGGAAGAGCGGGCAGCGTGGCGCTGGGGCGCAGGACGGCGGTGAGAGCCGCGGGCAGGGCCGAGGTCAGAGCCGAGGTCAGGGCCGAGAGCGGGGCGGTCCTTCGCGGCGGGAGAGGTCGGATAGGCCGGCGTCGACCAGGGACGGCTTTAGCAACAACCCCTTCGCCAAGCTGCTCAAGTAGCCGCCGCTGAGGAGCCCTCCCTTGGCGAAGGGCGCGGCGTCTTGACTCGTGGGCCGACTTCTGCCCCTCACGAGCGAGCG
>Ga0316189_10001062_pt1 | contig 27240 bp, 26 predicted proteins | sample LowCovwburrow_MG_FD_204930 | JGI IMG/M metagenome (GOLD analysis project Ga0316189, IMG submission 204930) | Coastal sediment microbial communities from Maine, United States - Lowes Cove worm burrow | ecosystem: Environmental > Aquatic > Marine > Coastal > Sediment | place: USA: Maine...
ACATCCTCAAGGGTTTCATGCGTGATCTGGTGATTGCCGAAATTCAGCGCGTGACGGACGAACAGGTTGATGCGGTTATGGTCAAGAATCTTCCTCTGGTGGAAACCATGAGCAACCTGGCGCCGCGGCGTCGCGAACTCTGGAGCCGGGAAATTAAGAGACGGCTGGCCATCCGCCAGTTTCTGCAACGGGAAGTCATCGCCAAGGCCCAGGTAACCGATGAACGGATTGCCCAGTACTACAGCCAACACAAAGAACGGTTCAAGAATGAGACGCTCTACCAGATCCGTTTCGTTCAGACCGGCACGGATTACGAGGGTGAGACCAAGGCGGCAGAGCAGGCAACAGCCCTGACCCAGGCCTTGGCTGACAGCGAGAAACCATTTTTCGAAGTGGCCGCGCCCTTCGCCGAAAATGACGGCCATTTGATCGGCATACAGATGACCCTTGCCGATTTGTCTGAGCCTTTTCGGAAAAGTGTTGTCAAATTAAAGCCCGGTCGCTTTTCACCAAAGATACCGGTGGAAAGAAAAGACGCATCTGGGGACGTCGTCTCCATTTCTTATTATGTCCTATATTTAGAATCGGTGACCGAAGAGGCAGAGATGCCATTCGAAGACGCCTACCACCAAATCCGCAGTGAGCTGGAGCGCGAACGCGCACAAAAGCTGCTGATTGAAAAAGTTCGCCATTTCCGGGAGAAAATCCCCGTCAAAGTTTACAAGAGCCGGTTGCCCTTCACCTATCAGGAAGCGCCGGAAAAAGAAGAGGTTTGATCATGACTTGGTTGCTATTGCTTTCACTGATGTTCCAAGACCGAACGACGGAAATTTTCGTAGATCGTATTGCGGTCAAGGTCAATGACAAAATCATCACCGAACAAGAGGTGGCGGCGCTCTATCGCGAAATCCGTAAAGAGGCGCTCGCCAAAGAGAGTGGTGCCGAGTTGGACACCAAGCTCAATGACGCTTGGAAGGAAGCCGTCACGTCTGCCGAAGAGACCTTGCTGCTCTATGAAAAGGCGGTTGAGGTTGGCGTTGCCTACTCTCGTGAGGACACCATGAGCATGCTCAAGAGCATGCAGGAGTCCAATGGCTTGAGTGACGACGAGTTCGAAAAAGAGGTCCTCAAACAAACCGGGGTTCCCTACGAGGCATTCATCGACAAACGCATGCGTGAGGACAGTGCCCGAGCCGCGATCCAATCGCAGGTTATGAGCAAGATCAACTTCGAAGACAACGAGATTGCCAAGTACTACGATGAGCATAAGAACGACTACATGGTCGCGGCCACCTACCGTCTTGCCGAAATCGTTTTTCGCAAAGACGCGGGCACGCCCGCAGAAGTTCAGGAGAAAATGCGTGCATGTCGTGCGGCGCTGACAAGCGGGACAGAGTTTGCAGAGGCCGCCAAAACCTATAGTGACTCCTTCTCCAAAGAGAACGGCGGTGATTTGGGAACCGTGGAATACGGTGATTTGCTTGGCGCCATCGAGGAAGTGGTCAAAAAGCTGGAAGCGGGCCAGATTTCTGAGAATCTGGAGACAGACGCGTCCTATTTCATCATCAAGATTCTGGAGAAGACCCCGGCAACCCCCAAGCCCTTAGGTGATGTTCGCGAGGCGATTGTGCAGAACATGCGTGCGCCGCGTATGGAGAAGGTCCTAGATGAGTTCATCAAGGAGTTGCGTGCTGATTTTGTCGTGGAGACCTATGTGAAGGAGTTGCCGAAGTATTTGGCGCATTAGGTGCGGCACCCGAAACCAAACGGAGAACAACCAAATCAGGCATCAAAACCCCAAAAAAGACAAAGATCAAGCAGTGGCGTTGGCGGATGGGCATGGAACCCAGCGCCTTAAATAGACTTAATTATCACTATTGTAATTTCTCCTTGTTTCTTGCTGAGACAGACTATATATTGTACCATTGGGGCCGCGTTTCTACGTGCAACGGTGATTATTCTTGGCCGAATTACCCAAGCTTAAGCATCCCTGCAGGGAGATATGCAGCGCCCTTTCGCCGATTCAGGCGACTCAATTTTGTTCAACTGGATCCCTATTTGCAAAGGGCGAGCGCAATGACCCGTTTATCAATTCACCGTATCGTGCCGTTACGTTTGGTAAGGGCTTATACGAGATGGTCAGAAAGGGCACAGCTCGACTCATTTGGGGCTCCGCTATTCGGCTTTCGAAGGCAGTCAGGTGAGAACTTGAAAAAATTGAATGAAATATTTTCGGTTGTCCCTACTCCTTTTGAAAAAAAGAACATATATTGGTTAAGAATAGGAAAACCTGCCTTGTGCCTCTGCACCGGGTTGTGAGGTGATTATTTGAAAGACGAATTGCCCAAAGAATGCCACGATCTGCTCGAAACCGGCAAAGAAAAAGGCTACCTTACCTACGACGAAATCAATCAGAACTTGCCCGAGGGTCTGATCAGTCCAGAGGAGCTGGATGATCTTTACCAGGCCATGGCTAACATGGGCGTGGAGCTGATTGACGATGCAGGCAAGATCAATGTGGCCGATGAAGGCGGTAGCGAACAGTCCAAGGGGACACCTGCCACTTTACCGTCCGGTCCCAACACCATGTTTGGTTTGGAGCCTGGGCAAAAAAGGGAAGACGGCGAATTCGAGATCGATCTTTCGCCCAGTGCGTTAGATCGTACCAATGATCCGGTTCGCATGTACCTCAAGGAAATGGGCAATGTTCCCTTGCTTACCCGCAAGAAAGAAGTGGTCCTTTCCAAAAAAATTGAGCACGGCAAAAAAATCACCTTTAAAGCCCTTTCCCGTTTCCGTTTCCTGATCCCCGAGATCATGGAAATGGGCGCCAAATTGCGATGTAATGCCGATGAGCCCCTCAAGGCCACCCTGGATTTCCGCGACGATGACGAGGTGTCGAGCAAGGCGCGCAAACAAATGCTTCGGGTTTTTGACTCCTTGGAGGAGTCTGAGAACCTGGTAACCGAAGAAGAAGTTCGCCTGAACTCCATGCCCATTCAAGCCGGGCACGACTACGAGCACCAGGTCAAAGCGGTCACGCGACAGCGCATCAGCACTTCGCGTCTCATTCGTGAAATCCCCTTTAACCTCAAAGAATTAACCCATCTGGTAGACACCGCCGCCAGATTCTACAATTCGATCATGACCTATGAGCACCGGATCAAACGGATCTCGATGAAGATGGAGAAACCGGCGTTCCGTCATCAGCGGGCCGAGCTGATTTCTTCTCTGCAAAATTCGGAAATGGCGCTTAAGTTGATCGAGGGTGAGATCGGGGCACCGATCGAACGCTTTAAGCTGAATTACAGTAAGATGCGCCGCGGTGAGTTCAAAACCGAGGAGGCCAAGCGCAAGCTGATTGAGGCCAACCTCAGACTTGTTGTCTCCATTGCCAAGAAATATACCAACCGCGGTCTCCAGTTCCTTGACCTGATCCAGGAAGGGAACATCGGGCTAATGAAAGCGGTCGACAAATTCGAGTACCGTCGCGGTTATAAATTCTCAACCTATGCAACCTGGTGGATTCGTCAGGCAATCACCCGGGCCATTGCGGATCAGGCGCGTACTATTCGTATCCCGGTCCACATGATCGAGACCATCAACAAGTTGATCCGAACGTCTCGTGCACTTGTCCAAGAAATTGGTCACGAGCCAACGCCGGAGGATATCGCTGAAAAGATGGATATGCCGGTTTCCAAGGTTCGCAAGATCATGAAGATTGCTCAAGAGCCGATCTCTCTGGAAACGCCGATCGGCGAAGAAGAGGATTCGCACCTGGGTGATTTTATCGAAGATGGACGTGTGGAGTCGCCGGTTGAAGCCGTACTCTCCAACAACCTGCGTGAGCAAACCACCGGCGTGCTTGCTTCTCTGACACCCCGTGAAGAGAAGGTTCTGCGCCTTCGGTTCGGTGTGGGCGAGGAAAGTGAACATACCTTGGAAGAGGTGGGTCAGAAATTTGCCGTTACGCGAGAACGGATTCGCCAGATTGAGTCCAAAGCGTTGCGCAAGTTACGCCACCCCTCTCGAAGCCGCAAACTCAAAGCATTCTTGGAAGGTAGCCGCATCTCCTGATCGGGCCTCCAAGCGACAAGTCTCAAGCCTCAAGGCGTGCTGACCCCGCGATCACTGTGATTCAGGTTAATCAGTGCGCCTTGACGCTTTCAGGGCCAAGAGTCTCTCGGTCAGAAGCTTTGGGTCGTCCGCCATGATGCCATTTGCCCCGCAGGCAATGGCCTTGTCGAATGCTTGCCGGCTATTGCAGGTATAAGTGAAAACGGGTTTGTCCAGTTGCTGAACGCTCCGAGCAAAGTCAGGCTCCAAGCCTTCAATGGCCACCGAGTAGGCGTACAGGAAATCAGCACCCCGCTGAATACAGCCATGGTCCTGGTTGAGCACAAAACGCGCCTCCGGGTTGAGATGTCTGCCATGGGCCAGCAGTTCCAGGTCGAAACACAGTACAAAGGTGCGTTGCAGCAGTTGCTGCCTTTCAACTGCGGCCAGGGTTGCCGCCATCAACGCTTCCCGTTGGGCTCGATCGCCACTGGCTTCGTCTGATTTAATCTCAACGAGCAGGTAACAACGCTTGCCATAACGGCACAGCACGTCGTCCAGAAGTGGTAGTTCCTGGCCGCGAAATCGCGCAGAATGCCAGGCGCCGTAGTCGAGACCTTGTAAGGCAGCCAACGGCTGAGTGACAAAGAGACCGGGCTTGCCGCCTACTTTTTCAAGCCCTTCGTCGTGAAAGATGACCGGAACCCCTTCGCGAGAGGGGCGCACATCAAGTTCCATCGCCTGGGCCCCCTGTTCCAAAGCCGCGTCAAAAGCACAATAACTGTTCTCGGGATAAAGGGCTGAGTAACCACGATGGGCAATGCACCAGGGCTTGCCGTGCCCAAGGTCAAATGGGGATGGCAGAATCAAGCTTAACCTCCGAGCAAAAAAGCAAAACGTAGAATCAGCAGCACGGTGAGCACGTACATCAGTACGGAAAGTGTTTTCCCCTGGCCGGAGAAGAGTTTCAGTAGGGTGTAGGAAACCAGGCCAAGCGCAATACCATTGGTAATAGAGAAGGTTAAGGGCATGCCGAGCATGGTCAGCATGGCGGGCACAGATTCACTGTAATCCTGCCATTTGATACGGGCGCAGGTGAACATCATCATGGCGCCGACCACCATCAGGGTGGATGCGGTGGCCACAGAGGGCACGGCGCCCGCCAAAGGCCAGAAAAAGATGCTCAGCAGAAAGAGGCCGGCCACGACGATCGCGGTGAGACCGGTTCGGCCACCATCCTCTATTCCCGCTGCTGACTCTATATAACAAGTCGTGCTGCTGGTTCCAAACAAAGCGCCGAAAGAGGTAGCCAGCGCATCGGCGCAGAAAGCCGCTCTGGAATTGGGCATGCGCCCCGCTTCATCCAATTTTCCGACTTTCTCGGAAAGGCCGATCAAGGTTCCCGTGCTGTCGAAAAAATCGACAAACAGGAAGGTAAAGACGATGGTCAGCAAGCCAAGTCCAATGGCCCCGCTCAGATCTGCGGCCAGAAAGAGGTCAGAGGGCCAAACGGGTAGCGCCACAATGCCGTCGGGGAACCCGGCAAAAGATTTCCCTGAGAAAACAGGGGCACGAACAAGCGCGGCAAGCAGCGTGGTAGTGAAGATGCCAATCAGAATGGCGCCCCGTGTGCGTAAGATCAGCATGATGGTGGTCAACAACAGACCAAAAAGCGTCAGTAGAACATTTGGATCGCGAGGATTGCCCAGGCTGACCAAGGTGGCGGGGTTGTCCACAACAAGGCCACCATTGACCATGCCGATCAGGGCGAGAAACATACCGATTCCGGCGGTTGTCGCGTATTTCAAGCCACGGGGAATGGCGTCGATCAGCGCCTGACGAATGCCGGCCAGGCTAATGCAAAAGAAAAGCAGGCCACTGATGAAAACGGCGCCGAGCGCTGTCTGCCAGGGCACGCCCTGGCCAAGAACAACCGTATAAGTGAAATAGGCATTCAGGCCCATTCCGGGTGCCAGGGCATAGGGGTAGCGGCTCATGAAACCCATCAACAACGAGCCGAAAGCTGCGGCAATTGCCGTTGCGGTCAATAACTGAGGTCCAGCGCCGGAGATTGGAATTGCCTGGCCAAGGATCTGAGGGTTGACAAACAGGATGTAAGACATGGTCAGAAATGTGGTCAGGCCCGCGCGTATCTCGCGATTGACTGTCGTTCCCGAGACTGCCAGTTGAAAATAACCCGCGATACCCGCTTCACGTCCCTTGCTCATGGAAGACTCCTTAACACTGAAGGGTTCTTTAGTGTATCAAAGTCCACCTGATTTAGGTTCAGAAGAAAGGTTGAGGAGGTGCCTTTGTATGAACCTCCTCAAACCCAACGCCTGTTAACGATGGTCCTGGTGCCTTCGATTGCGGGGCGGCTGGCGCAGCTGTTGGTGTTGTTCCAAATTCAAATTCTGCAGTTGCTGCCTTGCCGGCTGTTGTCCATGAGGTTGGGTGTCCTTGGTTTCCCAACTCTGATGAACCATGGCACCACTATCTTCCAGTGTCTGGTAATGAACCAGATCACCCACCTCACCAACGCGCCTCTCTTTTCCGGATCGGGGTTCCTGGGCGTCGCGAAGGTCTGCCTTCCAGGCCAGATCGTCTTTCTGAAGACTTGCCTTTACATCGTAATCGGCGATGGCCTCGGTGATGGCTGCTTCAATCAAACGGGGCCAGAGTTTGACAAACAGCGCCCGCGATCCATAAACATCAGCTCCGCTGAAGGAGCCGTTGACACAAAAGGCAAAACCGATAGCTTGGGGCTGTGCCTCGACCACACCCTCAAACGACTGGCCATAAACGGCAGCGAGGCGTTGCAGGGTAGCGTTCTCCAGGCTTAACTGGTAACTGGTGGCCGATGCTTCAGACCTGACATCGGTACTCATATTGGCGGTCAGCTTTTGTTGCTCCTGGGCCACGTTCGACCAGACCCTCTGCTGAGACTTGCCTTGCCCCCGTATGGCCTTGCGCATTTCTTTGCCGGCCACACGTTTCTTGGAACTGTTAAAGGCTGTGGTTTCCTCTTCGCCCCGTTGTGACCAGCGCGAGCGTTCAACACAGAAAGACGCGATAGAAATCTGCCCGGAATGGGGGGGAACCAACAAATCCTGGGCCAGAACACGATCCTGTTTCCCGCCTTTGACAATATCACCGGCCTGGATGAAGATCGGCCGAAGCCCCTTGTTCTCAACACTGAGCATATTCACATTGCCGGTCTCGAAAACGGTCAGAGCATCCTTGTCCATGGCCTCTTCCAGACACAGTAGCGAAGCCTCCGCCAAGGCCGTTTCCTCACCGAGAATCAAGTAGACCGACAGGTTCTTGTGTTGAATGGGTTTTGACAGAAGGTAACCTGGTTGGATAGGAGAGAGTAAAAGAGCGAAAAATACGGGAAACACGGGATCCTCCTTCGGCGACAGATGCAATCGCCGTTTGTAATTAAGTTAGGCCACCAGTCAGGGTGGATTGTCATGAGGATTCCAAAGGTTTGTAAAAAAAATGTCAGGGAGTCAAAGTGATGGCGCGTAGATGGTTATTTGAGGTTGGTACACAGATCATAACGATCACTGACGATGAACCGCGCTCCTTGCTTCCCTCTCCCTGAAATGTTAAATTATTTCTGCGCGGACCCCTAGAAAGGAACACGAGAGGCGGGAGGATGCATGATCCAGGAGCGCATGCTGCAATTGTGGCACGGCGGCAATCTACTAACCCTGGTGCTGGAAGATACTACCGGCAAGAACTACCAGATCCTGCGCCTGACCGTGGGTCCCCTTTCCCGGGAAATTACGGCGCGTTCCGGAGATAGCGGGCCCATTGCGGTGCAATTACTGGCACCTTACATCGCCGATGGTTTTGCCCGTCGGGGTCGCCGTCCTAGGGATGCAAAGAAAGGCAAACTTTCCGCTTGGGGCCGAGGTGTCCACCACGAGGCCGCTCTTCGGGTGGCCGCGCCGGGCAGTTATTTTTCCCTGTTCGGCGAGATGTGCCCAGATTGCTGTGATGTCGGTCAAGTGCAGCGCTTCAAGAACAACGAAGGCAGAATGGTCTTCCGCTTCCTGTGCTGTGGGAGAAGTTATTTCTAAACCGGCAGGGTCACTCTGGCCCTTCTCTATCGGCCCGGTGCTCATCGCTTGTTGGGCCAGAGAAAGGACAATTGAGCGGCTATCGCCGTGATCCAGCCCGCAATGGTGTTTAATATCCATTAGTTGGTCTAGATCACCGCATTTGACCCGCAACTCCTTTATTCTTGGGTAAAGGGTTCCGGGGAGTACCACATGATCAAGAAGTTATTCGGGTTAATAGTACTGATCGCTTTGGTACTTGCCCTCTACTATGTGATTACCTTCATGGTCGGTCCTATTATTGGGCTCAAGAAAACCGGGGGTAGCTCGGTGTTGCCCAATGATCAGTCAACGAATGAGCTTTACTGATCTGTCTCTTCTTCCAAATCGATGTGATCGATGAGGCCGTCGGGCATGCGTACCAGCAGACAGGCCAGGCCAGAGGCATGCAGGTATTCCAAGATCTGACGTCGCACGGCCGCGTTGCTGATCCAGCCTCGCTCCCGATAGCGTTTGATCTCAACCACATATTGTTGCCCCTCTTTTTCCACCAGGAGGTCGGGGGTCACATCAAAGTGCTCCAACTCGCCGTTGACCAACAACTCACTGTGGAAGACGGGTTCCACCTCCAGGATGGTATAGCCCTCTGACTTCAACACCTTCTTGGCGCGTTTCTCGGCGGTCCTACCCCGCTTGCGGTTGCGTTGGCCACGTCGCCGTTGAATAAGACGATATGTGTAGTGGGCAACAAACCCGCCAATCACAAAGGCCATCAGGATCAGGGCAAGGGCAATGAGATCCCTGTATGCCTGAAGCCAGGCCGACAACGTGTTCATCGGCCATCTCCGGAAATTTCCGTTGTTACCGCCCGTGCGACCAATTGGCGAATGCGCGGTGAAAACTGGTAAATCACCGGCTCATCTGCGTAACGAACTTGAATGATTTCTCCATCCAAGTCCCCCAGTTCAAGCACCATTTCAGTTAAAGATGTCTTCAGGCGCAGGCTAGCGTGGACCGGAAAATCTGCTTCTGGTTCGAAGATCACGTTTCCCGCCTTGGGATGAATGAGAAAGGGCAGCAGTTCCGTAAAAAAGGCATCGTTCAAGGTTTGCACCACTGGCCCGTGCAGCTGCCACTGGCCGCCCTCTTGCTCCCGTTGTACGACAAAATCATTGTTGAAGCCCGCCGCAGTAACCGAATGGATCAGAGACTCAGACAACCGCCAGACCGAACGGCGGGCCCAGCTGATCCGTGACAAGCTGGGAATCAGGTCGGCCTTGACACGCCGTACCCGGGAGCTGCCGGGAAGGCGTACAAAGGCGGTGCGGTAATCTCCCACCGGGTTCCCTACCAAGAGGGAGCCTACGGGACTGCCCTGTGCATTGTAAAGGTCTACCTGGCGTTTGGCGGGGCTGAGACCATAGGCGTCCTTATTCTCAGGAACGCTGACCACCTCGCCCCACGGCATGGTCAACAAGGTACGGAACAAGACATTGGCATAGGTCTGGTCGGCGGGGTAGTTGTTCCAGTTTGGCAGGGTCCAATAGGTGCCGTTACGGCGCAACACGACCGGCTCTTTATCCTGCCACTGGATGCGCAGGCTATGAACATCGTCTTCAGCCAGGCCCAACATGGTTTTGGAGGGAGCTGGGGCTTCTTTTTCTGGTGGCGTGCGAGAACTCCACCACCACGCTCCCAATAACAGGACGAAACCCCCTAGCATCGCGAACCTTCCGGTCATGATTTCAGCTCTCCCGCTGGCCTAAATAGGGGGTCAGGTCGCGTCTTTGCCGTAGCAAGCGACGCATAAATGCCAGCAGCAGAACCAAGATGGGGGCAACCCCGACACTCAGCCATTGAGTTGCAGTTTTTTCCTTGTCGCTCAACTCGCGCGTGGGAGCAAAGGCGCTTTCACGACGGTCTACGCCGGCCAACTCGCCGCGGTGGCAGAGAAATCCGGCCGCATGGTTCACCCACTCCAGGATCGAAGTCTGATGGGCCTGGGTCAGCAAGTGCTCACTGCCCCAAACAAGCACGGTATTGGCCCGTTCGGCCGTTTGTTTAAAATCGGTGCTGCCGGTCGGCCCCTGACTGAAGAATGAGTTGAAACGCCCCTCCAGAGCCAATCCAAGTGGATAGCGATCAAATTGGGTTGGGCCCGGCAGGTGTTTGGGGTCGATGATGTAACCACTTTCTTGGATCCAGGCCTGATCGGAGCTGCTGCCGATGATTCGCGCCGTAATCCCCTCTGTCTGGAGGGTTTTCAGGCTGGATGCCCAAGGAATGACCAGGGCTTTGAGGTTGGCCGTGGAGCTGTGTTTTTCGTCAAGACCACCGCCCACGTGGGCCAGCAAGGGGAAGAGGGAGTACGATTCAAAGACGGGTGGCCGAACATTGGTGTACTTGATTTTTGTGCAGCGTGTATCGGAAACCAGGTTGCGATTCACAGCAAAGCCGAGGTGGGCGTAAAATTCGTCCGCACGGGAGCGCGGCAAAGCCTGAGCCAGCAAGATATTGGGGTCGACCCGCAACCCGGAAACCAACAGTAGTACGGGTTTCCCAGAAACGATGTACTGGTCCAGCGCATACAACTGCGCCTCGCTAAAATAAGGTAAACCCCAGGCCAGAACCGTATCGGCGCTCGCCAGGTCGAGCGCGGTTTCTGTCTTCAGACGTACCTGGTTGACCGCATAATGCTGTGACAGCTCGGCATAGACGGGTTTGATGTCTCGACCAATATCCCAGACCGTTCCCTTACCTTCCTCGAAGGTCGGACCTACCAGCAATATACGTGGCTTGTTCTTACGCCGCAGCCGCACGATAGCCGAACTGATGTCGTATTCGAAATTCTCGATGGACTGGACCGCAGGAAATACTTCAGAAGCACCATCATAGAGCACGGCGATGCCAAACCAAAGGTTGATGGCTTCGATGCGGTTCTTCTCCGAAATATTGGCCCGAGTCTCTACGATGCCCTGTTGGTTGGCCTCTTCGATCAGCACCGGATCACTGCCCGGATCGATGCTTGTTACCTTGACCCGACCCTTGCCGCGGGCCTCGTATTCGTCCACCAGAGTGCGGACGAAATCGGCCACTGGCTGGAACCGAGCCGGCATGTGGCGACTGAAATAGAGCTTGATATGAACGGTGCCTTCAAGCCCTTCCAGCAGGTCGATCGTACCTTGGTTCAGAGAGTAGAGGTGGTCTCGCGTTAAATCAACCCGGGTGAACCAGTTCTGCGAGATCAGATAGACTAGCGCCAGGATCCCTACTCCTGGCAGAGACCACAGCAATCGCATCAGGTTTTGTTTGTGGCGGTTTGTCTTCACAGTTTACCTTCCCAGCTTCAAGCGTAGAACATTCAAATAGAGAAAGAGGCAGGTGACACATCCATAGAAGACCAGGTCACGGGTGTCCAATACGCCTCGCGCCACACTCACGAAACGGCCGTGAAGATTTAGTTCGGGAAGAGAGACGAACATGAGCGCCGCCAAAACCAGGATGCCCAGAATAAAGGCAGTGATGTGGTTGCGGGTAAAAGAGCCGACAAACAGGCAAATGGCAAGGCAGGCGCCGGCCAACAGGAGTGCGCCGAGATAGCCGCCGATAACGGGCCCTGGGTCCAGATTGCCCAGACCGGCAACCAGAAAGGGCACCATCAGGGTGCTCAGCAAACAGGCGACACAGACCAGATAGTTGCCCAGGAACTTGCCAAGTACCAGTTCGTGTTCGCGAATCGGGTAGCTCAACAATAATTCCAAGGTGCCAGCGCCCCGTTCAGCGGCCCAGGCATGCATGGCCAGGGCTGGCACAAAAATCATCAGGAACAGAGGTAGGGCCGCAAAAAACGGGTTCAGGTTGGCCTGGCCATTGAGGAACACATTGCTGGCACCATTGCTCCAAAAAACGGGGATGGGCAGGGTCAGGGTGAAGATCAATACCAACAAATAGGCGAAGCGGCTATTGAGGCCATGGCGAACTTCCTTAGCGGCAATCAGCAGGACCATCCTCATGTGTTCCCTCCGGTAAGCTCGGCAAAGATTTCATCCAGGGAGGGTTTCAGGGGGATGAGCCGAGCCAATGGCAACGAGTTTTCGCGGAGCATGTCTGAAATCCAGGTCAGCTCCTTGTCTGTGAAGTGGCCTTCCAGCTGGAACTGTGAAAAACCACCGGCCAGCGGCCGTGAGCTAAAGCTATTGATAAAAGGAAGATCCTTTAACCTGTCGTCCAGGTTCTCGGGGTGGCCTTCAACAACGAGTTCGGCATGGCGAGGCGGCCCGGCTTCTTGCAGCAACTTGTCTGGTGTTCCGTCGAAAATCAGCTTGCCTTTGTTCAAAATCAAGACACGATCGCAGATCTCGGGGACCTGGTAGAGCAGATGGGTGGACAGCAGAACCGTTCTACTTTGGCCCAGCTCGGTGATCAGGTCTTTAATGTAGCGGATCTGATTGGGATCGAGGCCGGTGGTTGGTTCGTCGAGCACAAGAACCTGGGGATCGCCGATCAGGGCCTGGGCCAGACCGACACGCTGTACATACCCCTTGGAAAGAAAGCTGACGGGGGTTTTAAGAACCTGCCCCAATCCACAAACGGCAACCACACGGGCAATGGCCTGCTTGAGGTCTGAGCCCCTTTTGCCGCACAAACCAGCGGCCATTTCAAGCAATTCGAGGATGGTCATATCCCCGTAAAGCGGACTGTTTTCGGGCAGGTAACCCAAGCGGCCTCGCAATGAAGCCGGAGCGCCCTGCAGATCTGTTCCATCAATCAAAACCCGGCCCTGATCGGGGGCCAGGAAGCCAGTAATCAGGCGCATGGTGGTGGTTTTGCCCGCTCCGTTGGGGCCCAGGAACCCGGTCACCTGACCCGGTTCCAAATTAAAAGAAAGGTCATCTACGGCGGCGAACGACCCAAAATACCTGCTCACGTTCTCCAGCCGAATCATGTGGCATCCCCAAGTGAAGCATTTATCAATCGTCCCAATTCTAGCGGGAACTGCCGCTCAGATCAACGGGCTGATGCGACAATTCAACCAGGGCCTTACCAGGGAAGAGATCGGTTTTGGAAAGCTAGCAGCCCCTCCCCCTCGGACAACCCGCTCAATGACCCACATTCCACCCAAGAATCATTCGGCTACGGCCATCAAATTCGAGCGGTTTGGCTGGTGCTTATTTTTCAAGGATAAGGGGCTGTGTCACACAACGTGATATAATAGACTTGCGCGAGTCAACCCGTGGGAAACACTGCCGATGAGAGAAGCACGGGGAGATCTGGCAACAGATCAAAGTAGGGGGCGTATGACAGCACAGATTTCAGTCGTCGTTTTATGTTACAAGGCGAGCGACAGCATTCGCGGGTTTTCCCAAAAAGTAATCGATCATTTGAACGAGGTTACGGAAAACTGGGAACTGGTGCTGGTGGCCAATCATTTTGGGGAGGATAACGACGATACGCCGGCCATTGTGCGCGAATTGGCAGAAAACGAGCCACGCATAAAAACCGTTACCCTCATCAAGCAGGGCATGATGGGCTGGGACGCACGCACTGGTTTGGATTTGTGCAGCGGAGAAATAGTAACCCTTATCGACGGTGATGGCCAGATGGATGCGGCCGATATCGGCAAAGCCTACCAGACCCTGCGTCGCGAGGGCTGCGACATGGTGACAACCTATCGAGAGCAACGCCTGGACAGCAGGTTCCGCAATGTGCAGTCAACCGTGTACAACCTGCTCTTTAAAATGCTCTTCCCCGGATTGGGTATTCACGATGTGAACTCCAAGCCGAAGATGATGACTCGGGAGGCCTTCGACCGATTGGACTTGCATTCCGATGATTGGTTCCTGGACGCCGAAATCATGATTCAAGCTCGACGCCATCATTTCAAGATCATCCAAATGCCCACCATTTTCCGAGACATTCTAGAACGACGTTCATTCGTGAAGCTGTCGGCTGTTTTCGAGTTTCTGCACAACTTTGCCAGGGCACGCTTGTTGGAATTCTTTAAGTAAGGGTAGTGTGGCGCATAGGCCCAGGGATTTTCACAACGAACGACGCAATCTCCCTGAAAATGCATACCCGCCACTTCTTACCAGGTTCTCCCCGTGAGGTTGGCGGGTCGCTGAAATCAGGGCCAAGCCTGTGGTCCATGAGCAGCGAAGTTCAAGGCCAACGACAACCGGAGCTGGTGGTGACATCCTGGGCGAGAACATCTCGCTCAGGACGGCCGGTTGCTTATTGAGCGATGATGGGTACGGTTTGGTAGAGGAAAAAGGTGTCCGAGTTCTGTGAGCCGCGTAAGAAAATGATCGCCACGGGTTGATCTGATTCAATGCTGATTTGCGTGTCGGGCTCATTGGGGAAGAAAACATGAAAGGCTTCCAGGTGTTTTGCCTTGGGGGACAATTCTTCCTTGATCACTTGGCGGAAGGTTTCCGCACCATCCGTATCCTTGCGAACGCCGGTGATCGTGGCAGGCTCATCGGAGAGGTTGACCACCGCCATGCCGTCCCAGACCACATCCCACTCTCCCTGGTTGAGCAGGAAGCGGGTTCCAGATTGGGTGCTCTCGGGAACGTGGGCGCTGCCGCCGACTTTATCCTCGCTGACCCGGTAGGCCGTGGCAACAATGCAAGTGGTATCTCCCGTGATTCCGAAATGACTGACCGCAGTGCTTTCCAAGGCCTGCTCAATCGGCATTTGCACAAATCCGTTGGCAGGCACTTCAAAACTCTTGGTGGGCAAGGATTCACCAGTCTCATCAAAGGGGTGCAGAGTGATATTACCCGCCTCGGCCAGGGTATTGCTGATGAGCAGGGTGGTTTGAAAATCGGTGCCGCTTCTGGTGACATGGGCAATCCAGCGGTCGGTTTCCACGGCCGGGACGGTGCAGGACTCTTCAAACAAGCAGGCCACCCACTCGGGATGATCGATAAATGGATTGCGGTTCCCCTGGAACGAGGCGATGGCCTCGTTGCGCTGGCGTTCGCGGTCATCGACCGGGTCTTCCGCGTGCCAGCGAAGCAGGTCCGAGAGAATGCCCATGAACGCGGTTGACTCATTAAAGCCTGTGCGCGAGGATTCGATCAGGGAATCGTCATCCGTCAGTTCCAGGTCTGGCTCTGGAATGCCGGTGATGCCATGCACCCCGCCTTCGTAGCGAATCGCCATATAGAACATGGCGCGGGCCACATCACCCTTGCGGCCCGACCAGGTCTGCCAGGTCCCTGTAGAGAACTGACCGCTGGTCCAGTTCGAGTTACCGGGAAAAATGCCGGACCCGCCGCCACGTCCATCATTGGCCTCGGTGGGTTGCTCAAGGCATGTGTTGGAACAGTCGCGAAAGGGTTTGTTGGAACGTTCTGAATTGTAGTCCGGATCAGAGAGAAAGAGATGGTGGCAGTCGGAATAGGGATAATTTTCGCCCGGATTGTCGAAATCGTATTCTGGAAAGCCGTAAGACTTTGGCCATGAATGTTCACGATTGTAAAAGCTATTGCCGCCGCCCTGTTTTGGATGAGAGGCGTTTCTGTAGATATCGATGATGTTCCCCGAGTTATTGGGGTCCTGGTCAGCCATTTCCAGGATATCCCAGGTATCTGTATTGTCGTGGGTGTAGGGAAAGAACGTGTGGTCGTCGATAACCTCGTGGAGGGTAAGGCGAAGTTGTTGGGCGGAGGTGGCATCCACCGAATCATAATAACCTTCTGGCACCTGAGCCAGCAGAAAGGGCGAAAAAAAAACAAAAAGGAGGCAGCGGGCTTTCATGGTTCACTCCATAAGAAAACAATTTCGAGGACCATCTTAACATCGCCCGAGAAAGCTTCAAACTGGAAGCGAGTGCTATTTAACGCGTGCAAGGTTGAGATGAGCATTACTCACTTCGAATTACACCCACCCGCAACTTGAAACTTGGAGTCCGGGAGCGGATGGGGTAAAATCCGTAACGGGTAGAGGATCCATTTTTGGTCGCGGGCGGAATGCCATGCTTCTTTTTTGTTTTTTGTGGTGCCTGGCTCAGGATGACGAGTCGTTGGAAGATGCCGATATCCGGGTGGACTACACAACCACGGTTACCATGGTCAACCTTCCCATTAAGATTCTTTCGGAGGGCGAACCCTACAAGGGGCTTGAACTCGGCGACCTTCAAGTCATCGAAAACGGGATCCAGGTAGAACTGGCCATGTTGCGCCGGGTGAAAACACCCCTGACGACCCACTTCCTCTTTGATTTGAGCATCAGCAACGAACGCCATCTCCTCAATGCCAAAAAGTCGGTTCGCGAGATCACCGGTAAAATGAAGCCCGGAGACTTGAGCAAGATCAGTGTGTTCTCGGGGAACTACCAGCCGTTGACAAACTACACATCCGACCGCCAACTCATACTTTCCCGACTCTCTCGACTGGCGCCGGTCGGCTCCACCGCGATTTACGACGCAATCTCAGCTGCCATTGATGAGCTCAAGGGGGTTTCGGGCTCCCGAGTCTTGATCCTCTTCAGCGACGGGTACGACTTGATGAGTCGAATCGACGAAGCTGAACTGAAGAACAAGGTGCGCAACCATGGAATTCCCATCATTTTTGTGTCGTTTTCTCTAGGAAAAAAAATGCCGCCACTCCTGGCCGCCCAACTTCAATACTTGGCAGATCTGGCTCTGGACAGCGGTGGCGCGATTGTGGATGGAACCCATGCCCATGCGCGTGACCTGGCCGGCGTTATTCGCCGTCAGCGCTTACGTTACCTGGTTCGCTTCGCCCCGCCCGGACCCGATGACTTGGAGCAGTGGCGCAGCTTGAGCGTGCAAATCTCTAATTGTGATAACTGTCGTCTCGAATATCGTCGCGCCTACCAATTAAAACCAGGACGTTAGATCCTCAAAGCACAAATCCGTACCATCGATTTTTGTTGTAGTACGCGATCAGCAAGGCACCACACCACAGGCATATCGGGATATTTCACGAATGCCAGTGCCACAAATCCGCCACTTGATTCTTGCTTCAATTCTCGCGGAGAATCGAGGCCGAAGCCATGCCTGCACCAAAGGCTAGATCAATCTCGAAGCGGCCTTTGGTTCGGGACCGCATTTCCTTATAGCCAATCGGGATAGAGGCCGTGGAGGTATTGCCATAGCGTACCACCCCATCGGTATAACACGCAGACAAAGGCAATTCGAGACGTCTGGCAACGGCTTCAATGATCCGAAGATTCGCCTGATGCGGGAAGACGAAGGAAATATCATTCAGCCCGATGCGTTCAGGCGCGTTCCGATTGTATTTCTCCAAAACAATCTGTGCATCGCGGACCATGGTTTTAACCGCCACCGCATAGACCTTTTTTCCATCCATATGGAGGTAGGGTCGAACACCCATATCTTTATTGGAAAAGGGTTGGTCCGAGCCCGCTTCGTTCCACTGTTGTTCCAAGGGGGAATCGCTGTAGAGCAGGTCACCAAGCCTTCCATCAGCATGGCTATGCGTGGCCAGAATGCCACCTTCCTGCACCTTGCCCATAATTACGGCTCCGGCGCCATCACCGAGAAGAACGCAGGTATTTCGATCTCGCCAATTGGTGATATGAGAAAGGCCGTCAACGCCGATAACCAGAGCGACCAGATCCTGACCGTAAACGGTTTTTTCCGTGTGGATTTTCGTAAAAGCTTCTTCCACCGCATACAGGAAACCGGCACAACCCGCAGAGACATCGCAAGCCGCAGCATTTACCGCACCCAGCTCTTTCTGGACTTGGGTGGCAAGACTCGGAAACCGAAACCAGGTATTCACGCCTACCCTGATATCACCAATTTGATCAGCGGTGATCCCCGCATCAGTTATGGCTTCACGTGCCGCTGCGACTGCCATTTGGAGAATGGTTTCGTTCTCGCCAAGGACCCGACGACTACGGATACCGGTGCGCTGTTGAATCCAAGCGTCGCTGGTATCAACCATTGTTTCCATCTGTGCATTCGTAATCTTACATTCGGGGAGATAGGCTCCATAGCCAAGGTAACCAATTCGGACGGTCTCATTTTTGTCTTTTCCCATGATTTCCCCCACTCTTCCTTACAACTAGCACCGCAGCAGCTTAACACGGAACTCAGAAAACCATTAGGTGATATTCCATTTGCTGGCGTCCTACATCGGTCGCGGGGCGCTTTTCACCACAAGGCATACGAAATACACCAAGAAAGAAGGGAAAGAAGCAGGAATGACATAATTTTAATAGGAGAACGGAATCGTTTAGAGGAGCCTTGGTATGGAAATAACCTTAAAGTGCGAATTATTTGTGACTCGGGTCATTTTTTGCTCGAATGGTCCGCGTTGAATAACACTGCGGCTCACGAGCGGGGTTGTTTTTGCCGTTACCCAATGAGTTGAGGCCGTCAACCCAGTTATTTTTTCCCACCCATCATATAAGTCGGGATGCTAAGATCTGGGAACCTCTTTCGCTTGAAACGACGATCAAGGATAACTATTTGTTTCAATCCATTTTCAGAGATAAAAAGGGGAATCTGGCCCTCTTGGCGCTCACCCTCATTGTCGCCTTTACGTATTGGGAACTTCAATACGGCGAGTTTATCTACCTGGACACGACTCAGTACGTCTCATTAAATATGCGCGTTCTCAGCGGCTTGTCATGGAAGAACATCGTATGGGGCGCCACCACTTTCGACGTGGCCAACTGGCATCCCTTGACCTGGTGGTCCTACATGCTGGACACTACTTTGTTCCAGGCCAACCCCAGGGGCCACTTCATTCACAATATCTTGCTGCACATCGCCAATACGCTTTTGTTGTTCCTGCTGTTGCGCCGTCTCACCGACCGCTTTTGGGAGAGCTTGCTGGTCGCCCTGCTTTTTGCCGTTCATCCTTTGAACGTGGAAAATGTGGCCTGGATCGGCCAACGCAAATCCCTGCTGGCGACTTTCTGGGGATTCATGGCCATCTGGACCTACGCGACATATGCCGCACAGCGCCGATGGCAAACCTATCTGCTCTCGCTTTTCTGTTTTTTTCTTTCCCTGCTCGCCAAACCCATGCTGGTGACGCTTCCTTTTCTTTTCTTCCTGCTCGACCTCTGGCCACTGAATCGTTTTCCCCTGTTGCTCGGCCAATGGCGTAACTTTTTACGCCAGGGGTTTCGGCTTGTGCCCGAAAAAATCCCTTTTCTGACTCTAGCCGCTTTTGATTCCTATATGACGGTACGGGCCCAAGGCGGGGGCGGTGCCATTCTCTCCACCGAAAGGTTGTCCTTGTTCAATCGCCTGGGCAATGTCATCTTCTCCTATATGCGCTATTTAAAAGACCTGTTCCTACCGGGAGAATTGGCTGTTTACTATCCTTTGAACTATACCGCGCATCCCTGGCCGCAGGTGATTGCCTTACTGATCGCCCTGTGCGCCATCTCCCTTGTCGCGGTGCTGCTGATTAAGAAGAAACCGTTTATCTTTACCGGCTGGTTTTGGTATGTAGGTACCATGGTTCCGGTCATCGGCCTCGTTCAAGTCGGCGGCATGAGCCACGCGGATCGTTATCTCTACTTTCCCGCCATTGGATTTTTTATCGCTGTCATTTGGAGTTGTCGAGAGCTCATGACAAGGCTAGTTCTTCGCAAGGTCGCGGTCGCTCTGGTCCTCATCCTCGCGGGTTTTTTCATTTTCGAAACCAGGGCCCTGGTGCGCATATGGGAAACCTCAACGACGCTTTTCCAGCACACTCTGCGCATTACCAAGGGCAACATGATCATCATGAATAATCTTGGCATCGTTTACCTGCACCAGGGCCAGCTTGACGAGGCCGAGCAGGTTCTCCTCAATGCAATCAAGGCGAAGGACACCTACAAGATGCCCTTCCGCAACCTGGCACAGGTTTACACGCGTAAGGGAGAATTCGACAAGGCCGTCTTCTATTTGAAGGAAGTCCTCCAGATCGAACCCGCCTTCTTTGGCGCACAACTCGATCTCGCCGACAACTACGCACGCATGGACCGCAAAGAACAAGCTAAAGACGCCTTGAGAAGGGCCATCGAAATTCGGCCTGGCAGCGCAAGCACCCATCTTTGGCTGTCTAACCTGCTTGGATTCGAAGAAACAGACAAGGCGATTTCCGTGTTGGAGGCGGCGATCGAAAAGATCCCCGACGACGCTGAGTTGCATCGAGCTCTTGCTATTTTTCTTAATGAGAAGGGCGAGAGGAACAAGGCGGTTACCTCTTTTCGCAGGTCCCTGGCTTTGAATCCAACACTGCCGGATACCAACTACAGGCTGGGCAGGTTGTTCGCGGATATGAACAACATCTTCGGCGCACGAAAATCCTTCGAACAGGAAATCAAAGTGAATCCTGATTTCGGAGAACCCTATCACACCCTGGGCATGACCTATATTATTGAAGGCAAATACCGCGAGGGAATCGGCTACCTCATTCAGGCTGTTGAGAAAGACCCCCATTTAGTACAAAGCCATTTGGAACTGGGTCGCTTTTTTTTAAGCAATCGAGATTAATACAGAGCAGAGAAGCAACAGGAAAAGGGTCTCAGTAAGGACCCGACACACACCGACTGTTTGTTCTTGAACGGGATCACCAAGATGCAGCTGGGCTACCCGCAGGAAGCGATCCGGCAACTCAAGACTCTGCTGGAAAAAGATTCCAACTCAACCAGAGCCTACAAAGAATTGGGTGACGCCTATGTGATGCTTGGAAAATTTGATGAAGCCGAGCAAGCCTACCAATGTATGTTGGCAGACATACCCGCCAGTGTGCCGACGCTTGTGGCGCTTGCTGATTTACACCTGAACAAAAAGGCACCGCCCGATCGTGTCAAGGCCACAAGCCTGGCGCAACAGGCCGTTGCGTATTCTGCAAACAGGGACGCCAGTGCGCTGTTAATACTAAGCCAGGCTTATAAGAGTAGAGGCCAGCGGGCCAGGGCCTTGGACAGCGCTCAACGCGCCTTGCCCCTTGCCAGGGGCCAACTCCTCAAAACCATACAGGCCCTCATTCAAACCCTGGATCCCGAGGCAAAGTAAAGAAGGATCCAGGTATTTGGTATTCTCCAGGAGTCAAGTCGGGCCGAAAGCCTTGATAACACTCAGAGCTGCTTTTTCTCCTTGTTGCGACTCTCCTGCGGGAATCGCCGCGAACGGATGAGGTGAAGATTGGCCAGAACAAATTCCGAACCGGTGAGGAGACAACCGAAGCCGTAGGTCACACTGCGAGAGAAATTGATGGAAGAAGCATCGGTGAAATATTTTGTTGGACAGCTGATCTCGGCGATCTGGTAGCCTTGCCACAGAATTTGAGCCAACATCTGATTGTCGAACACAAAATCGTCCGAGTTCTGATCCAAGGGAAGCGCCCTCAAGAGTTCTCCTGAGAAGGCACGATAACCCGTGTGGTACTCGCTGAGCTTTGCCCCCAGCATCAAGTTCTCCGTGAAGGTCAAGCCCCGGTTGGCCACGTATTTCCACAGGGGCATCCCACCGGCGAGGGAATGTCCACCGAGAATTCGAGATCCCAGAACACAGTGGTATAAGCCGTTTCCGATCATGGTGACCATGGCGGGAATGAGCTTTGGCGTATATTGATAATCGGGATGAACCATGATGACAATGTCCGCTTCTATTTCTAGTGCGGTCGCATAACAGGTCTTCTGATTGCCGCCATAACCCGTATTCTGCTCATGGCGGATTACCCGGATATCGCCGAGACTTTTGGCCGTATCAACGGTTCTGTCCGGGCTGCAGTCATCAACGAGTATGACTTCGTCCACATAGTCTTGGGCCTTAACTTCATCGTAGGTCTTCTTCAAGGTCTTTTCGGCATTGTAGGCCGGCATGATCACAGCTACTTTTTTGCCTCTATACAAAGTCGCCTTCCTTTAATTTCGTTTTTGGAAAATTAATTCCATGGTGCCCCCACGCCCGAATGCGGCCTCCAGCGCCGAGAAGGCAGTAAATAGGGGGAAGCTGGACAAGTAAAATAATTTTTGAAGCGCCAGGTTCAGCTTTGAATAATGACGTCCGCCACCGGGCCGACCCTTGAGGGCTTCAAAAAGCACGTCGCGATCGGGAAGCAGCCAGTTAAGCAGGCTTTGCTGCATGCCGAAGGGGTTTTGTTCCAAAGAAAAAAACGAACGCTGATGAAGCATGAGCCCCATTTTTTTCAGTTCACTGGCCAATTCCTTCGGACCCAGAAAAAACAGGTGTCTGGGCGGGTCAAGATGGAACCAGTGAGCCCGAAACAGGGTGGACTGACAACTCTCAATATTAGGAAGCGAAAGTACCAGAAAGCCGCCCGGTTTAAGGATCTCGTCGATGATCTCCAATGTTTCCCGTGGCCTGTCCAGGTGCTCGAAGACATGCCACAACGTGATCATATCGAAACTATCGCCAGGGTAATCGCCTCTTTGCAGCCGGCCTTCCTTTAAGGAGAGTTCGGGAATACGTCGCGCCCGCTCCAAGCTATTGCCGGGCAATTCCAAGCCGAAGGCCTTGCGACCCTCTGCGGCAACATAGCGCAGGAAATTGCCATTGCCGCAGCCGATATCCAGCACCTTGCCTCCCACTTCCACATGGCTGACCACCAATCGCGCCCGTCTTTTGCGAAATCGATCCAACACGGTCTCGATCCAACCCGAGAATTTTTCTTCACCCTCGCCGTAATAATCCGTCGCATAGGCTTCGGCGAGGACTTGCGGCGTCGGCTGGGGGAACAAAAAGACACAACAACAGTTCTCGCAACGAACCAGGTGGAAGGGATCCCCGACCAGGGAATAGGTCGTATAAAGAAAGGTGCCTTGATCCCATCCACAGAAATGGCACGTTACTTGTTGTTTGTCGTTCATGGATCCACCTTTACCCAACGCAGGTCTATTATACATACACGGGATGCAAATCCGAGCGATTTCCAAGCGGATCAATTGGTCTCCAGGACCTACCTGACAATATTCGGCACCTGGCATGGGGCCAGGGACATATTTTGTCACTTACGGCAGCTCGAGGTCCATACGAACCGGGTAAGCCTTTTGTTTCCAGTATCGCAAAAATTGGTACGATACCTGCTTGAAAAGACAGTGGCAAGCAATCCAAAAGGATTGATTTAAATATAAGGAGACCCTGGCAATGGAAAATAAAAAAGGTTTCACTCTGGTAGAACTCATGGTTGTAATCGCGATCGTCGCTATCTTGGCAGCTGTTGCACTCCCCATGTACTCCACCTTCAAACAAAAGTCAAAAGTTGGTGCTGCATTACAATCCCTGCAAGGCGCCAAAACAGCCCTGCAAACCTGGTACGATGACCACAGCACATTTTCAGGCATAACAGTTCCCACCGTTGCTGGTGCAATCAAGTCTGGCACCGTTCGTGTTGGTGCCGGTCTCGGTAAAGTTGAAGGCTGTTCCTACGGTGCTGTTGTTACTGCCGGTGGTGATCCCGCTACAACGGCATCTCTGACTGTTCCTTTCACTTGGGCTACTGGATCTGGTTGCCCCACTGTCGCTTGTAACACTACCTGGTCGTTGGTTTGTAACAGCCAAAACGATGTTTGTGTGATCATGGCTACAGTCGGTGACGGCACTCTGGGTATGAACATTACCGCTGCCGCTCCGTAACTTCTTTTATTCATAATTGTTCGTAAAAATGGAGCCTTGAGCATTCGTTTGAGGCTTTATTTTTTTTTGACCAATATAAAGGAAGGCACGTATCCATGGCGATTTTGCTCCTGCTCCAGTTACTGTCACAGGAAATGGTTCAGTTAGAGGCGATTCCCCCGGGAAATCAAGTTCCTAACGGCAGTTTTCAAATCACGGTCCCAGAGAATTGCCTTTATGTGGGCGAGGAGCATGTCCCACTCGTTTATCAAACCATGGGCATCACATCCATACCGAATTGTGTGGGTATTTTCATATCGGAATCCCGTGGCTATGCCGTGTTTGTGCAGCATTATCCTTATCAGGCCTTTAAGCTTGAGCCAGTCATAGACGATCATGAATTCAACACACTCTTCCAGTTCACGCACCTGTACACCAATTCACCCTATGCTGGTGAATCGGAGACATTTATTCCCCCGACCATAGATGAGCTTTCAAGTTCGTTTACATTCGGCATGCATTATTATAATACGGAGACCAAAGCGGGATACTTCGCGAAAAAGATTTGGACAACGGATCAAGATGCGCTTGTTCTCACCTTGTCAAGTAGCGAAGAAGAATACCAGCTTCACGAGACCGAGATTCAGTCGATCCTTCAAGCCGTAACAAAGAATGAGAACGCGGAGCGACAGGAGTCCATGGGAGAAGCGATCAGCTATCTGGAGCTGATGGGCATGTATTTGAAAGGTAAAGAGCAGCCCGTGAACGCCGCAAGCGTCGAAAACCAAGGCCTCTCAGTCTCGGTGATTCTCACCAGTATTGGCTTGGCTGTTGGCGCTATCCTTCTTTTGGTCACGGCTGCCTTAATTCAAAAAAAGAGCAAAAGAATTGCCGCATCCGACCCTAATGATGCGCAAGCCTGATCAGGCTGCGATCTTTTTAACAGAGCCGACAGAACACCTTTTCTGTTGAGATTACTAACAACATTAACTGCTTTGCTTCCGATGTGTCCGACGAACGCCATTTTGGGCGAGCATATCAGGGGGGCAGCTAGCACCCGAATGCGTTCGGGAGAACTATGTCTGGAATTTTGGGAGCGTATGGTCATGGAAAAGAAAACTGGCTTCACCTTAGTAGAACTTATGGTTGTTATTGCCATTGTAGCGATCCTTGCGGCCGTGGCGCTCCCCATGTACTCTACCTTCAAGCAAAAATCGAAGGTCGGTGCCGTTCTACAGTCTCTTCAGGCAGCCAAAACGGCCTTGCAGAATTGGTATGATGAGAATAATACGTTTTCCTCAATCGACACCATTCCCACCACAGCAGGCAGCATCTTGGCCGGCACCTCACGCGTGGGCGCCGGTCTTGCAAAAGTAGAAGGTAACTCCTATAGCCTGGTTGGTACCAGTGGGACTTCTGCCAGCAATACGGCATCGATAACCATCGGCTTTTCCTGGGCAACGGGTAGTGGTTGCCCCACTGTTAGTTGCAATGGCCAGTGGTCGCTCATGTGCAATAACCAAAATGACCTCTGTGTTATTTTGGCAACCGTCGGCGATGGTACTCTGGGCATGAATATTACGGCAAGCATTCCCTAAGCAGGACAAGCCGGAAAAGGTGATGTCGGCGCAGAGTTCACACCTGGCTCCTCTCTGGAGCGGCCACGCAATAAAAGCACGCAACATGTAGTTGATTTCTGCGGCTGCTGTCTGAGAATAGGGTCGTTATTTACGAAGCAGACTTGCCCGTGGTCCGGCAGGTGCCAATTTTTGTCTCTAGCCGTCGTTGAATTTCCGCAGAATAAAATCGAGCCAATCCTCAGCGAGTGCGGCGCCATCGAGTTCCTTTTGATCCTGAATATGCACGCCCTTGAGTGATTCCGGGTGGGGATAACCCAGGTGACTTACAGTTTTGCGCAAACGATTGGCCAATAAAACACCGAGGGCCCGATAAAATCGCGCACCAAATTCGGGATCCTCTTCCAGTTTTGCTTCGAGCTTCCAACGGGGAATTGCCAGTACGGTGCTCTCAGTAGAGGCCGTCACCGTGGCATTGGGTGGGCGAGAATCAATAAAAGAGAGTTCGCCGACCAGTTCACCCTGGTTGAGTATTGCGATCTCCGCTCCTTGCTGGGATGGCACGGTGACAATCAGGGCACCCTTGGTGACCAAGTAGAGCGCAGAGACGTATTGATTCTCGTTGATGAGAACCATGCCGGCCGGAATGGTGTTCTTAACCCCATTCGCAATGAACCAGTCTATGTCCTTCGCCTCTAGTTCTTTAAGGAAATACAGAACGCGACGCATCTCTACCTACCTGAGATTTTTGACAAAATTATTCCCGGGATTTCACCGGTCAAACAAAACACCCTCAGTTGCATATGGGTGGCTCTATAATCTCGTCTTCGCTGAGACCAGTGGTCCGTTTAATAGTTTCGATCACGGAGGGAACCGTATCAAGAGCCTCATCCAAGTCGATTCTCAGAACACGGTGCATGGGCCAGAAGGTGGTCGTTGGAAACACGGTTTTGTCTTCCTTTTGGAACTGGTAACGGAAAGCCTCGACCGATTTGGGATCGATGCCGCGTATGAATACACCCACCTGGGAAAGCTCATAGAGGCGACCCCACACTTTCTCTATCGGATCTGAGAGATAAAGATTGACAAAGACGCCAGCTTTCATTCAAACATTCCTAAAAAACCCATTTGAGCCAGATCTTGGACAAATGCCGAAACGGCTCACGCTGCTAAAGCAATAATTATACCACAACACGTCAGTTGTCTGGTTTTGGTGCATGCGCATTTGCACCGGGGTTAAGGGGCGGGAGCCCCTGAGCCTTGAACCTTGCCTCTTGCCCCTTGCCCCTTGAAGCACGATTGGGTCGGCCCTCGTGTTAGGGCCGATGGTCAAAGTCAGTTGTTGCAGAATCGCTTCTCCTTGCTAGACGGTAGGCATTGCTTCTCCAATTTGGAATTCCACGCCGATTTTCTTTACCGTGGCCGCAGCTGCATTCTTGATCGTGGCCACTAGCTCAAAGGTGGTCTTCAATTGTTGATTCGTGGCTCCATGCCGGCGTGCCTCCGTTAAATGAAACGAGAGCGCCGAGCTGTAATTCACCGTATCGGCGGCACCAACGCGGGCCAGTGATTTGATTAGGGACTGGGAGACCATGTCTTTTTCCACCACCTTCTCGACACCAGATAATTGTTCCCGGCCCACTTGGGCGATAAAACGCGTGGCCTGAATGCGAACGGTCAAGGCGAGATCTATAAAATCGCTTAACTCGATCTCGGTAACACCACACGCACGAGCAGCCTGAATATGATGGGCCGTACAGCTCTGACTACCCGCAGCGATAGCGATACTGACGCCAATCATCTCTTTTTCCCTCTTACTCAAATCCATCGACGCCTCCCTTGGTTCGAACGAATCAATTGCAACGAAAAGCTTAATGTCGGAAGCCGTGGAGGATGACGCTAAAAGTGGAGAATTCCCCACTACTTTTGTGGGGAGCACTCTCCTCAAGATCACTTGTTC
>Ga0316189_10001063_pt1 | contig 27239 bp, 24 predicted proteins | sample LowCovwburrow_MG_FD_204930 | JGI IMG/M metagenome (GOLD analysis project Ga0316189, IMG submission 204930) | Coastal sediment microbial communities from Maine, United States - Lowes Cove worm burrow | ecosystem: Environmental > Aquatic > Marine > Coastal > Sediment | place: USA: Maine...
GTTTCCTCAGCAATGGCCGCAGGGGCTTTGGCTGAATTGTTGGGAGGTACGCCCGAGCAAGTGTTAATGGCTGCCGAAATAGCCATGGAACATCATTTGGGTCTAACCTGTGATCCTATTGGTGGTTTGGTACAAATACCTTGTATAGAACGCAATTCCATGGGTGCAATAAAAGCTATCAATGCCACTGAATTGGCTTTGGGCTCTGACCCGTCAGCCGCTAAAATATCTTTGGACAAAGTGGTACAGACCATGTGGGAAACGGCAAAGGATATGAACTCCAAATACAAGGAAACTTCTGAAGGTGGATTAGCAGTCGGTGTTTATTTGAGTGATTGTTAAAAGTTGATAACTGCTCACATATTTTTAGATTTCATACTTGCTCTAAATGATGATTTGCAGGAATTTTATAGAAGGGAAGTATAGATGACATAATGAACACGGATTTATTATACAATTGTTGTGGGCAATAAAATGAGACCGATGTATAAATCTTTATTAGCAGCATTAATCTTTATTTGCTTGCTTGGATGCACAAAAAAAGAATCAGATGTATTTCTTTTTTCCTATTTTAAAGGTAATGGGGAAGATGGTTTACATCTGGCAGCAAGTGAGGATGGCTTAAACTGGTATGCACTTAATAATAATGAGTCTTTCTTAACTCCAAAAGTCGGAAAAGATAGACTTATGCGTGACCCTTGTATTATTATTGGAGGAGACAATAAATTCCATATGGTATGGACCGTTAGTTGGAATGAAAAAGGAATTGGTTATGCGAACTCGGAAGATTTAATTCATTGGTCTGAACAGAAGTACATTCCGGTTATGCATTACGAACCAAATGCAAAAAATTGTTGGGCACCTGAGGTGTTTTATGATGACGAGAGCAACGAATATTTAATCAATTGGGCTTCAACAATTCCCGGAATGTTTCCTGAATCCGATTCTTTGGGGGACGATGGGTATAATCATAGGATGTATTATTCGACCACAAAGGATTTTATTGATTTCAGTGACACAAAATTATTTTATGATAAGGGATTCAATGTAATAGATGCAACAATAATAAAGGACAATAAATCATTCATTATGTTTTTAAAAAATGAAACACTTCTCCCAAAAGCTGAAAAAAATATAAGGATAGCAACAAGTAATAAACTTACGGACAATTATTCACAAGCATCCAAACCAATAACTACAAATTGGGTAGAAGGCCCTACAGCCATAAAAATAAACAATGAATGGGTTGTATATTTTGATAGGTATACTCAGCATAAAATGGGAGCTGTAATATCTTCCGATTTAATAAATTGGAAGGATATTTCTGATAAAATTAATTTCCCAAAAGGAACCAGACATGGGACTGTTTTCAAAGTAAAGGAAAGTATTTTAAACAACATATTATCGCTACAAAACAACGATTAAGATTGGTTGTACCGTTATAATGAGGTGTTGAAAAATCAATAAGGAAGAAAAGAAAATGTAAGAGCAAGTCTAACCAACACCAATCACAACCAAGCGGTTGAGTCTATGAAATTTAAAAACAAGAAATGATGAGAAAGTCCAATGACATAAAAACTCAAAATTTTATCGACAATATAAAGGTCATAGACCCTGTAAAATACCAGATTCTAATAAAGCTACGAGAAATTGTTTTTGACCATTATCCAATGGTGAGAGAAAAAATCATGTACGGTGGAATTATTTTTTCCTTTAAGGAAGATTTTGGTGGTGTATTCGTGTACCAAAAGCATGTTTCAATTGAATTTAGTCATGGCTATAAGTTCGAGGTTCCTGAAAATGTACTAGAAGGAAAAGGAAAATATCGGCGTCATTTAAAACTTAAATCCATTGAGGATATTGAAACTAAGAAAGTGGGCAGTTTTATAAAGCAAGCCATGAGTACTCAAGATTAATTGCACCCTACAATTACATCTATAATTAATTACTGTTGGACATTTAAAAGGAAATCCTCTTGAATATTGTAAACTCGTTTTTGAATATTACCCAAAATCTTATGTAATTTTAAGTCCCTTTAAGTTAGCATGAAAAGATTTCATCTGATTATCTGTTTTTTAGTACTGTTCCCTATAGTTTTGTTTGGACAATCTGCGGAAAGGCCTTCCCTTAAAGCTGGTAAACTGCTGGGGGAGATAAAGATTGATGGCTTCTTAAATGAACCCGATTGGGAAAATGCTCCTGTTTTAGATGAATTCCTCACTACAGAACCCTCGGAAAAAGGAATTCCATCCGCACCAACTATTGTTCGCGTAATCGCCAACGAAAAATCCGTCGTTATTGGGATAGAATGTAAAGACCCCAATCCGGATAATATAGTGCGGTTCTCTAAAGTAAGGGATGCGGATATCTCCAATGAAGACCATATAAAAGTGGTGCTGGACCCCTTTTTAGATGGGCAGTCCGGTTTTATTTTTGCTGTAAATGCCTTTGCCGCTCGTTATGATGCATTGGTATCCAACCGTGGTGAATCAGAAAATGAGGATTGGGATGCCATTTGGGAAGCTCGTGTAACCATCAATGCAGACGGATGGACTGTAGAGATACGTTTACCCATTCAAAGCATTTCTTTTAAAAAAGGGCTCACGAATTGGGGCTTTAACGTAGAAAGAAGAATTCAAAGAAATCAAGAAACCATACGCTGGGCCAATGTGCAACGTGATCAGTGGTTTATTCAAACAAGCAGGGCGGGTCTGTTGACCAATCTTCCTGAATTCAATTATGGTCTAGGGCTTAATGTGAGACCATCCTTAGTGAGTAAGTTTAATAAAAACGGCGCAGGTGCATCATCAAAATTTAAAATGGAACCTAGTCTGGATGTGAGCCAGCGGTTAAGCCCAAATGTATTGGCTACTGTAACGGTAAATACCGATTTTGCCGAAACAGAAGTAGATTCCCGGCAAACGAATTTGACTCGATTTCCACTTTTTTTTCCTGAAAAACGGACATTCTTTCTTGAGGGTTCAGATATTTTTGAATTCGGATTCGGTACTGGCAGCAGCACGGTATTCCCTTTTTTCAGTAGAAGAATAGGGTTATTCGGTTCCAATGAAGTCCCGATATTGGCGGGGGCAAAGATAAACGGAAGGATAGGTAAGACAGCCTTCGGTGGATTAGGAGTCCGAACCAAATCATTTGAATCTGATGGGCAGCCTTATGACGCTACAAATATGGGTGTAATGCGGGTGCGGCAAAATGTGCTAAGAGAAAGTTCTGTGGGCTTTATAGCTTCGGTTGGTGACCCGTTGAATCGCGCGGGAAGTTGGATGTCTGGGGCTGATTTCACCTTTCAGACCACAAGATTTAATGGGAATAAGAATTTTATTGCAGGAGCTTGGGCGTTATATACGGAAAGGGCAGATTTATTGGATGACAAATCGGCCTTTGGATTTAAAGTAGATTACCCCAATGACAAATGGGATGCAGCTTTAGTTTATTCCCGTATTGGGGGCCAATTTGACCCCTCCTTGGGCTTTGTTCCTCGAAAAGGAGTTCATTATTTGCGTCTGGGTGCGACCTTTGCTCCAAGACCTAAATGGCCTTGGGTAAGGCAGATGTTTAATCAGTTTTTCGGAACCTACATTCGAAATATTGATGGCGGCTGGCAATCTTATAACGTATTTACTGCTCCTATAAACTGGCAACTGGAAAGTGGCGATCGCATTGAAATGAATGTAAGGCCTACTGGAGAGAATATTCTTATTCCTTTTGAAATTGCGGAAAATGTAACCATCCCAGAAGGAGAATACCATTTTATGCGCTACCGCCTTGAAGCTGAATTTGCGGCCAAGCGAAGATTAAACGGACAGGCTACCTGGTGGTTCGGTTCTTTCTATGACGGCCGGTTAGATGAATTGGAATTACAATTGAATTGGAATCCCAATGCCTTATTAGGACTTGAATTTAATGGGGTTCGGAATATTGGCCGTTTACCCTGGGGCGATTTTGAACAGACACTAGTAGGGTCGCGCGTACGGTTCAATGTAAATTCAGATTTGCAATTAAATAGCTATCTGCAGTACGATACGGTCAGTAGAACACTGGGCGTAAACCTAAGGATGCATTGGATTTTCTCACCTCTAGGGGATGTTATTCTTGTATTCAATCACAATACTTTTGATGATGATATTGCGAACAATTGGGTCTTACAGAATCAGCAGATATTATTGAAAGTGAGGTACAATCTTAGATTGTAGTAAAACGATTTGAAATCAAGAATAGCTTTTAGTATCACATTCCTACTTAGGATGTTGGATGAATGTATTCAAATATTTTTACCCAATAGAATTTTGGATCCAGCGGATATACTATTTAATGGTATGACATCGGCAATGGCTATTGGATCCAGTATGCTTTTGATTTGGGTACGTTATGGAAAATGAAAATCCTATTAAAAACACGATTACCAACGAATGTTACAATTGCATTTGTCAATTTCCTTTTCACAAAAAACAGTAACTTTAAGTTAGTGTTGTGTCCACAACTAATCTAAGAAATGAATCTTTGCGGTATTGAATTAATTTTTAAGTAATAAATCATTGGGGTGAAAAACTTTAGTTTAGCTATCTCCTTGTAGGCCTTTCAAAAATAAACATGAAACCATGATTAAATTCTATAGCTTATCGAAGCTCAATTTTGCAACACAAAATCAAAGGTCTGGTAGACCTTTGGTTGAGCTAGCCCTGCCTACCGGCAGGCAGGCGCAATGCGGACATAATAAAGCCTCAAATTGAACCTATGATAAAATTTTTTAGACGAATTAGACAAGACCTTTTGAATAAGGGTAAGACAGGCAAATACGTTCAATACGCCATTGGGGAGATTGTTCTCGTAGTTATTGGAATCCTCATTGCCTTAAGTATTAACAATTGGAATGAGGGGCAATCCAAGAGAAATGCAGAATTAAACTTTTATCGTAATACAAAGCAACAACTATTGGATGATGCAAACAATATTGCATCAGAATTAGAGGACAATATCATACTTAACAAACAATTCAGCTACGCCATAAAACTAATCCAAGCGAATGACAAAAGTAAAAAAGATAGTTTGGGTAAAATTGCAGTGAACCTTATAGATTATTCTGATTTTGATGGTCAAGGCAATATTTATGAAACAATGGTAAATAGCGGTGATGTGAAATTACTGAGAAACCCTGAAATTATTGAAAAAATAAGACGATTGGAAGAAACTTACTTTTATATGAATAGAATGGAGGCCATTCATTTCGATGCGATAATATCAATAGTTCCTGAAATACTTCCAAACATACGATTGTCTACGAGCAAAGTTGAAAATGAGGAGCATTTATATGGGCTTGTATTTGAGAATCTCTTTGTCTTATCCCATAGAATAACGCTTGAAAAAGACGAGGTTTATAATGAAATTATTAACGAAATCGAGTTAATAATACAATTGGTTAATAATGAAATAGAATAGAATTGCAAAAAGTAAAGCAGTGTACGATTGTTTATGGATAGCATAAATTTAAATTTCCTGACAGCAACATATTTCCTAAAATTGGTACATTGCAGCTATTACAAATAATTCCTTATTAATTTTTTTTGCCAAAATCGGTGACTATGAAAAGACATTTAAATATAATCCTACTTTTTGGATTATTGCTTACAACTCCCTTAATAATAAATGCCCAAAAAGCAGAAGTGGCATCACCCATTTTCAAGGATGGAGAGGCTCAAATTGTTTCTGCTTTTGAAGATGCCTCTAAATGGATCAGGCATGACCTTTGGGTCGAAACGGAATTTGATACCGATGGTGATTCAAAACCTGATAGAATGCATGTCGGGGTAACAAGACCCGAACAAACGGAGACAGAAGGGCTAAAGTTGCCCATTGTATATGTCTCCAGTCCCTATTTTGCAGGCGTTGCACCTGATGTTGATGGTGTTTTCTGGGATGTAAAACATGAACTGGGTGAAATGGGTAAGGAACGCGTTCATCCTGAAGTAGTTCGCTTGGGACAAAGACCTATTATTTCTAATTCCCATATAAAAACTTGGGTTCCCAGGGGGTATATTGTGGTTCACTCCTCCTCTCCCGGAACAGGACTTTCACAAGGTTCACCAACGGTAGGTGGCGATAACGAATCACTTGCGCCAAAAGCCGTGATTGATTGGCTATGTGGACGTGCCAATGGTTACACTACCCCTGATGGCGATGAAAAAGTCAAGGCTTCATGGTCTACTGGAAAAGTGGGTATGACAGGTACATCGTACAATGGAACTATTCCTTTGGCAGCTGCTACAACAGGAGTTGAGGGTCTCGAAGCCATTATACCAATTGCTCCAAACACTTCTTATTATCATTATTATAGAGCTAACGGTTTAGTGCGTTCTCCTGGGGGTTATTTAGGGGAGGATATTGATGTACTCTACGATTATATCCATAGTGGTGATGAGGCCAAACGTGCAGGCAATAATGCTCGAGTGCGGGATACTGAAATGAAAAACGGCATGGATAGAATTACCGGGGATTATAATGATTTCTGGGCTGGGCGGGATTATCTCAACGATATGAAACCCATGAAAGCCGCTTTGTTGATGTCGCACGGCTTCAATGACTGGAATGTAATGCCAGAACATAGCTATCGTATTTATAAGGCCGCCAAGGATAAAGGATTACCAACTCAAATCTACTATCACCAAAACGGACATGGTGGACCACCACCCATGAATATAATGAACCGCTGGTTTACCCGCTATTTGCATGGAGTGGAAAATGGAGTTGAAAATGACCCAAGGGCATGGATTGTTCGTGAGAATGATGAGCGTGCCAATCCAACTCCTTATAAAGAATATCCGAACCCTGATGCAACAGCTGTCAGCCTATTCTTAAAAGCGGGAGCCCCAGAAAAAGGGATGCTGACTTTAGAGAAATCGAATAAACAAGGAACAGAATCCTTGGTTGATAATTATTCTTTTTCAGGTGCATCTTTAGCCAAAGCGGATTACACCAACCATCGATTGCTTTATGTAACTCCAGAACTCAAAGATGACCTGCATATTTCAGGTACACCAAGAATTACGATTAAACTCGCCAGTAGCAAACCAGCCGTAAATCTCTCTGTTTGGTTGGTTTCCTTACCTTGGAATGAAGATCGAAATTCAAAAATAACGGACAACATCATAACCCGTGGCTGGGCAGATCCACAAAACCATAAATCATTAATTAAAAGTTCGCCGCTAAAACGAGGCAAGTTCTATGAAATATCTTTTGATTTAATGCCTGACGATCAGATTATAACAAAAGGACAACAAATTGGATTGATGATTTTCTCGAGTGATCAAGAATTCACATTATGGCCAAAACCAGGTACTGAATTGACCGTCGATTTAGATGGAACATCCTTATCCCTTCCTATTGTGGGAGGCACAAACGCAATCAATAAAGCATTAAATAAATAATAAAGTGAAATAATAAGGAGGACTCTAGTCCTCTTTCAATTTTCTTGATTTTTCAAATAGGCCAAGACGTTCTTCTCAATACGTTCTTGGATGTTTGAGATATCTGCCTTTACGAATGTTTCTCCCGTGATATTCTCATACAACTCAATATAACGGTCTGAAACAGTCTCTATGTATTCATCGGACATTTCGGGCAAAGTCTGGCCTTCCAGTCCTTGGAATCCATTACGAATAAGCCATTGGCGCACAAACTCCTTGGAAAGCTGTTTTTGTGCTTCTCCCCTATTTTGGCGTTCTTGATACCCGTCTGCGTAAAAATATCGCGAAGAATCAGGAGTATGTATTTCATCGATCAATACGATCTTACCCATTTTGGTCTTTCCAAATTCATATTTCGTATCCACCAAAATCAATCCACGCGCTGCTGCTATTTCTGAACCCCGTTGAAATAATGCTTTGGTATATTTTTCAAGTACTGAATAATCTGCTTCTGAAACAATTCCCCTTTTAATAATATCTTCACGGGAAATATCCTCATCATGATCTCCCATTGCTGCTTTGGTTGCGGGGGTGACAATCGGCTCTGGAAATTTGTCATTCTCTTTCATACCTTCTGGCATGGGAACACCACAAATCATTCTTTTACCCACCTTGTATTCACGGGCAGCATGTCCTGACAGGTACCCACGTATGACCATTTCAACTTTAAATGGCTCACAGGCATAGCCCACAGCAACATTAGGGTCCGGAGTGGCCATTAACCAATTGGGGACAATATCTCTAGTGTCTTCCATCATTTTAGTGGCTATCTGATTCAAAATCTGACCTTTATAGGGTATACCCTTAGGCATAACCACGTCAAAAGCTGAAAGTCTATCGGTAGCAATCATGACCAAAATATCGTTTTGTAGCCTATAAACTTCCCTTACCTTACCTTTATATACACTTTTTTGACCTGGAAAATTAAAATCTGTATTCGTAATCGTATTACCCATCTGGCATTCCTAATTTTGATGTTCTATATTTTTATATGCATCAATCACTTTCTTGACCAATTTATGTCTAATGACATCCTTTTCATCCAAATAAATCATTTCGATCCCATCGACATTGCCTAGAATCAATAAAGCCTCTTTCAATCCCGAAATCACCCTCCGAGGTAAATCTATCTGCCCAGGGTCGCCAGTAATTAAAAACTTGGCATTTTTACCCATACGGGTCAAGAACATTTTCATCTGGGCATGCGTGGTATTTTGGGCTTCATCTAAAATCACAAAGGCATTGTCCAAGGTTCTACCTCGCATAAATGCCATTGGCGCAATTTGTATAGTCCCATTTTCGATAAAATGTGCTAATTTTTCAGCAGGAATCATATCCCTTAACGCATCATACAAAGGTTGCATATATGGGTCCAGTTTTTCCTGCAGATCTCCTGGCAAGAATCCAAGGTTTTCCCCTGCTTCAACCGCTGGTCTTGTTAAAATAATACGTTTTACCTGCCTTTCTTTCAGTGCTTTAACGGCTAAAGCCACCCCTGTATATGTTTTACCGGTACCGGCCGGACCTATGGCAAATACCATATCGTTTTTATAGGAAGCATCGACCAATCTACGTTGGTTTACGGTCTGGGCTTTAATCAATCTGCCACTTATACCATGAACCAAGACTTCCCCACTGTTTTCAGGAGAAGCATAATCCTCTTTTCCATTGCTGGTCAACACCCTTTCGATACTATTTTCATCGAGTTTGTTATACTTTGCGAAATGCTGGGTAAGCATATCGAATCGTTTATCAAATTCCTCTAATAGTTCTTCGTCCCCAAATACTTTTATTTTATTTCCTCGGGCTACGATTTTTAGCTTTGGGAAATATTTTTTTAGTATTTCTATGTTTTCGTTTCCTTGTCCAAAAAACTCCCTTGGACTAATTTCGATAAGTTCTAGAATAAGTTCGTTCAATAAATTGGGTTATTAAATTAATGCCTGAAATAATAATTTCGCTTGGCTGTTTTTTTGTATTAATTTTGTTCAACAAACTTAAGTAAAATTTCAGTTTGAAGAATCAAAAACATATCAACATTGCTGTATGGCAATCATTACATTAACTACCGATTTTGGACTCAAAGACCATTTTGTAGGTGCTTTAAAGGGTGCTGTTTACAAAGAGCTTTCCGAAGCCAGAATTGTTGATATTTCACATAACATAAGTCCGTTCAATATTCACGAATGTGCGTATATTCTTAAAAACTCCTATAAAAGCTTTCCGGAAGGCAGTATTCATATCGTTGGGGTTGATTCCGAGGTTACACCTGAAAACCAACACATTGTTGTATTGGTAGATGGGCATTATTTCATCACCGCAAACAACGGTGTGATCGGATTGATTATCTCTGAAATAAAACCTGAAAAGGTCATTGAAATAAGCCTCCCCAATACGATTAATGGTTCTTTTCCCGTAATGGATGTTTTTGTAAAAGTTGCTTGCCATATCGTTAGAGGAGGAACACTGGAAGTTGTTGGTAAGTCTTTTGACGGATTAAAAGATTTAAGGGATTTTTCACCCAGAGTTATTGATGATGGTAAAAAAATCGTCGGAAGTATACTCTATATCGATAATTACGGAAATGTAGTTACCAATATACAGAAAAGCCTTTTCGAGGCTTACCGTAAGGGTCGATCGTTCGAGTTGCATGCCAGGACAAGTTTAATCACAAAGATTCTTGACAATTACAGTGATATTGTTAACTACGATTTGGATAGAGGTAAAAGAAAAGGTGCTGGAGATTTATTAGCTCTTTTTAACTCTTCTGACTATATAGAACTCGCCATTTATAAAAGTAATTTAAAGACGGTTGGCGGCGCCTCGACCCTTTTGGGGCTTGATTATCGGGATACTGTTACCATTAACTTTATTTAGATGTTGATTCGAATTGTAAAATTGACTTTCAAATTTGGGAACATCATCGAATTTGAACAGATTTTCAAAGAAACCAAACAATATATCCAGGATTTTGAAGGATGTATTTCACTAGAGTTATTGCAAGACAAGACCAACCCCAATATCTTTTTCACCTATAGCCAGTGGACTAGCGAAGAACATCTGAACAAATACCGAAATTCTGATTTCTTCAATAGTGTTTGGAGTAAAACCAAGGTTTTGTTCGATGCCAAGCCAGAAGCTTGGAGTGTGCTTAAAAAACACCTTGGAGACTAATCTATCGTTAAGGTTCCTATTTGTACAGGTTTTAAAAGAAGAATTGTACATTGCACTTATAAACATTAGACAAACCAAAAAAGTGCAAGCAGTATAAATAAAGTATTTTTATTTGATGTCGGATTTAAATGAAAATTAGTCTTTACAGGCAATTCAAAGGTTTAATAACTACAAAATCCGTATTTATTTTATTTATTTTTCAGAGTCCCCAAATGGTATTGGGTGTTGATAAGTTTGTTTCCTTTAAAAGGACAATTAAAATATCTTTGTTTGATTGTGGAATATTAGATTTCAGCCTATTTCTAGTGCATAGGCGATCAATAAACCAAACGAGTAAAAGTAATTTAGAAAAAAAGAATATCGAATGAAATTTATAGTGTCCAGTACTTATTTACTAAAACAATTACAAGTTTTGGGTGGGGTAATCAACAATAGCAATACGCTACCAATCCTTGACAATTTTCTTTTTGATTTAAAACAAAAAAAATTAACGGTTTCTGCCTCTGATTTGGAAACAACGATGAGTTCAATACTTGAGGTTGATTCAGACAATGAAGGTACTATTGCGGTACCTGCGAAACTGTTGTTAGAGACTTTAAAAACATTTCCAGAACAACCTTTGACATTTGTTGTTGAAGACAACAACACTGTTGAAATTAGTTCTAACCATGGTAAATATGCTTTGGCTTATGCCGATGGGGCTGAATTTCCCAAAGCGGTTGAATTGGCCAATCCAAGTTCTACCACAATTCTAGGTGATATCCTGGCTACAGCTATAAACAAGACCATCTTTGCTGCCGGTAATGATGATTTAAGACCTGTTATGAGCGGTGTTTTCTTTCAGTTCTCTCCTGAGAATCTGACTTTTGTGGCCACCGATGCACATAAGCTGGTTAAATACCAAAGAGCGGATGTTTCGGCCTCACAAGTGGCTGAATTCATTATGCCCAAAAAACCTTTGAATTTGTTGAAGGGGATTTTGGCTGGTAGCGAATCTGAAGTAATCATTGAATATAATGACAGCAATGCCAAATTCAGTTTTGAGAATACAGAATTGATCTGTAGACTTATTGATGGCAAATACCCTAATTACGAGGCGGTAATTCCAAAAGAGAACCCTAACAAACTTTCTATATCAAGAAATCAATTTTTGAGCTCTGTACGGCGTGTTTCTATTTTCTCGAATAAAACAACGCATCAAATACGTTTGAAAATTGCAGGGGCTGAATTGAATATTTCCGCTGAGGATATTGATTATAGCAATAAGGCCGAAGAGCGATTGACCTGTTCTTACCAAGGTGATGATATGCAAATTGGCTTTAATTCAAGGTTTTTGACTGAAATGCTGAACAACTTGAACTCTGACGAAGTATCGCTCGAAATGAGCCTACCCAACAGAGCGGGGATCCTTACCCCTATTGACGGCTTGGATGAAGGCGAAAACGTTACTATGTTGGTCATGCCCGTTATGTTGAATAATTAGATGTTTTCAAGGTTCAAGTTTTAATTGTTTATCGCTTTTAATCACTGCGTTTTTTCCTACAATCAATACCGTTTAATGGCGATAAATCTAGAAGTTTTGTACTTTGTCGATTAATCGCCATTTTTCATATTCCTTTATCATTTTAACATTATTTTAGATATCCCTTTAATAAGTATGCAACTGATCTTGGTCATTGCAAAAAGGGTCCTTATTACCCACATTTAAAAATTCTAAATAATTATTAACTTTTTTAAACACTAAAAACTACACATTATGAAAAAAATAATTTATCTATTGATGATTATTCCAATCGTTTTTGCATCGTGCGAAGTGGAAAAAATGGATGACTCCTATAGCTTAGAGAGTACAGATGGCAAAGGTAAAATTAAAGCAGCCCAAGCTGATTTTAATTGGGCTGATCCTTCGGAATGCTCCTATTCTGTGACCGATCTTATTGCAGGCCAAAATACGGTCGTAGGAACAGTTTCAGTAGAAGTTGTTGGTGAAAATTACATCATTACCTACAATGTGGATGGGGGTTATTGTCTTACCGAAACACATTTATCTGTAGTTGAAGACCCAAACGACTTCCCAATGACCAATAGTGGAAATCCGAAAAATGGACACTTTGAATATTCGGATTACTATAATTGTGCATCCAACGAAAGCTTTACGGTTCCGGTATCTAAAGGAAGTTATATCGCTGCGCATGGGGTTGTGAATTGTAAATCCCAGTCTTTGAAAGAGATTGAAGCAAACTTTCCCGAAACAATAGCTAAATTCTGTACTACTATCCAAGGACCGGATGCCTATCTAAACATTAGTGTAGCAGACGGTTTCTTATCAGGAAATTATGGCGCCTGGTGTATTGATGACGATCTGAGTATCGCAATAGAAAGCTGTTATGAAAATGTCGAAGTATTTGCAAGTACCGAAACTTTACCAGATGTATTTGAATATCCTGAAAACTTTGATAAAGTAAACTGGCTACTTAACCAAGGTTATGTTGGCAACGGTTATACCTATGGGGATTTGCAATTTGCAATATGGAGATTACTGGATGATGTCAGGGCTGATGAATGCCTCGACTGCAATTTAGGAGACGACTGGAATATTGATCGTGCTGAGGAATTGGTGAAATTCGCCATGGATAATGGAGGTGGATTCATTCCCGAGTGTGGGGAATATGTGGGTATAATCTTAATTCCTGATTTAGATGTTCAACCACTTATCATACCTTACCCTATCGAATGTAATGATTGTGAAGAAACTGTATGGGCAAAAGGATGTGATTTCCCTGGTAACAACTGGGCTATGTATTTCCATTACGAGGAGTAGATTATTGATAGTTTAAATATTGAAAGGGGTGATATTAATCACCCCTTTTTTATTTTTGAGTAAAAATTATTAGAATTTTAAGTTACTTTGTTAAAAATATTTTAAAGTTGATTAAATGAATCTTCTTAATATTCAGCGTGCTAATTTTCATTTCGTATTTTTTGAAAAAAGATACGTTCCTCTATATTACCAAGGAATTACAGGCATTCCCCAAGAGTATTATCAGCTTCCTTATTCAAAAAATGATATTAGGCATAAAAGGATCGCTATTATAAACTGCATTCCTACTTATCTTTCGGTAAATGAGGATAACCTGGACGAATCTTATGGTCGCTATAGTAAAAGTTACCGTTTAGGGTTTGCAATGGATTTATCGGAAAGCAGCTCAGCAAGGGAATATTTGAGAAATCAACTGGGTAAAAAAATGTTCAAAAACCTGCGTCAGGATTTTCAAAGGTTAGAGCGCAGCTATACTATCCGATTTGAAATTTATCATGGAAAAATTGAAAAGGCAACATATCATTATCTAATTGATAAATTAGAGGGTTATATAAGAGGGCGATTTGAAGGTCGTACGTCCAAGCATTCTGCTTTAAACCGTTGGAAGGATTATACAGACACTGCATTCGATCAGATAATCGCTAAAAATGCTTCTCTATTTGTGCTTTATGAAAAAGACGACCCTATTGCCATCTCATTAAATTATCATTATAAAAACATCTTCTATTCGGCCATATCATCTTTTGATCAAAATTTTTACAAATTTGGTTTGGGCAAACAAATGTTCGCTAAACAAATAGAATGGTGCTATGAAAACGGATACCATTTAATTGACACGGGTTGGGGCAGTTTTGATTATAAAATTAAATTTTCGAATGCCGTATTTCGTTACCAGACACATGTTTTATATCCGAAAAAGGACTATGTGAAAAAAGTGATGGCCTATATCATAAGTTGGTTGCTCTTAATTCAATATTATCTTGTTATGGTCAAATATTCTAAATTCAAGAATCCAGAGTCCTCTTACAAGAATAGGTGGTTAAAAAAATTCGAAATCCGAAATCCCGAATAAAGACCTTTACCATATAAAACGTACGGTACCAAAATAACTTGGGGACTCTCCATTACTTGCCTTTACGGCATTCACAATAGGCATGATCAATGAAACAATGCCAGCGAATATCAAAAGTAATATTCCGAATCCCAATAATAGTATGGCGGGTATCCCAATTACTAGATATAATAGTAGACTAAGCTGTAAATTGATGACGGATTTACCATGTTCGTTCATACCTATAACAGCATCCCTATTGGTTAGCCATAGAATTAACGGAACGATAAGACCTCCAAAGCCTGTAACATAGTCCAAATATTGGGTAAGGTGGGTTATGACCAGCAGTTGCCTATCCTCCCGCATTGCGATGTGTTGATTAACTATTTCCATATTTTGATTGATTTATGATGAATAACTATAAATATGACGCAAAAACAGAATTTATGTTACATAAAAAGCAGCATCAATTATTTTTTCTTGAGTTTGGCCAACTTTTCCTTATCCTTGGTGATAGTGGTTTTAAGCTTTTCGATTTTAGCATTCATCTTTTCAATATCATCAGGTGATAGTTTCCCTTTTTCTTGTCCTTTGGCCAACTTTTGTTGAATACTGCCTATCTTTTTCTCATTTTTTGAGATTGACTTTTGCTTAGACCCAATGGCATTCACCAATTTCGCTTCTTGCTTTTGCTTTTTTTCAGTCTTCTCCAAATCTTTCGCTGCTTTCGCCGCTTTCTTTTTCTGCTTTTCTACCTTCTTAATAACCAACTCTTGCTCTTTGACAGCTTCTTTATCAATTAAAGGTGTGTTATGGTCTTCCGATTGTGCAGATGTTAGATTGATAGCTAAACTGAATAAGATGATCACTAAGAATAATCGTTTCATTTTTTTTAAGTTTAATAGTTGATGGAGTATTGAATAGATGAAATTATCTTATTTTTTAATATAAAACTTGTTTTCATTACCGAATTAAACAAAATGATATATAATGAGGTTTTGTCTATTTTTGCACTCAAACAAGAAATATGATTCCATCGGACACAATTGTTGCATTAGCCACACCTTCAGGTGCTGGGGCTATTGCAGTTATCCGTGTTTCTGGCAAGGAAGCCATTACGATTTCAAGTTCGATTTTCAAATCGGTACATGGCAAGGATTTGACCAAGCAAAAAAGTCACACCATTCTTCTAGGACATATTTTGGATGATAAGCGAACATTGGATGAAGTGCTACTATCCATATTCAAGGGGCCCAACTCCTACACCGGCGAAAATGTAATCGAGATTTCCTGTCACGGATCCCCATACATTCAGCAACAAATAATCCAATTATTTCTTAGAAAGGGTTGTCGAATGGCAAATGCCGGGGAGTTTACACTTCGTGCCTTCTTGAATGGAAAACTGGATTTAAGCCAGGCTGAAGCTGTGGCTGACCTCATCGCCAGCGAAAATGAGGCTACCCATCAAATCGCGATGCAACAAATGCGCGGTGGTTTCAGCAATGAGATTAAATTGTTACGTGAGGAATTATTGAATTTTGCCTCGCTTATAGAATTGGAGTTGGATTTCGCAGAAGAGGATGTAGAATTTGCCGATAGGGCTAAATTCAAGGAACTTTTAAACAGAATTCAAGAGGTTCTAAAAAGATTGATAGATTCCTTTGCGGTAGGTAATGTGATTAAAAGTGGAATACCCGTAGCCATCGTTGGCGAACCCAATGTGGGGAAATCCACGCTTCTCAATGCCTTTTTGAATGAGGAACGGGCCATTGTTTCAGAAATTGCCGGCACGACAAGGGATGCCATAGAAGATGAATTGACCATTGGAGGCATAGGTTTTCGGTTTATAGATACCGCTGGCATTAGGGACACGGAAGATGTGGTGGAAAATATAGGAATTAAAAAGACCTTTGAAAAAATTACCCAAGCACAAGTAGTACTTTTTATTCATAGTGCCGAAGAATTTCAGAATGCTGAGATTAATTTAAAGAGTTTGCAACTTGAAGTTGGGAAAATAGCATCAAAACATCCGGACAAACCCTTGGTGATTATCGTTAACAAAATTGATATTCTTAGCGAGCAAGAAAAGCATAGACTTGAAGAACTTTTGTCAAAAATAGAGGGTTCCTCCTATAAATTGATCTCCGCAAAAACAGGCGTAGGTGTTGAAGCTGTTAAAAACTTGCTCCTAAATTTTGTAAATACTGGAGCACTTCGAAATAATGAAACCATTGTGACGAATACGCGTCACTACGATGCATTGTTGAAAGCCTTGGAAGAGGTACTAAAAGTACAATTTGGATTGGACAATTCCATTTCCGGGGATTTATTGGCCATAGATATTAAGCAAGCTTTATATCATTTTGGGGAAATTACAGGGGAAATCACTTCAGATGACCTTTTGGGCAATATCTTTGCTAATTTCTGCATCGGAAAGTAATTTACAATCAAACCAATCCTGTAAATCCTAAAAAGGCCAAGGACAACAAACCGGCAACCAGTAAGTTAATAGGTACTCCTTTCATCCCCTTGGGTATATTGGCCAACTCTAAATGTTCACGAATACTGGCAAAGACGATTAATGCCAAAGCAAAACCTATTGAGTTTGCAATGGCAAAAAATACGGCTTTTAACAAGCTTCCATGTTCCAATCCCAAGGCTAAAATAGCCACACCCAAAACAGCACAGTTTGTAGTAATCAAAGGCAAGAAGACCCCTAGTGCTTGATACAATGCAGGACTAACTTTCTTTAATATTATCTCAACCATCTGGACCAAAGAGGCAATTACCAGAATAAAGGTGATGGTGCGCAGATAGTCCAATCCAGAAGGCACTAATACAAATTGATGTAATAAATAGGTCGCCAACGTGGCTATGGTCATGACAAACAGTACTGCCCCAGACATGCCTACCGAAGTGGATACTTTATTGGAAACGCCCAAAAAAGGACATATCCCCAAAAATTGGGAGAGTACAATATTATTGACGAAAACAGCTGCTATAAGTATTAAAACATATTCCATTTCTTAACTTGTTTTGGTAGAAACCTTATTGAACAAAACGGTTAGATAGGCCAAAGCTATAAAGGCCCCTGGCGGTAAAATAAACAGGATCAATGTATTGGCGTTTTCAGATACAAACCGGAAATCAAAAATGCTTCCACTCCCCAAAATCTCCCTGGTTACACCCAGAAGCGTAAGTGCCACGGTAAAACCAATTCCCATGCCCAAAGCATCTATGACAGACGATAAAAGATTGTTTTTAGAAGCAAAGGCCTCTGCCCTACCTAAAATCAAACAATTCACAACAATTAAAGGAATGAATATCCCCAATTGTTCAAACAAAAAAGGAATGTACGCCTCAAGCACCATCTCAACAATGGTCACAAAGGACGCGATGATTATGATAAAAGCAGGAATCCTAACTTTACTTGGTATTTGCGATTTGACCAGTGATACCACGATATTTGACATTAACAATACGAAAAGGGTGGCAATACCCATTCCCAAACCATTGAATGCTGAGGAGGTAACACCCAAAGTGGGACACATACCCAGTAGCATGACGAAAACCGGGTTATCTTTAATGATTCCTTTCAGGAAATTTTGTTTTTGATTTAGCATCTCGGCCATACTTCTTAATTTTTAGAGTCTTCCTTCATTTTGTTGTTCGCCTTAAACACATCATAAGCCAATTGTGTGGCTTCGCCAAAGGCCCGGGTGGTAATCGTTGCCCCGGTCAAGGCATCTATATCACCGCCATCTTTTGTTGTCCTTAAATCAAACGAGGAAGGGTCCTTATCCCTGAACTGTGCTATGAATTTTTCGCCCTTCATTTTAGTTCCCAGACCCGGTGTTTCCTTCTGTTCCAAAACTGCAATATTTTTAATAGCCCCATCTGGCCCAAAACCTACCATAATCTTTACAAGACCACTAAATCCTTTTTCCGAAGAGCCTATAACCGCAGTGCCCGTTACTTTGCCTTGCATATACCCTTTATAAATCTCGATACTATCCTTGGCCCTCTCTGAAGCAATTAAGATAACTTCTTCAACAGGATTATTATCAAATGCAGGTAATACCCCTTTTAAGGCATTTACTTTCCGTTCTAATTTGGCTTGGGCTTTAGGGCCCTTTGTCAAATCGTTTACATAGCCCAAAGACAAACCTGCAACTAGGGTTATGATAAAAAGTGCCAAGAACATGTTCAAAAATGTGGATTTCTTTTTGCTCATACTTATATCATTCTAGATTTGATTTTATTTCCAAATCGTCTGGGTTTAAAATAAGTGTTGATAAGGGGAACGAAGGCATTCATAATCAAAATGGCGAATGAAGCACCTTCTGGATAAGCACCGAACAATCTGATAACCACGGTAATTACCCCAATACCAATGGCGAAAATGACCATTCCTTTTTTGGTCATGGGGCTGGTAACCAAATCTGTCGCCATATAAAATGCCCCTAATATGGCTCCGCCCGATAAAAGATGAATCATTGGATTTGCATAATGTTCGGGATCAATGAACCAAAAGATTCCCGTAAATACTACCATGGTTACTAACATTACAACGGGAATATGCCAAGTAATCACTTTCCGTACTATCAAAAAGATTCCCCCCAACAAGAGGGCCAAGGCCGACATCTCCCCTATGGAGCCCCCTGTAATTCCCAATAAAAGGTCCATGGTAGACGGAATCTTAGCACTAATCTGGGACATAGTGCTACCATATAGTAATTCCTCCTTGATTATTCCCAAGGGAGTCGCCCCAGAAACCGCATCGGTAAGTGCAGTATTATTTTCCATGGGAGTTGGCCACATGGTCATTTGTACCGGAAAGGAAACCAATAAAAAAACCCGCCCTACAAGGGCCGGGTTGAATATGTTAAATCCCAATCCCCCAAAGGATAATTTTGCAACCCCAATGGCGATAAAACTTCCGATTACAATCATCCAAATGGGCAAGCTCGATGGTAAATTGAAAGCTAATAAAACACCCGTAATCAAGGCCGAACCATCAGTAATGGTGACTGCTGTTTTTAATAGATATTTCTGAATCACATATTCGAATAGCATACAAGAAATAATTGCCACGGAAGTTACTGCCAACGCGCCAATTCCGAACACATAGAGTGAAACCAAAAATGCCGGAATCAATGCAATAAGAACATCATACATTAGTTTTTTTGACGTTCTGTCTGAGTGCACATGTGGCGAGGCCGATATAATTACAGCTTGATCTGACATGCTAATTCTTTGAGGTTTCTAATTTTTTAACAATACTTTTTCCAAATCTAATATAATCCAACAACGGCCTGTGCGAAGGGCATACATAACTACAGGAACCACACTCAATACAGGTCATGACATCTTCTTTGGCCGCACGTTCGTACAAGCCTTTTTCAGACAGGTTCATTAATAAGTGGGGTTCCAATCCCATTGGGCAAACAAATACACATTGGCTGCAACGGATACAATTTTTAGGTTCTTTTCTACTGGCCTCCTCTTCAGAGATGATCAATATTCCTGAGGTACCCTTGGTTATTGGAACATCTGTATTTTTTATGGCCTTTCCCATCATTGGCCCGCCATTTACAATTTTTCGGGTCCCCTCGGGAACACCACCAACTTCCTCAACCAAATCTTTGATCGGAGTGCCGATCTTTACCCAAAAATTAGAAGGATTATTCAATTTTTTCCCAGTTACGGTCACAACCCTTTCCGTTAATGGTTGATTGTGCTGTACGGCTTGATATATGGCGAAAATGGTTCCCACGTTGTGCACTATGACCCCAACATCCATAGGTAATCCTCCTTTAGGCACTTCCCTTTTAAGAATGGCACGAATGAGTTGTTTTTCACTTCCTTGGGGATATTTAACCCTTAGTGCGGAAACTTTGATTCTTGGATTGGATTCAGTGGCCCGTTTTAGTACTGCTATGGCATCTTTTTTATTGTTTTCAATGCCAATGACCGCTTTTTCAATATTTAGTGCATGCATCAAAATTTGGATACCCACAATGATTTCCTCTGACTTTTCCAACATTAACCTATGGTCGGCCGTTAGGTAAGGTTCACATTCAACTCCATTAATAATCAAGCAATCAACATGTTTGTCATTTTTAATATCCAACTTAACATGGGATGGAAATGTTGCTCCTCCCAGGCCTACAATACCATAGTCCGTAATATGTTGCAGGATGTCTTTCTGTGATAATGTAATCTCTCTTTTTAATGGAAAATCCGGGATTACTAGATTGGATTCGTTTTTTGGATCAGTTCTGATTACGATACATTGTTTTTTATAACCACTGCTATCAACCATCATATCCAATTTTGTGACCGTTCCGGCTACTGGGGAATGGATATTAGAGGATACAAAACCCCCAGATTTGGCAATGACTTGTCCTATTTCAACTTTATCTTTCCTATCGACAATAATCTTGGAAGGAATACCAATATGTTGGGCAATGGGAACGTATACCGTTTTTGGCACAGACATCCTCTTAATCGCCTTTGCAGCCGTGATTTTGTTCTCAGGTGGGTGTATACCGCCTTTTGGAAAGGTTTTAAGCATTTGCACTAGGATTTTGTTGAGTTACACTTGCTTTCACGACAGGTGTTTCCTTTGGTTTTTTTACTTTTTTAGGAGGGAAATTGGTTTCAATAATAGAATGCGTAGGGCATATTTCCACACATTTTCTGCAGAGGGTACACAATACAGGATCGATATAAGCCAAACTATTATCCATTGTTATGGCATCTTTGGGACAAATATCTTCACATTTGGAACACCCAATACAAGCTACTTCACATGCTTTTTTGGCAATACCCCCTTTATCCTCGTTCAAACAGCCAACAAATATTTTAAGGTCCCGTTTATTTTTTGGCCGCATTTCAATGATGTCCCTTGGGCAAGCTTCTACACAGGCGCCACATGAAGTACATTTGTCCGTGATGATTACAGGCAAGCCCGTACTTTCATCCATGAACATGGCATCGAACTTACATACATTCACACAGTCCCCATCTCCCAAGCATCCATATTGGCAATCGGTTTCACCACCATAAACCAAAGAAGAAATAGCACAGGATCTTGGCCCTTGGTACTCCGTGGTCTTTGGCCTAACATCGCAACCGCCTTGACAACGCAATACAGCAACCGTGGGGTCTTTTTCCGCTACTTCCTTACCTAGGATTTCCGCCACCTGTTTCATGACCTCATTACCCCCTACAGGGCAAAACAATTCTGAAATATCTTCTGTATTAACCAATTTTTCAGCAAATGCTCTACACCCAGGACTGCCACAGCCAGCACAATTGGCAGCAGGTAAAGCATCTTCGACTTCAGTTATTTTAGGGTCTTCAAAAACACTGAATTTTTTAGAGACCACGAACAGGACAATCGCCGCTACGGTTCCAACAGAAGACAATAAAATGGCACTATAAATTACTGAGGCAATCATTATTGATGTGTTTTTATAAGGGAAATTTGAAATTCTTTTTTAAAGGTGCTTCTTAATACATAGAGCATTCCGTAATAAGGAACCAATATGGCAAAGGCCAATAAGCCTGCAACCCATTCCTTATAGTACAATGAAGAAACCAAGAGTGTGGTCATTAGAAGGATAAAAGGAAAAACGTATGCCCAAAAAACTGCCTTCAGACCCACATTCTTCTTAAGTATAACCTCAACGCTCTCATTAAGCCTTAATGCTTGGGAAACATCTTCCACTTCTATCTCTTTTGAATTAGACTCTGAAGCCCCGCAAACGGCTTTTGCATTGCAAGCTTCACAATGCACACTACCTGTTAAGGCAACCGTAATACTTTGATTAGAGATTTTTGAGACAACACCATCATGTTTCACACAGGTGTCATCGAAAATAGAAAAGTACGCTGTTTTGTCTTCTTCCATGAATATTGAAGTTTCAACACAACAAAATTAATACGGTTGAATAGCCAAAAACATGATATAAGACAGTGTTTTGCATTTTTTTTGTGATAAATAATCTGTATATCCCATTCTGTAACCAAATTTATGCTGATGGTAATGCATTGAAATTGGTTTCGACCTGCCATTAAATCGAGCTGTATATAAGGTTATTCAATCCTAATCTCAAATAACATGAATAGATATATGATTGAATACGGGTAAATAAAAGCTTTCAAAAAAATCAGAATATTTTTGTAACCTTAGTTACAAAGCAGCTTTTACATGACATTTGTCATAAAATAAGGACAGGCCTATCTTTAATTTTGACGGCAAACAAATAGTAACATCATTATGGAGACCTTAACAGAAATTAAAAAAAGAATATATCTATTCGGAGATAAAAAAGCTGATGGGAACAGCAAAATGAAAAATCTCTTGGGTGGAAAAGGTGCAAACTTGGCTGAAATGAGTGCCATTGGAATACCAGTACCTCCCGGTTTTACGATAACTACAGAAGCCTGCACAGAATATAATGACCTAGGTCAAGATGCTGTTATTGGAATGTTGACTTCAGAGGCGGAAGAGGCAATTGCTAATATTGAAGAAATAATGAGAGCCAAGTTTGGTGATAAAGAAAATCCATTATTAGTATCTGTACGTTCTGGTGCAAGGGTTTCTATGCCAGGAATGATGGATACGGTTTTAAACCTTGGTTTAAATGATGAAGTTGTTTTAGGATTGGCCAAGAAAACCGGCAACGATCGTTTTGCTTGGGATTCATACAGACGATTTATTCAAATGTATGGTGATGTTGTTTTAGGTATGAAACCAGAATCAAAAGAAGATATCGATCCTTTTGAGGAAATAATGGAAGCTCTTAAACATAAACGTGAAATAGAGTTAGATACAGATTTTACCGTTCAGGATTTACAAGACCTTTGCTACGATTTTAAAGAAGCGGTAAAAAAACGTACTGGACATGACTTCCCTACAAATCCTTGGGATCAACTTTGGGGAGCTGTTGTAGCAGTATTTAATAGCTGGAATGGCGATAGAGCCGTATACTATAGAAATATGAATGGTTACCCATCGGATTGGGGAACAGCTGTAAACGTTCAAGCTATGGTTTATGGTAACATGGGAGACAATTCTGGAACAGGGGTTTGTTTTACTCGTGATGCTGGAACAGGTGAGAATGTTTTTAATGGTGAATACTTAATCAATGCACAAGGAGAAGATGTTGTAGCAGGTGTAAGAACGCCTCAACAAATTACAAAATTAGGTTCTCAGCGTTGGGCAGAACTGGCAAAAGTTGAAGAAGAAGATAGAGCTAAAAATTATCCTTCATTAGAAGAATTAATGCCTTCTATTTATAAGGAATTAAACGAATACCAAGAGAAATTAGAGTTGCATTATCGTGATATGCAGGATATGGAGTTCACCATGCAAGATGGTAAACTATGGATTCTTCAAACACGTAACGGAAAACGTACAGGTTCTGCAATGGTGAAAATTGCAATGGATTCCATACAAGAAGGATTAATAAATGAAGAAGAAGCAATACTTCAAATAGAACCAAATAAATTAGATGAACTTTTACACCCAGTTTTTGATCCTAAAGCATTAAAAACGGCTCATGTAATTGCACAGGGTCTTCCTGCTTCTCCTGGTGCTGCAACGGGTAAGATTGTATTTTTTGCTGATGAAGCATCTAAATTCAAGCACAGTATTTTAGTGCGTATTGAAACGTCTCCGGAAGATTTAGAAGGTATGAATATTGCCAAAGGTATTTTAACTGCTCGTGGGGGTATGACGTCTCACGCAGCTGTTGTGGCTCGTGGTATGGGTAAATGTTGTGTATCTGGTGCAGGAGCTTTAAAAATTGATTATAAAAATAGAACCTTAACTGTAGATGGTCACGAATATCATGAGGGGGATTGGATTTCTTTAAATGGCTCAACAGGTAATATTATAGAAGGTAAAGTTGCTACTATTGAACCAGAATTAAGTGGTGAGTTTGCTGAATTAATGAAATTATCAGACAAATTTGCAACAATGCAAGTTCGTACCAATGCAGATTCTCCTAAAGATGCAAAAGTAGCCGTGAAATTTGGAGCTCAAGGTATTGGTTTAACAAGAACGGAACATATGTTCTTTGACGTGGATCGTATCAAAGCAATGCGCGAAATGATATTGGCAGATACAGTTAAAGGAAGAAAAAGAGCATTAAAACAATTGTTACCTATGCAACGTGAAGACTTTGAAGGTATTTTTGAAGCAATGGCTGGACTTCCTGTAACTATACGTTTATTGGATCCACCATTACATGAGTTTGTTCCTCATCAATTGGTACACCAAAAAGAATTGGCTGAAGAAATGCACATTTCCTTAGCTGCAGTTAAAAGCAAAATATCTGAATTAGAAGAATTTAATCCAATGCTTGGTCATCGAGGGTGTAGATTAGGAAATACGTATCCTGAGATTACTGAAATGCAAGCCAGAGCAATTATCGAGGCTGCAGTAAATCTAAAAGAAAAAGGTATTGAAGCGAAGCCGGAAATAATGGTTCCATTAATTGGTACAGTTGCTGAATTTGAAATGCAAGAAAAAATTATCCGTTCTACGGCCGAAGAAGTATTTGAAGAAAGAGGTACACGTGTAGAATACTTGGTAGGTACAATGATAGAGATTCCTCGCGCAGCATTAATGGCAGATAAGATTGCTGAAAAAGCTGAATTCTTCTCATTTGGAACCAATGACCTGACCCAAATGGCATTCGGTTATTCGCGTGACGATGCGGGTAAATTTTTACCCATCTACATTGAAAAAGGCATCCTCAAAGTAGATCCTTTTGAAGTGCTGGACCAAGAGGGAGTAGGACAATTGGTTGAAATGGCTACCCAAAGAGGACGTAGCACCAAACCTGATTTAAAAGTGGGCATTTGTGGTGAACATGGCGGAGAACCCAGTTCTGTTGAATTCTGTTACCGAACCGGTATGAACTATGTGAGTTGTTCTCCTTATAGGGTGCCGATAGCCCGATTGGCATCTGCTCAAGCATCGATTAAAGCTAAGGCTTAATCATTAATTTTATATCAATGACCTTTTAATTATGGGTTCCAGGTTTACTTGGAGCCCATAATTTTTAGGACTTTACTTTAAAAAGTGAAAGATTCTAGCTGACTAAAGATTTACAACGCATATGTATTATCTTTGTTGACTTATCTTACTTTTTAATAGAATTCATGTTTCATTTTTTTACCAGAAAAAAATTCTTAATAGATTATTTGGAGGGATTTGTTGACATTCACAATCACATCTTGCCTGGAATTGATGATGGCGCAAAAACCGTTGAGGAATCCATAGAACTCATCAATGGATTTTCCCAATTTGGCGTGAAAGATTTTATTGCAACCCCCCATATAATGCATAACTACTACCCTAACAATCCGGAAACAATCAATAATTCATTAGTACTTCTAAAAAATGAGCTGTTGAAAAATGATATGAAAGATATTTCTATTCAGGCAGCAGCAGAACATATGATAGATGATAATTTTGAATCTATTTTAGAAAACGGTGATATTATGCGTCTAGGAAATAATCATATTTTAATTGAAATGTCCTATTTACAACCCTCCATGAATTTTGATGATGCCATTCTAAAAATATCCTTAAAAAATTATTATACCCTCTTGGCACATCCTGAAAGGTATATCTATTTACATAATAATTTTAAGGCGTACCGTAAATACAAAGATCACGGAATCTTATTTCAATTAAATCTGTTGTCTTTAAGTGGTTATTACGGTAAGGATGTGCAACAAATGGCGTTAAAGCTTTTGGAAATGGGGCTAATTGACTATATAGGATCAGACGTACATAACCTAAATCAGTTGAATAGTCTCAAAGAAGTGAAAGTAACTACAAAATTAATAAATTCCATGTTACCTATAATTGCAGATACGATTGAAACTTTCTAAGCCTGCTTAGAATTTCCACCATTTTTTGGTAGATTTTCCATATCCATAACCATATTTACCACCATATCCCAAATTTGATTCTGTTACCCCATTAACAATAAAAGACAATCCTTTGAGTTTACCTTCTTTGTGAAGTTTAAGAGGGTACTCTAACACCTTAAGCTCCGTTACCCCGGCTCTGGTAACATATAGAATTTGATTGGCGTATTCACTTATCAAAAGCGTGTCAGTGACCACCATTAAAGGAGCCGTATCTACGATAATGTAATCATATTCGTTTACGACCTCAGCCAATAACTCTTTCATTCTACCGTTCATTAAAAGCTCTGCAGGATTTGGAGGTATTCTTCCAGAGTAGATAACATCAACAGTCTGTTCATGTGCCAGCATGTTCATAATTACATCCTTACTTACCAAACTCTCGTCCACCAAATATTCTGTAAGTCCATTATCTTCACTCCTCCTTTTGAGTTTTCCTAATTTATCCACGTTTTGACCCGAATAAAATTGGTAAATTTTGGGGTTTCGGATATCAGCTCCTACAAGCAGTACTTTTTTATTGGTATTAGCAAAAATCATCGCCAAATTCGATGCTATCAAAGTTTTGCCCTCCCCTGAAACGCTTGAAGTTACATAAATAACACTCCCTCTAGTCTCTTTCTTCTTTTTTGATTTAATAATATAGTCGAGATTGGTCCGAAGAATTCTTAATGACTCTGCCAAAACCGTACGTTCCCCAACTTTAACCAGGGCATTCTCATTAGTTGAAATCTTTGGAAGTTCTGCCAAGACA
>Ga0316189_10001064_pt1 | contig 27227 bp, 35 predicted proteins | sample LowCovwburrow_MG_FD_204930 | JGI IMG/M metagenome (GOLD analysis project Ga0316189, IMG submission 204930) | Coastal sediment microbial communities from Maine, United States - Lowes Cove worm burrow | ecosystem: Environmental > Aquatic > Marine > Coastal > Sediment | place: USA: Maine...
TTCAGATAGCCCGTTCGCCGTTAAACTTAAAGGATATGAAGTAATAGCAGGAGAATTACATGAACGACATATTTGCTTAACCTGTATGCAGAAGATTATTGGTAACGCAAATAATTCTACTTAACACCTACGGAACAAAGGGGAATAAGACAATGACTAATTGCGAGAAAAGAACACTAAAAAGATATGCAAAACAGGGTATGACTTTTGACCAAATAAGGCCGCTTGTTGATTGCACAGATGCAACGATAAAAAAATACATAAAGATTTTAGGTAACAAATAACAAAGGGGAATAAGACATGAGTGAATTAAAAGAGGGTGACAGGATTGTTGTTAATTTTCATAATGCAGCTTTCACTCTTGTCGGTGATGGAGAACTAATCTCTATGCCGAGGGCAACTGGCGATAGTTGGGTAGTGAAAGACGCAAAAGGTGTTATTCATTATATCAGTGAAGGCTGCACAATAACAAAAAAAGGATAAGACAATGACACAAGATAACGAACTCACGGTGGAGAAGATAAAGAACAGAACTGAAATTGAAAATGGAGTTTATGAGCTTGATGACGGAGCTATAACCACTGATGATATATCTATAATTGCATTCCTTCTCGAGCAAGTGGATAAACAGCAGACACATATCGAGGTGCAGTTTAATAAAATCAATGCACTAACCAAGCAAGTGGAAAGCCAGAAGGAAACACTTAAAAAAGTATCTGAGACGCATGAGTTGATAGACAAAGCTATTGTGACCGACACCGCCACACATTGCGCTGAATTGGTAGAGGCAAAACTTATTGAGAGGCACATGGTTGAGCAGTTACTACTCGACGCAACAAAAGTTAAAAAGGTGAACCCAGAAAGGTTGGGGTTTCTTACTGACTTAATCCACGAAGCAATCATAGCGACAGGGATAGATAAAGGAAAAGCTATCCGCACTAAATTTCAACTACCAAAAGATGAAGCGAGGTAATAGATGACACAATGCAGAAAACACGCATGGGACACCGTGGATTGCCCGTATTGCACCATCGACACCCTTCTCAAGCAAGTGGAGAGCCTCACCACCCTCTGCTACAATTACGAGAAGCAGACAAGAGCCGACAACGACGAGATATATACGTTGTGCAGGCAATTAGAAAGCCAAGGGGAAGAGATAGCGAGGCTAAAACTAACCATCAGCGGCAAGACGTTCTTTGATAAGGAGGATTGATATGTTATTTGATTGGTTGATACTCGGTAGGAAGAACCCGGAGGAGAATGGTGGATCTATCTACATCGAATTTACCAAAGGTGGTGTGATCCGGACCATCAACAACGACAAATCCGGAAAGATTGTTGCTGTTGACAAAGAAGGAAACATCGTCATAGCTGCAGAAAGGAGCAGGATCGATGCCGATTTATGAATACGTTTGTTGGATCTGCGATACGTCATTGACGGACTCTAAAGCCAAGATTGACCAACCACCGCCAGTTTGCCCGGAGTGCACTGCCGAGGGTGATGTTTATATGGTGCGTAAAGTCTCTGCGCCTGGTTTTAGATTGGACCACACAGTACGCGGGGATGGTTCCTCGTATTCCTGAATTGATATATGAATAGAGCTTGAATAGCTGAATAGCTGAATAGCTGAATGGATGAGGGGGAGCCGATGAGCTCCCCCTCTTTTTGTTTTATACCTTTTTGAGAAGGCGATCAACCTCCTGCTCGGCCTCAAGGATGCGGGTATAAGCGATCGGGATCGATGCCCGGTCCCGGCGGTAATCCTCAAGCGTATCAACCGTGACGCCGAGCCAACCCGCCATATTGACATTGTTCAAACCTTTGCGCTTTTGCCATTCCTTAAAGTCAAAAGCGTCCATCGGTTTATCATTATAATATGAGTCGAAATGTCTTAATGTCATGTCTCTATCCTCTCCCCTTTATGCAAAAAGGTCATCGTTGGCTGCGGGCAACTGATCCTCAAGCTCCAAGATTCTAACTTCGAGGCGGTGTATTTCCCGTTCGAAATGCGCCAGGCGGGATACCGGAAGCGGCACCGGGTAAACCCCGCGGCGATAATTATCGATGGTGGCAGGGCTCACCCCCAACCATTTTGCCATTACAGGGTTTGTTATTCGCTTAGATTTTTGCCATTCCTTAAAATCTTCCGCCGACATAACACAGTTTTTAGGTCGTTTTCCCATTGTCTTCTCCTTTGTTTTAGGGTTATTTTTAGAGAGCATAAGACTTATATTCTAAGTTGTCAACTGAAAAACACAGTATATAAGTGGTTTTCTGCCCAGGGTGCCCAAAACTTGCCTCATTTTTGCCAATATAGGGCAGGCGAGATTTACTTTATAGATCAAGTAGTTACAGAGGCAAAACTTATAATTTTAGGGGTGTCCTATTTGTAAACCTCAGTCCGATAGAAAATGAATAAAATATAAGCGAAGAACGCGAAGAATATAAGCGCTTATATGCTGGTAACTTATATATTATTTATTATTTACTAACTTGATTTATAAATAGGGATAATAGGGATAAGAAGTCAATGTATTGAAATCATTGAAGAAATTGCTGACCTATTTGTGACCTATGTGCCAGCAAAAAGAGCTAAGTGCTTGATTTTGGGTCGGAATCTCTGTTATTAGAGGATTCTCACGTGGAAATAAAGATCTCCCCCTCATTTTTTGCTGATGAAAGACAAACGAAAAGGCGGAGAGTCTCTTTGACTCCCCGCCCTTTTTTGTTATATGAGATTTTGCTATTCAAGTATGGTTATAGTCTGGCCTTGGCCCGGATCGATTTTTAAGAAGGTGTAATCTTCTTCATCCGGGAGTATGACTTTTATCAATGTGCTTTGTTTGCTCTCTTCATCAAATATCGTAACAGTTTGGCCGGACATGACTTTAATTTCCTTTTGCATGGTTAAACCCCTTTCGTTTTTAGGCTCTGGCGTCCGCTGCTTTGATCCAGCTGCGTTTTTTAATGATTCTAAGGTCCTCATAGCCTTGGCGCTTTAACTCGGCGTGTAGAGCTTTGTATTCATCCGGGCCCGCCAGGTTAGACTGTTCCATGACAGCAACATAATCGCAAGCGCCATGCTGGCCAAGATGCTGGTAGCAGGAACAACCATAAAGGGCGCCGCGTCGGTCCTCGGCGATATAGGGAAAGATTGCAATAGTATCCCCGCCTTTTTTAAATCGTCTGTAAATTACTTCAGTCATTTTTTTATCCTTTCGTGTTTTGGTTTAAATCTTTTCCTTCAGGTAAAGCTTTCGGAAAGAGGGAAACGATAACAACAGAGAAGAATACAAACAACATATTCAATTCAAACATGATTAAAACCTTTCTGTTAAAGTTTAATGAACCTTTAAAGGCCGCCTCGATGAAGAGACGGCCTATAAGATTGATTAAAAATCTTGAATGATAATCCCGCCAGTAAACTCAATAACAAAAGTATTGTCCCGGAGATAATCCAAAACAAATTCTTCTCGATCTGCATCGGTTAAAGCTTCGTCGTCATCATCCAGGCCGGAAGGGTATCCGCAAGTGTCAACACATTCAATGGCTGATTCGTATTCACTAAACTCACAACATAATGCGATAACATCCAACTCTGTTTCAGTTTCGCATTGATCATCCAATTCTTCGATGAAGTCAAACAGGGCTTTTTTTGCATCATAAGTGAATTGGTCTTCCCTGTTCATGTCGCGGAAAGCATCGCAAAATTGAGAAAAGTTAATTGTTTGTTTCATGATGTTTATCTCCTTTTATTTAATTAGCAGTTGCAAGCTTCGGAATACATCATTGGCTGATAAACTGATCCAATGTTTCTATCCTGCCAGTTATCATCTTCCCCGGTCATTCTTAAAGAGCCCGCGATAATTAAAGCCTCTGGCTCCAGCTCCCAAACTTTTTCGAAAAAATAACCATGAACATGCCAACAGGCCGCGGCAACTCTCCGGCCTGTATGACCAATACGCCCGCCTTCGTTCTTTGACGTTTTAACAGTTAATGTAAAGCTAATTCGCTTTGAGCTGATTTGGGTAATGGTTTTATAAACAATATTATCGTTGAACATATTGTTTACATGTTTTAAAGCTTGATCCAGGGTTTCTCTGTTTGCAGTTGTTTGCATGATGTTTTCCTCTCTATTTGGGTTTGATTTGTCTGTATTTTACATAATGTTGTAAAGATTGCAACAATAAAATAACACTTTTATTCATTTTTATTGAAACCGGCCCAAAATGTGTATATAAATCAATACATTATGAGTGAAACTATTTTTCCATTAGAAAAAGCCCCTAATAAGACTGTACGCCCTGCAGACCTTGAAATTGAGGAAAAAGAAACTTATATTCTCGATTTGCTCGGCGCTGGTGAAACAATGGCCGGGATCGAAAGAGAATTAAACTGGTCGAAGAGTGCAATCTTTCAATATGGCGAAAGAAATGTTTCTTTTCGTGAAAAAGTGCATCGCGCCCGCATAGCTGGAATGGATTCATTGGTTGACCAGCTCCAAACGATACCGGATGAAGAGCCAGATACAAACAAAGCCCGCCTAAAATGCGAGAATATTCGATGGGTTGCATCCAGGCTCAACAGACAGAAGTATGGCGATAAAGTAGACATATCGATGACGCATTCTATTGACCTGGAAGGCGCCATAGCTGAAGCGAGCCAAAGAGTTGAGCACAAGCGGGCGCAACTACTTGGTTTTACAGGGGAAGTTACCGAAGCAGAGCTGATAGTTGATGAGGATGAGACGTCCATATTTGATTGACATAACTACCACATATGATGCGCCAGGCCAATTTCCTCAATGATTCCGCCTATTATTCAAATTCTTGAACGTTTACATAAATAAACATTATGCGACGTTGATGCTGCTGAGGCGGGGGGTACACCCACCCCACCCCCGGAAAAGCGCCGGGCCTGATACGTAAAGGGACCCCCCATAGAAAAATGAGGCAAAAAATTAGCGTTTGTTGCAATTCATACAACGTTGTGTTATAACCCCCTCATAATTCATTGTTAGTAAACAGAACACCAAGGAGGTAGACATGCAAAGCACCCTCAACAAATTGGTCGTTAAATGAGTTGGTCAGTCTCGGCCACTTCCTCTGCTGTTAAGACTATTGACATTGAGTACAAGAGCAACGGGGAGTGGGAACAGTGGGGGTTGATTTCAAGCGACCGCCATATCGATAATCCGCATTCAGACTTGGTGATGCAGCGGAAGCATCTGCAGCAGGCCAAAGAGCGCAACGCCTTTGTTATTGACACTGGCGATCTATTCTGCGCCATGCAGGGCAAGTTTGATAAGAGATCTTACAAACCGGATTTGAATGATGAGAACAAAGTGGGGGATTACCTTGGCTCTCTGGTTCGATCCGGTTTAAAGCTGTTTGAGCCTTTCAAAGAGAACCTGGCGATCATAGGCGAGGGTAACCATGAGTCGTCGGTCCGGAAGCGGGCAGAGTTTGATTTGACGCAAGCATTGGTCGATCGGTTGCACGATAAGGGATCGATGGTGGCCATCGGTGGTTACCGCTTTTGGGTTCGGTTTAAGTTTAATAATAAATCAAAAACCAATCAGTATCGTCAGACCTTGAATATGTATTGCACTCATGGCGGCGGCGGGGGTGGTCCTGTAACGAAGGGCGTTATAAAGACCAACCGACGGGCGGTTTATCTTCCGGATGCTCACATAGTGACCGGCGGCCATATCCATGAGAGCTGGTTGGTTGAGCTGACCCGGGCCCGACTGTCAACCAATGGGAAAGAGTTCCAGGATACCCAGACGCATGTGAGCTTGCCGACGTATAAGCAGGAGTTTATTGGTTCCGACGCAGGGTACCACCACGAGAATGAGCGACCGCCAAAGCCCCTGGGCGCCTGGTGGATACGTTTTTACTTTGATCGATCCAAAAGCAAGAAGATTCAGTACGAGCTTCAACGAGCCCGATAGGGCGAGTTGATTCTTTCCCCGAAGGGGGAAGCTATAAAGGGCACGATAGCCAAAAGGAGAAAGCCATGCTAAGATTTTTTGACCTACTGGTCGCAATGTTTTCGGGTTACCCGGTGTACTCCATCGCGTTCTGTATCAGCGTTGGGTTTATCGGGGTAATGGTTTTTAAGATCCTTCAGGGAATTTTCGGGTAATGTCCGTGAGCGTGAGTAACGCGAACTTCTCGCATGAGCGCAGCAAAGCGGAGCGAGTGTGAGCCAAGAGCAAAAACTTCTCATAGAGATTCTGCAGTATAGGGATGACCCCTTGGGGTTTATTCTCTTTGCCTTCCCTTGGGGTAAAAAAGGCACACCCTTGGAGCATTTCAAGGACGGGCCGGACAAATGGCACGTTGAGATGTTTCTCGATTTGGCCAAGCACGTTCAGGCAAATGACGAACGACGGGCCAACGGGGAAGAGATCAAGGCTTTTCAGAGCGCCGTAGCCTCCGGGCACGGTATTGGAAAGTCTGCTTGCGTTGGCTGGTTGGTTATTTGGTTGATGAGTACGCGCCGCCATTGCCGTGGAGTCGTTACAGCAAACACCGGAAGCCAGTTGGAAGATAAGACCTGGCCGGAGCTGTTGAAGTGGCATAACATGGCCATCAATAAGCATTGGTTTAATTGGACCGCCACGCAATACACTTGTGTTTTAGAGATTGGTGCTGAGAAGAACTGGAAGTTCGATGCGGTTACATGGTCTGAAGAGCGCACGGAAGCATTCGCAGGAAGCCACAACGCAAGCTCCGCGATGGTTGTTATCTTTGATGAGGCTTCCGCCATACCGGACGTGATCTGGGAGGTTACAGAGGGCGCCATGACAGACGGCGAGGGTTTCTGGTTCGCCTTTGGTAACCCGACACGTAACACCGGGCGGTTTAAGCAGTGCTTCGGCAAGTTGAAAAACAGATGGCGCACCCGCAACATCGACTCAAGATCCGTCAGAGTCACCAATAAAACAAAGTTGAAGCAATGGGTTGAAGACTACGGCGAGGATTCCGACTTCGTAAGAGTCCGTGTCAAAGGTCAATTCCCGCGAGCCGGCGATAAGCAATTCATTCCTGTTGATATGGTTGAGACGGCCCAGGCCAGGGAGCCTGTCAAGGATGATGGCGCTCCTTTGGTCATGGGCGTTGACTCCGCCCGGTACGGCGGCGATAAATCGGTTATCCGTTTCCGGCAAGGATTGGATGGCGCGTCGATCCCACCTCTTAAATATATGGACTGCAGCGCCACGGAGCTCGCGCACCGCATCGCTGAAGCCATGGATAAGTATGAGCCGGACGCAATCTTTATAGATTCAGGTGGAGGCGGCGCCCAGATCCATGATATTCTGCGGGAGAAGGGCTATAAAACTTCACTCGTTTCGTTTGGTGGAAAGAGCTCAAGAGACGACTGCGCCAACAAACGAGTCGATATGTGGATGGAAATGAAAAACTGGTTAGTGTTAGGAAGCCTTGACAAAGACCAAGAATTATACGATGATCTAATCGGACCGGAATATCATTACGATAAACAGCATCGATATTTGCTAGAATCAAAAGATGATATGCGGAAACGAGGGTTATCATCTCCGGATGACGGTGATGCTTTGGCTGTTACTTTCGCGTTCCCGGTATCCCGTAGAGATAGAAGGACCAGCAGGTTTGGTAACAACAGAAACATGGTCGCAAAGGATATGGACTATGACGTTTTCAACTACGACTGACAAGGGAGCGTAGATATGGGCTTAGGTACTGCATTAAAAAAATCTTTTAAAAATCCAATCGGCGCACTTAAAGACGCAGACAAGGTACTGAGGGAGTCGATGACCGACCCTTCTATCGAATCTTTTGAAGACATATGGAATCCGTTGATCGGCGGGCCTGACCTCGGGCTGGCCGGAGCGACCGGTGGCGGAGAGATTGATATATCCAAACAGTTTGATGAAGCCCTCGGCGGGGTTCCACCTACTCCCGAAGAGGTTGAAGAGATCGACACCTCCAAAGCCGATGAGGCCAGGCGTAGAGCTCTGGTGCAAAGCAGAGGCCGCCGGGTGAATATATTCACTTCAGGAAGGGGTTTAACCACCCCCGCCTTAACAGCATCAACACAACTATTAGGAGGATAGAATGACCGATTTATTTAAAGGGCCGTACTCGCCGTCGCCAGATGGCTTCAGCGTAACCCCGAGTGACACTGTGGATCTGACCCGCACGGCCAGGGCTTTGTATATTGGCGTGACCGGTGACGTAAAGATCAACACTCCCGAAGGAAACGCTTTGACCTTCAAGAATGTTCCGGTGGGTATTTTCCCCGTGCAAGCTTCGAGGGTTTTTTCGACCGGCACTGACGCTTCTGAAATTATCGCACTCGACTAGGTGAGGCAATATGGCTGAGAATATGGCGGAACAAATTGTCCGTGAGTTTGAAGCGGTCAAGGGCGATCGAGGTAATTGGGAAGAGCACTGGCAGGAAGTGGCTGAACTGTGTCTCGATCGATATAAAGACACAATCCAGACTTCCCCGGCGAACATAACCAAAGGAGAGAAGCGTCGTCAGAAGATGTTCGATTCGACGGCTTCTCTTGCATTGGAGCGTTTTGCAGCGGTCATGGATTCCATGCTCACTCCGCGCCAGAATAAATGGCACAGGCTTTCCACCAGTGAGCCAATTCTCCAACGAAATCGCAACGTTCAGTTATATCTCGACGAAGTGACGCGATTACTGTTTAAGTATCGTTACGCGCCAAAAGCCAACTTCGCCAGCCAGAACTTTGAGGATTATATTTCTCTCGGCGCGTTTGGCTCCGGCGTTATGTATGTTGATAGTTTGGTCGGGGGCGGGCTCCGGTACAAGTCGATCCCGTTATCCGACTGTTATTTCAAAGAGAACCATCAAGGCATCATCGACACAATGTATCGGTTGTTCACCCGGACCGCCCGCCAGGCCGTTCAACAGTTTGGTGAAGAAAACCTCCCTGAAGCCATACGCGAGGTTGCTAAAAATGACACGCATGTTAATTCCAAAAAAGAATATGAGTTTGTCCACTGCGTCAAACCGAATGATGACGTGGACCCGAACCGTCTCGACTTTCGGGGCATGGAGTTCTCATCCTACTACGTCATTCTTGAAGGTAAAGATATTGTCGAACGAGGGGGCTATCATAGATTTCCGTATCCGGTATCCAGATATGTAACCGGACCGGGCGAAACGTATGGCCGCTCTCCGGCGATGACAGCTCTGCCGGCGATGAAGACCTTGAACGCCGAGAAGAAAACTGTTTTAAAACAAGGACATAGAGTAACTGATCCGGTGCTACTTGCTCACGATGATGGAGTGCTTGGCACTTTCAGTATGCGCCCGGGCAAGATCAACACCGGTGCGATGACCTCAGATGGTAAACGATTGGTGGACGTGCTGCCGACCGGTAACATTGCCGCCGGCATTGAGATGATGAACATGGAGCAGAACGTCATCAACGATGCGTTCCTGGTCACACTGTTTCAGATCCTCGTTGAAACCCCAACCATGACGGCTACCGAGGTTCTTGAGCGCACCCGTGAAAAAGGCATGTTGTTAGCGCCGACTATGGGCCGCCAACAATCTGAAAAACTCGGTCCCATGATCGAACGCGAGATCGATGTCCTGGCCAGGCAAGGGTTGCTGCCACCAATGCCGCCGATTATGATGGAAGCTCAGGACCAATTCGAGATCGAGTACGAATCCCCAATGAGCAGAGCCCAGAGAGCCGAAGAGGCAACCGGTTTGTTCCGTTACATGGAATTTGCCGATCGGGTTGTTCAGGCAACCGGCGACACCACTCCTTATGATCATATTGATTTTGATGAAGCATCTCCGCAAATGATGGACATCACAGCCGTTCCTGCCAAGTGGCGTAAGTCAATGGAGCAGATCGAGGCCGAGCGTAAAGCACGGGCCGAGGCGGCAGAAGAAGAGCAGGCAATCAACGCCATGCCGGCCGCTGCGGGTATGGTAAAAGCAGTGGAGGGATCAAGTGGTTAAACAATTTACTCACGCGGTGAGAGACTGGGTAATAACCCGAAAACAAGCATATAAACGAACCTTTGGCACCGAATCCGGTGCTAAAGTTTTGAAGGACCTGGCAAAGTTCTGCCGGGCTCACGAGTCAACCTTCCATGAAGATCCGAGAGTTCATGGTGTTTTGGAAGGCCGGCGCGAGGTATGGCTGCGTATTCAAACCAATATGCAGTTATCCGATGAAGAAATGTGGGAATACTTTCAGGTTAAAGAATAAAAAGTGCCGGCTCTCAGGAGGGAAAGAGCCGGCTAGGGGTGAGGAAGTAGGAAGACATACGTATTATAACCTTTTGAAAGGAGAAGTCAAGTTATGAGTGAAGAGCAAGGAGCCCAAGGCGGCGAAGGCGGCCAGGATAACTCCGGAGCAAGTGAAGAAGGAGCCGGAGGAGTATGGACAGACGGACTCGCTGAAGACACACGAGGTTACGTCGAAAACAAAGGATGGGGTGACCCGTCCGCAATTGTTTCAAGTTACCAGAATTTAGAAAAGATGGTCGGAGCTCCGCCGGAGAGTCTGATCAAACTGCCCAAAGAGATGACGCCTGAAGCATCTCGGGAGATCTACGGTCGGCTCGGTATGCCTGAAGAGGCAGCTGGCTATGAGTTGGCCATCCCGGACGGCGAAGAATCTTTCGGGGAAACCCTGCGCGAGATTTATCATAAAGCCGGGGCGACTAAAGACCAGGCGAGCTCAATGACGGAAGCATTAATGGCTTTCGGCGCCGAGCAAGAGAAACAAGAAGTTGAAGCTCGCCAGTCGAAAAATGCTGATGAGAAACGAAACCTGGAAAAAGAGTGGGGCAATGCCTATGCCGACAATCTCAAAACGGCGGCGACTGCGGCCAGAGAGTTCGGGATGAACAAGGAGCAGTTAGATGCTCTTGAGCAAACCCTCGGTTACAAAGGCACTCATGAGTTGTTTCATAAGATCGGATCGAAGATCGGCGAAGCAAACTTCCAAGATGGAGACGGCAATGGTTTTGGCAACATCACCCCTGCTGCAGCGCAGGCAGCTCTCACAGAACTTCAGGGGACCCCGGCTTTCAAGGAAGCTTTCTTCGACAATACCAACCCTAACCATAAAGCCATGGTTGAGAAGAAATCTCGCTTGACTCGCCAAGCTTTCCCGGAGGCTTCATGAATAATCTCGAAGGGAAACTGAGGTGCCTTGAGCTCGCCGAGAAAGTTTGTTTGAAACTCAGCGAACGGCACGAAGAAAAAATAGTTGCAATGTCAGACGTTTTCTGGCAATATGTGTCCCAAGATCAAAAAACTGATGTTCCGGTTCCTGCCGCAAAGGGTGGCAAGGGTAAAAAACCAGGGCGTCAACCCCGAGAAAAGCCCGGACAACCTGATCTTTTCGATTAGGCCCGAGCAATACTTTTTCGGATAAGCAACATGGCCCCGCCTCGTGCGGATAAGCCGAAGCATTAAGTCTTCATCTTATTCGCACGAGGTGACTATTATGAGTTTCGAAATAAGCACAGCTTTTGTGCAGGATTACAAATCTACTGTAGCCCTGCTTCTGCAGCAACGCGGCTCCAAGTTGCGTATGGCTGTAACCGAAGGTTCTTACACTGGCAAAGCCGGTAAGGCCGTAGAACAGATCGGCGCCGTTGCCGCTCAGAAGCGGACTACCCGCCACAGCGACACACCGTTGATCTCCACTCCTCACTCCGCTCGTTGGGTTTTCCCGACTGATTATGAGTGGGCTGATCTGATTGATGACCAGGATAAACTCCGCATGATCATCGATCCAACTTCCGCATACGCCCAAAACGGCGCTTATGCAATGGGCCGTGCCCAAGACTCCATCATCATCGACGCACTTCTCGGCTCTGCCAAGACTGGCGAAGATGGCGATACCACTACTATCTTTGACGCAACCAACCAGACGATCGCTTCCGGATCTGTTGGTCTGACCGTCGCCAAACTCCGTAATGCCAAGAAGATCCTGATGGCGAATGAAGTTGACATCGACAACGATCCGTTGTTCATGGCAATTACTGCCGAGCAGCACGATGATCTTCTGTCCGAAACCCAAGCTATCTCCCTCGACTACAACACCAAGCCTGTCCTGGTCGATGGTAAAATCACTAGCTTCATGGGTTTCAATTTCATCAACACTGAATTGCTCGGTGTCGATGCGGCGAGCGCCCGCCGGTGCCCAGCCTGGGCTAAGTCCGGAGCGCACTTGGGCCTGTGGAACGACATCACCACGAAGATTTCCGAACGTGATGACAAGTCATACGCCGCCCAGGTTTATCTTAAAGAGACCATCGGCGCCACCCGTCTGGAAGAGGGCAAGGTTGTCGAAGTCCTCTGCAGCGAATAAGGAGATAAATCATGGCAGCTAGCACTGAAAAATCCGTAGAAGTTACTGCAATCGACGCCGGGACCACCCTGGACACAACCGATCTTGCTGGTCGCGTTCGCGTCGCATACTTCACTCACACCTGGGTTGAGGCCACTGACCTCGATGCAGGATCTTCCGTAGCCCTTGTCAAGCTCCCTGCCGGCCGTGTTCGTCTGCTTGCATCGCTTTCAAAAGCGTATGTAAACTGGACCACCGCCTCTCAGACTCTTGACCTCGGGTGGGACGCTTACACTGACATCGACGGCACAGCAGTTGCCGCTGATCCTGACGGTCTCGATGATGGTCTGGATGTTGATGCAGTTGGTTATCAAACTTTCGGTAATGTCGCAGCTCTCTTGCTGACCGGCGGCGCCAAAGAGTTTGAAAGCCAAGACGGCGTAACCATTCGCGCAACTTGCACAGAAGCAATGGTTGTCGGCGACGACATCTGCGGCGCGTTCCTCTACGTTGTAGACTGATCAAAGCCAACAGGCTAACACCACGAAAGAGGGGTGGGGATAACCCTGCCCCTCTTTTTATTTAAGGAGCAAAATCATGGCAAACGTACAAATTGATGTAGCCGGCGAAGTCGCTATTGATGATGTTGTCGCCACTGCTGCGGGGACCGTCACCAATGACGTTCGCGTTGTTCTGGCTGATGGGCTCGACAAGGACATCGCAATCCGCACATTGACCGCTATCCGGGATGCATTGGTATCTGACCGTATTCTGACCTCTTAATAACGCAGAACAGGCGGTTTAAAAATGTCATCTTCTGTTGATATTGCAAACAGTGCTTTAAGTAAGCTCGGCGCGGAGAGGATCACTTCTCTCGCCGATAACTCGCCTGCAGCCCGGGCGATGAACTTTCGGTTTGAACCTTTAAAGACGCAAGAACTCCGTAAGCATCTGTGGAATTTTGCCATCAAACGGGTCCAGCTTGCAGCGGACACAGCAACCCCGGCTTTCGGGTATGCGTATCAATTCACACTGCCGACCGACTTCCTGCGTTTCCACCCTGATAATGAAACCCAAGATTACAATCTTGAAAACGGTAAGCTTCTGAGCGATTCGGAAGGCCCTTTCAACATGAGGTACGTGGCCAACGTAACGGACACGAATCTGTTCGACCCTCTGTTCGATGATGCTCTGGCTTCACGTATGGCGTATGACGCCTGCGAAGAGGTAACCCAGAGCAACACCAAAAAAGAAGCGGCCGAAGTTATGTACAAAGATGCAATCCGCGAAGCCAAAATGGTAGACGCGATCGAGGATGAGTCTGAAGAGGCCCCCGAAGACGAATGGATTACAGCGAGGATCTAAATGCCAAAAGCGTCCCCGATCCAAACATCTTTTAACGCAGGGGAGTTTTCTCCCCTTATGTACGGCCGCGTCGATTATGACCGGTATAAGAATGGATTAGAACTTTGCGAAAATTGGGTGCCGATCATTCAAGGGCCTTTGTTAAAGCGCCCCGGCACAAAATTTATCGCGCATTTAGCTGACTCAACTAAAAAGTCAAGTCTGATACATTTCTCTTTCAACGCCGATCAATCTTATATGATTGAATTTTCTGATCAGAAGATCAGATTTTATACCGATGACGCAGCCATTGTCGAAGCTGATGTCACCATAACAGGCGCAACTCAAGCGAACCCTGTGGTGGTTACAGCTACGGCGCATGGCTACGCAAACGGCGACGCTGTTTATATTAAAGATGTTGTCGGTATGACCGAGCTCAACGGCCGGCCTTTCGTTGTCGCCAATGTCACAGCCAACACCTTTGAACTCTCTGGTGTTGACGGCACCGGCTACACGGCATATACCTCTGGCGGAGCGGCCAACCGGGTTTACGAGATCGACTCCCCGTACCTGGAAGCGGACCTTCCGGAAATCCAACATGCACAAAGCGCAGATGTTCTTTATCTTACGCACGAAGACTACGCTCCGAGAAAACTGATCCGGATGGCTGATTTAACTTGGGAACTGCAGATCATCGATCTCGATGACGGACCTTATCTGCAGACAAACCCGGTTGATGAAAATGTCATAACCCCTAATAAAACATCGAATAAATCAATCACCGGCGCAACGCAGGCGAACCCCGTTGTTATAACCTCGGCCTCTCATGGCTTCTTAAACGGCGAGGCGGTTCACATCAACCAAGTTGTCGGCATGGAAGAACTCAACGACGGTATATTCACTGTCGCCAATAAGGCAACAAACTCTTTTGAATTATTAGGTATCGATGGGACTGCTTACGGCGCTTATGTTTCCGGAGGTATTGCGAGTTCTGTAACATTAACAGCAGCTAACCCCACATTCGCCGCCACTGATGTTGAACGCACTTTACGGTTTCTCGACTCAGCAGGAAACTGGTCCTGGTTTGAGATCATAGCGTACACAAGCTCCACGGTTGTTACCGCAGCTTTGCTCGGGCCCGATCTCGCCACCACCACTGGAACAAATAACTGGCGGTTAGGTGCTTGGTCAGACACAACGGGGTACCCCGGGTCTGTTACCTTTTTCGAGGATAGACTGTGGTTTGGTGGTGGTGCAGGGGAGCCCGCCCGTATTGACGGCAGTAAAACCTCTGAGTACGAAGTATTCTCCCCGAGCAACGAGGCCGGAGTGGTCCCGGCGAACTACGCCGTATCCGCAACGCTGAATGCAGACAGCATCAACGCTATCCGGTGGATGAGCGATAACGAAAAAGGCTTAGTGGTTGGCACCTCTGGCGGCGAGTGGATTGTCCGCCCATCAACTCTGAGCGAGTCTATTTCCCCGTCCAACATATCGGCCAAACGCTCAACGACTTTCGGCTCTAAAAAAGAGCAACCGATCCGGGTTGGATCAAACACTTTGTTCATCCAACGTTCCGGCCGCAAGCTCAGAGAGTTGGCGTACTCTTTCGAAAAAGACGGTTTCACCGCCCCTGATCTGACGCTCTTATCTGAGCATCTATCCGAGACTGGCCTTGTCCAGCTGGCGTTCGCGCAGCAGCCGCAACCGATTGTTTGGGCTTTGCGGGCGGACGGTAAACTTCTCGGTATGAGTTACGCCAGGGAAGAGAACGTCGTCGGTTGGCACAAGCATACCCTCGGCGGAACTGATGTGGAGGTTGAGAGTATTTCTGTCATCCCAAGCGAGACGCTTAACGCCGATCAATTATGGATGATTGTTAAAAGAACTATCAACGGGGCGACTGCCCGATGCGTAGAGGTTATGACCCCGTTTTGGAAAGAGGGCGACACATTATCCGATTCGTTCTTCGTTGACAGCGGGCTGCAATCGACCTTCGCTTCGCCGGTCACAACCGTTTCCAATCTCCATCATCTTGAGGGAGAGACAGTCTCGGTACTGGCCGACGGCGCCACACACCCTGATAAAATAGTTGTTAATGGTTCGATTACACTTGACAGAGAAGCCACGGTTGTTACTGTTGGGTTAGAATACTCTGCGACCGGACGGACACTCCGGGCCGAAGCAGGAGCAGCCGACGGCACCGCCCAGGGTAAAACAAAAAGAATTCACCGGGTAACGTTCCGGCTCAGAGACACCTTGGGTTGGAAGTATGGGAGAACCCTCGATGATTTATTCGAGTTACCGTTCCGATCGGCGGGGGATGACATGGATGAGCCGCCCCCACTGTTCACCGGTGACAAGACACTTGATTGGCCAGGGGGATATGACCAAGAAGGTTATGTGGCTTTTAGCCATGATCAACCTCTCCCGGCCACACTTATTTCTATCATGCCACAACTGATCACACAGGACCGATAATATGGGCGCAGCTGTTATAGGAAAAATAGTCGGTACGGCCATAAACATGGGCGGTGCTGCAGTCGCCGGTAAAGCGAACGAAGCATCTTATGAAGCAGCGGGCGAGATAGCGGTTTTAAACGCAGACTCCGCCAAACAAAAGTTTATTGTTGACAAACAGAAATTAGAGCGTGACATCGCTCACCAAATCGGTTCGCAAATAGCGAATACCGGAGCTTCCGGTTTAGCATTTACAGGCAGTGCTCTTGACATGCTGGCCGAAAGTGAAACCTTTGCAGCACTCGACATGGAAACTTTACGTTACAACAGTGATCTCGCCATCGCCGGGTTTAAATTCGAAGAGGAGTTGGCGATCCACGGAGAACGACAAGCTGAAAAAGGCACGGCGTTAAACGTGGCGAGCAGTTTATTCGGCGGCATGGGAAGCATGATGGGGAAATAAATGCCTAAAATACCACAATACCAATCAACTCAGAACGTAGCTGGCCAAACGCAATTCAGGACCCCGAGCCCGGAAAACTTAGGTGCGGGCACCGGTAGAGCGCTGCAGCAGGTCGGTGACTCTGTATCAAACCTGGGCGCCCAGATTCAAGGGTTCCAGGAGCGTAGAGATCTCAGCAAAGCCAATAAAAATGTTTCGGCCTTGCGGGCCACCTACGCTCAAGAGTTGACCACCGCAGAACAAAACGCCAATTTCGGCGATGATGTCACCAGCGATATTTTAACCAAATATGATAAAGATGTTTCCTCGCTGATGGAGTTCGACACAGCCAAAGGTCGCTCTGAGTTCGAACGTATGTCCCTCGATTTCAGAAACGTTCTGGCCCAGAAGTCGATAACGGCCCAGGTTAAACGCCAAGGTGCCGGAGCTGCCCTCGACTTTCAAAAAGAGATGGACGCCAACGGACAACTCATTCAATCTGATCCCTCTATGTTTGGCAACATTGCAAACGAGATGGTATCTCAACTGGATGACGACAACGGCCGGTTTGCTAAACTCTCGCGAGCGAAACGCACTGAGCTGAAAACAGAAGTCATACAGAACCTCGCATCCAACGCGGCGATGGGCACAATAACCCAAAGCCCAAGAGAAGCAGTGTTTATGGCGACTGAAGGCACCGGGCCGTTTGCTCACCTTTCCGCTGAGAAAAGGGGGACTTACACGAACGCCGCGTTATCAAACTACCGGACGCAGATGCAGTTTGTGCAAGGCCAGGAAGACCGGGAGCGTAACGGTTTGGAGCGCCAGCAGAGAGATACCGAAGAAAACACATCTAAATTAATGGACACTCAGTTTGCCAGCGGTAAGCTGACCGCAACAGAAGTTCAAGCTAATAAAGATAAATTGACGCCAGCTGCATACCGGTTTAATCTTGAGAGAGTATCGACCGGCCGCAAAGCCACAACTGTTCCGGACGTGTATTCTGATCTCTACACCCGGGCGCTCAACGGCGAAGATGTTCTTAACGAAGCGACCGAAGAGTACCACGGATATAGATTAGAAGTCGCTCATTATAATAAGATTCTCGATGTGCACAAAGACGGACCGAAAGTTCCTGCCAAATTTACTGAGGCAGAACAGTACGTTAAAGACGCGATGCGGCCTGACCCGGCCAACCCGTCGTTCGGTCAACCTTTCCGCCACGCTGAATCCGTTGCTGATATTAGAGAGTGGATGAAGGATAACAAGAACGCATCGGCAGCAGAAGCCATGGCAGCGGCCAGGGGGATCGTTACAGATCGATCGTTGGTCAACCAAACTTCTTTCTCCATCAACACCCCGACGCCAAGGTTTATGTCCGGCAACAGGCAGATGATGGACTTCCAAGCGACCGTAGAAGCGACCGACCAGGCTTACGAAACAGGAGAACTCTCGGAAAAAGAGTATGATAAGCAATTAAATCTTATTGAACAATGGCAGTTACATTTAGCCCAACCAGTATCCCCGACCAAGGTGGAGAACTAAATGTTGAACGAATTTGAAAATAAAATAGACAACGAGGAAATTGTCACTCCGGCACTCAGCGAGAAGCAAGACAACTTGGCCGAGCCCCACGAGACGAAAACCAGGACCCGTAACTCTGAGGCGGTGCGCTCGCGTATCACCGCTCGTTTTGAGCCAAAACCTGTTGATCCTGAAGTCACTAAGCAAATAAGTTCTACCTACACGGGCGCGACCGCCGCGATCATGGGCCAGATCGCCGATATGAACGCTAACGGCGGTTACCTTAAAAGTTCAATGAAAGCTGCGGTTGAAGTCCCCCGTGTCATTTATAACGGACTGGCCAACACCATCAACAGCATCATGGATTCGACTGAATACATCGGCGAGACGATGGCCGACTTCGTTATGCAGACCAGTGATGAAGAGAAGGCGCAGCTCGAAGAGTTAGAGATCAACCCCCGAATCCCTATGGCGGGCGAGCCTTCAACCGTCGTTGGTAAAGTCGGCCAAGAGATGATCACCTTTCTTGGTCTGTTCCAGTTTGCGGGCGGAGGCGCTACGGCGCCAACATCTATCCCGGCCAGAATGGGCGCTGACGCAGTAAAAGGAGCCATGGCCGACTTCATGGGCCCTGCTTACGAAACCAGAGCGTCCACAGCATTGAACGATGTTTTGAAAGAGAACTTCCCCGGCCAAGAGAATACGTTCCTTGAGTGGATGGCCGGAGATCCCGATGATACCGAGGGTGATAAACGTATCAAGAATATGATAGAGGGGGCGCCGTTAGGGGTTGCAGCTGACGTATTTTTAACCGGTCTGAGAGCTTTGAAAAAAACCCGGTGGGCCAATAAAGCCGCCGACAAGATCTTTGGCCCAGGCCATAGCTCCGGAACGTTAGACCCCGAAATCAAGTTTGATGATCTGGATACATCAACCCCCGCAGCGCCGATCGAAGTAGAGCACCCGATCGTTAGAGGTGCTGAAGAGTTGGTCGATGCGGATTCCAGTATCGTGAGAGCGGCGCCATACGTTGAGCGTAACGGCAAACGTGTCCGTCCGATCTACACGGCCAACCGGGAGCAGATCACAGACGTTATCAGTAAGACCGAAGCCGATTACACGAACCCGGATAAACTGGTATTTCGTGCCATCTTCCCGGATGATCTTAAATTCAAAGAAGGCAAGCTTCAGGCGAACCCGAAAGGTCATGCGACCGAAGAGGGCGAAAACCTGGTAGCATCTTGGTGGTCTTCGAGCCTTGAAGATGCCAAAGAAATTCTAAAGAACAAAGGCGAAGGCGCAAGAGTCGTCGCCATGAAAGTATCTGATTTACCTGATAAAACTTATCTGCAGAACGTAACTCCTGTTGACGACGTGCACAAAGTATGGGTCGGAGTCCCGGCCGACGTACCTCACAATAATTTATTATGGGTTGACACGGCCGGAGATTCTGCTACTATTGTTGCAAAACCTGCAACAAAAGGAGGAAAAAATGCAAAAACTGGAATCGATGACGTGGGAACAGTGGGAGAAGTATCGGGACGGCAAGGCGTTTCAGAAACTCCCGGTGGCCAAGCAGGTAGAAGTGATGAACAACTTGCCCAAGCAGCTGATGAGCAGACAGGTGGCGCAGGACATGGACAGCTCAAGCTAGAATCTGTATCCGGCAAAACCCCTGTTGAGATTAACTTCGCCAGGATCGAAGCGCCTGAAGACATCAAAACGTTAATTCAGGATATGGCGAACGCCAAAGCCGGAGACATTGACGACGCCCGCCGCGGTGTTCGGACCTGGGAAGAAACAAAACTCTCGGCCGAGCAGGAAGACGCTTGGAAGATTCTCTCTGAACGCCGAAGCGGTGATCCTCTTAATGCCGAACAATCTTTAGCTGTTCGTGAGCTCTGGGTTCGATCTGCCGGTAAACTGAAGACACTGGCCGATCAAGCTGCAATCAACCCCTCTGAAGCCAATCTTTTTAAATTTCGCAAGATGGCGGCCACACATTCTGTTATCCAACAGGAAGTTATAGCAGCCAGGACCGAGACGGCTCGTGCGTTAAACGCATGGAAGATCCCGGCCGGCGGTAATGCCGAGAAGATGCGCCAGATGAATGACGTGCTAAACGCCGCAGGTGGCCCAGACGTCACCCGAGAAATGGCCGAGCGTTATTCCAAGATGGTCAACGGCGGCGAGTTCGGGGCCTCTGAGAAATTCTTGGAGAGAAGTATTTACGAAAAGACCAAAGACGGAATAGCCCAAGTATGGGTAAACTCCCTCTTATCGGGCCCGAAGACTTTAGCCCGTAACGCCATATCCCAGACCGCCGTACTCGGCCAAATGATTTATGAGCGTAAAGCCGCTGAGTTGATCAGCGGAGCCCACGCCAACGGAGAGATCGCCCGTGGTGAAGCCATGCAGCTGATCTACGGATTGGTCGATGGCTTTAAAGATTCGTTCCGGGTTACCGCCAAAGGCCGGAAGATGGCTATTGAGTCCGCCAAGAAAGTAGGCAAAGGTGATGTAGCCGGAGCGAAAGCAGCTCTTGAAGGTGGCCGGGATGAGTTTGGCACAGTATTCCAAAGTGTAGCCACCGGAGAATCCGGCATTGGCCTCGGGAAGATCGACCTGCCGAGACAAGGTTCTTTGTCGGCAGAGTCCCTTGGGGTTCAACACGCGGGCGTTGGTAAAGCCTTGGACGTACTTGATACAGTATCTCAGCTGCCGGGCCGCGCTCTGACCATATCTGATGAGTATTTCAAGACTTCAGCGTACCGAATGGAGCTTCGCGCCCAATCTCTCCGCCTGGCCAGTAAAGAAATAGCCGACGGGAAGATCCCTGCAGAACAATTAAAAGATCGCATGGCCGAGTTGATCAACGATCCAACTGAAGAGTTGAGACTTGCTTCCGCCGACGCAGCCCTTACTGCCACATTCACCGGGCCGGTTGGTCCTGTTGGCGAAGCGATCACAAAGCTCGCGCAAAAGACCGGTCCTTTAGGACGTATCATCCTGCCGTTCCGGCGCACCCCTATCAACATCGCAGCTTACACTTTCGAGCGAACACCTCTGGCTCCTCTGGTCAAAAATTGGAGAGCCGATATGGCCGCAGGCGGCGCCAAGCGCGATCTCGCCCTGGCCAGAACATCAACCGGCACGGCGATCATGTTGGTTATGGCCGATCTGGCGATGAACGGAACGATTACCGGCGACGGCCCTGCGGACAACAGCCAGAAGGCGACACTGCAGCGGCAAGGGTGGCAACCAAACTCGGTGCGGGTACCAACTGAAGATGGCGGCACCCGTTATTTCAGTTACCGTGGCCTCGAACCTATCTCCACCTTGATGGGCCTTTCGGCCAATACCATGGAAATCATGGAGCAACTCGGTGAAGATGATGAGAACGCCCAAGCTGATGAGCTTGTGATTGCAGGTATTCTCGCCATTGGTAACAACGTCACCAGCCAAACGTATATGACCGGTGTTTCCAACTTCATTGAAGCTTTGAACGACCCGGCACGTTTCGGCGAATCATATTTCAAACGCCTGGCTGCGTCCACAATACCTTCTGCGGTTGGCGAAGTTGCGACCTACAACGACCCTTACATGCGAGCGGCGAGTGATATGGCCGACGCCATGAAGCGAAAGACGCCCGGCTTATCCAAAGATCTGCCGTTTGTCCGCGATCTCTGGGGGCGTCCAATGGACCGCCGATCAGGTATTGGCCCGGCGTATGATGCTTTCTCGCCAATATATTCGCGCAAGTTTAATCCACAAGCGATCGACACTGAGCTCGAAAGTCAAGAGATTTATGTCAGTCGGCCATCTAAAAAATCAGTGTTCAACGGGGTGGTCATGGATCTCGATCGATACCCTCATGCTTACGACCGGTATCAAGAGTTGTCCGGAAACGCTATGACGCAAAACATATATGGCGCTCCGATCGATGTGTCTGGAAAAGGTTTGAAAGATGCTCTGAATGATCTAGTCACAGGCAAGCATCCACTGTCTCAAATTTATGATCTCTACTCTGATGGCCCCGACGGCGGCAAGAGCGATCTAATCAAAGATATGGTGCGCCAATACCGAGAAGCAGCCAGAGCTCATATCTTAAAAGAGTTTCCAGAGATCGAGGCAGAGGTGGAGATCAGAAAAGCACAGCACCCGGGCAAGATTAACCTAGCCAATTAAAGTATTATTTTGTAGAATAATCGCAAATGGAGCTTAATTATGACAGTATCCAGCACAGAAAATAGAGAATCTTATGCCGGCAATGGTTCAACCACTGCTTTCGCGTTCCCAAACAAGTTTCTTTTAGACGCCGATCTGAAGGTTGAACTGGTCGTTGATGCAACTGGCGTATCAACCATGCAGGTTCTTACGACCGATTACACCCTGGCCGGTGCGGGACTGGACGCAGGCGGTACTGTCACGATGCTGACACCCCCAGCTTCCGGTGAAACCCTCGTTGTTTATCGTGATCCGGCGTTGATCCAACCTACCGATTACGTTGAAAATGATCCGTTCCCAGCGGCAACCCACGAAACAGCCCTTGACAGATTGACTTTGTTTACGCAACGTTTGATGGATTTGGCGGTTAGATCCTTCCGTCTCGCCGACGCAGATGATTCCGGTGCGAGCACGGACGTCCCTTCCCCGGAAGCCAACAAGGTTCTAGCTTGGAATGCCGCAGGGGACGCTTTGGAAAACATAGGGGTGTCGAATCTTGCCGGTTACACTGTCACTCAACTAAACACCCCATCTAGCGTAGTGCAAAGAGACGCCCTTGGAGACTTCGCTGCAGGGGAAATCACCGCTGAGACGGGTTTCGTTGGTGATGTAACCGGCGATGTTACTGGTAATATTACAGGGAATCTGACAGGTAATGTTACCGGGGATCTGACCGGCGATGTAACTGGTAATGCCGATACCGCAGACTCGGCCACTCTTGCGGCGACGGTGACTCCCCCCTCGGCGGCTCAAGTGATAGCGGGTGTTGAGAATACGTTAGGATTGACTGCGGCGGCTTTCGTATCCGCAGGCCAGAGTTTAGCAACTCCCGGTTATGTAACACTCCCAGGTGGTTTTATATTGCAATGGGGCATCCAGAACATGACAGACAATGATGAGGATAATGTTACATTACCTATTGCGTATCCTACAGCTCATGTGGCGGCGTGGGCAAACCCAACCGACCTAGTAAAGCAAGGGATTGCCAACTGGCTTCTCGCCGCCGCAAACCCCGTCAACCTTACTACAGTTAGGGTACAATACAACGGCAGCGCAACAGACACACAAGACATCCAATGGTTCTCAATAGGATATTAATTGACACGATCTGACCAACAGTGGGAGTTTCTGCAGGACATCGCAAAGCTTATTATCTTCGCCAAGGAGAAAGGTTACAAGCTCACTGGCGGAGAGCTGAAGCGGCCAACGCAGATGCAAGCTTTATACGTCAGATCCGGTCGATCAAAGACGATGACCAGCGATCACTTGATCTCGATGGCCATAGACTTCAACATCTTTTTCGACTACGATGAGGATGGTGATAAGGATTATATCGGCGCCATCTCGAAGCAGGAGGCGATGAGAGTATCCGAAGACTTATGCGAATACTGGAAGTCATTGAATCCAAACAACTATTCGGGCCGGGATTGGGGTTGGGACATTCCTCATTTTGCGAGGCATAGCGTTTGAGTGGCGCTGCTCTTAAAAGATGTAGGTTGTGCGAAGAGGAAAAGCCGGCAACTGATAAGTATTTTCATAAACATAACAGCACAAAAGATAGGCTTCGCCACGTATGTAAACCATGTAGAAAGAAAGAGACATACTCAATTGACTACCATTATAAAAATAGGGAAGCAGTCCTCGCAAGAATGAAAGTGTACGCCCAGAGGCCCCTACCAAGAGCGAGAAAGTTTGTCAGAGATTACACAAGGATTGATATTAAAAAAGGGCAAACGTGCGATTTAACTGTTGAATTTATGCTGGAGGTATTTAAGCAAGCATGTGTGTACTGCGGAGATACAGATCAGATAGGCTGCGACCGAATCGACAACGACTCGGGGCATACCAAATATAATGTGGTGCCATGCTGCAGGGTTTGTAATATAGCAAGAAGCGATAACTTTACGCACGAAGAAATGAAAACAATTGGAGCGGCTATTGCGGAAGTCAAGAGCCGCAGAAAACAACTCTAGCATCATCAACCGGAGATAGCGATGCAAAGACAAGTAAACGTAGCCCAGGAAATTGCTAAATCAACACCGCCGATCAGCGTAGCAGGCGCCCACATCTTCGGTGTGCATTTCAGCGATTGGGTACTGATAATGACCGGGGTTTACTTGGTGTTCCAGATCATCGTTATTTTACCGAAAGTTTACAGAACAATAATCACAAGGCGTAAGACGGAATAGAGGCGACTTATGGGAATCGATGCGATATTAGCACTTGGTGGTTTGATTATCCCGCCGGCTTTCGACTTCATTAAAAAGAAGTTTGTCAAAGGCGGCGACACTTCGCAAGCAACGGCGAACACCTTGGCCACGACAAAGCCTGAAGTTCTGCCAGAGTTCTTGAAAGCATCGGCCGGCATTATTGAAGCAGATGTTAAGTGGTTCAACCGGGATGTCATTGGTATCCCTTCGCAATGGGTTGTCGATCTGAGAGCATGCATCCGGCCGATGTCGGTTGTCATCGGGTTCGCCCTGTTGGCTCTTGATATGTCAAACACTTTAACTCTCGACCCGGGCACCCGTGGAAGCATTATTGTAAACAACTCATCCTGGTTCGGATCTCGAATTAAGTAATGGAGATTTAATATGGCAATGCTCGGTATAGGATTAGGCATACCCTGGAACAACGTGATCGGTGGGGCGGGTAGAGCCGTCGTAAGCTTTATCATCAACCTTCTCACAGCTTCCAACACCTCAACCACCGGCAGGACTGTCTGGGGCTATGATTCCGATGCCGTTATCGCAGATGGCCAAACCCTCCTGACCGTACCCGCCCTTTATCCAGCAATCACAGGTGGCCGGTTGGCTACTACTGTTGCAGATGGGGCGAACTTGGGTAGTGAGGAAATAACTAACGGAACCTTTGACACAAACATAACAGGGTGGACAGACATACTCGACGGTGTACCTAGTTGGGATGCGGGTCGGTTAAAACTGGCGCCAGTGACTAATCTTGGTGGAGCATATCAAAGTTTCACCAGCGTTGTTGGTCAAGTTTATACTGTTTCGGCAGACTATGAAAGAGGGACAGCAGCGGCGGTTAGATTTTTGGCAGGGACAACATCTACCAACGGAAACTTACACGATAGCGGCGAATTAACAGATGCAAGTGGAACTTATACTTTCACAATCACAGCCACAACCACACTGACATTTATCACGCCATTGATAACTTTGACTGGAACTGCTTGGTTTGATAATATATCAACGAAAGCTATCATCCCCGTCTGGTACGACACAGATGCAGACGGAGCCAGCCTCGTAAATAGTCTGAGTGTGGCGAATGCGGGGACGAACAAGTGTGAGTGTGTTAAAGCGAATCCTACTGATACGACGGGGATAACGAAAACGGGTGATGTTGCCAGCGTTCTTTCTGTTGTAGATGATTCTGCTGAGTTAGCACTAGCTGGACTTGATGAAGTTTGTAACGGCAATGTTTATAAATTAGATAATACATCTGGCGTTGCTTTTGCTGCCGCAGACATCTCTGGTGTGACTGGTAACGCAAACGCTCATTTTGTCTCTGCTTACGTTAGGGCGGCAACAGGGACAGGTGGCATTAAAACAAACACAAGTGCTGAATTGCTTGCTATATCTGATAGTGGTTACGCCCGTTATGAATTAGCAATACCAGTACCTGGGACGACAGCTATTACTAGAATTTACGCAGACGCATCCTCGGTCGTTTACTTCATCCTCCCTCAACTAGAAGAGAACACAATCGCAACCCCTGTTATCATCGGTGCTGATACGGCGGCTAGTGCCACCCGTGACGCAGATATTATAACCACCCCAACCCCCTCGGTTTTAACAGCGGCGAGTGGTGCGATTGAGATGGTGGTTGACCCTGCGGCAGCAATCTCGGCTACATCCTTTTTAATGGCAATTTATGTTGATGCGAGCAATTCAACTTATATTTATGCTTCAAGTTCTGGCGCTTCTTTAATATTTGCGAAGCGTGTTGGTGGTGTGAATAATGAATTGACAGCCTTTTCATACACACCAACAGGCGGGACTCCGTTAAGATTCCAATTATATTGGGATTCTGTTTTGGGTAGAGGGTTAAGGGTGGCAGATGCTTCGGCAGATATTGCCGCTGTAGCATTCACAACAGATAGTGAAGTGGATGACACCCCGATAGGTTCAGATATGTCTATCGGGCATCGTGCTGGCATACTTCTTTTCCAAGGTGAATACGCCAACAACGGATTGCCGATTTGCTACGCATCGAAGGAGGCCGCAGGATGGTAGACGTTATCCTGAAAATCAAAACCTCGCTTCCTGAAACTGCCGCTGAGTGCCTCGCTATTTTCGGAGAGGGTGGCTATCAACTTAGTGAAGGCGAAACGATTGAGGACGTGAAAGTTGAAAACTGGATTGGCCACGTAAACACTCCACTATTGCAAGGTTACACCCGTGTTCGGATAGGTGAATACTTCGGACAGGCTCTTGAGTTCATCGACGCAAACGGTGGAAGTGTGAACGCTGATTTAATTCGGGTAGAGTGGCCGCTAGGTGAAGACGACGAACCATACCCTCCTTTCGAGGTTGAGGTTGACGCATACGACATTGACGGGAAAGTAATCGGCAAGAGTATGCAGGAAATAGGTTCGTTCTAATGCGGCTGTTAATCGCAATCGTGCTGTTAATATGTATCTCAGCACCAGCGTACGCAGAAGACACCTGGACGGGCATTGATAAGAAGATGCACTTTGCTGGCGGCACATTCTTGGGTGTGGTTGGATTTGCATACACGGACATTACAAGGCCACTCGCTCCCAGATCGGAAAAGTTCTGGGAAGGGTTCACTCTTGCCGCTAGTGCCGGTCTGATAAAAGAACTCTATGACGGGTCGAAAGACGACAACCACTTCTG
>Ga0316189_10001065_pt1 | contig 27226 bp, 26 predicted proteins | sample LowCovwburrow_MG_FD_204930 | JGI IMG/M metagenome (GOLD analysis project Ga0316189, IMG submission 204930) | Coastal sediment microbial communities from Maine, United States - Lowes Cove worm burrow | ecosystem: Environmental > Aquatic > Marine > Coastal > Sediment | place: USA: Maine...
GGTCGAGCCCGGAATGCGGTAGTCCTCCTCTTCGCCGCTGATGAGTTCGCGGTAGACCGTCTTCACGACGTCGGCGATCGAGCTCGTCTTTCCGACTAGAGGCAGCGACTCGGCCGCCGCTTGGAGTCGCTCGACGTAAGCGAGATGTTCGGGGTTCTGGAAGGTCTTGCTTGCCGTTTGCGCCTCTTCGAGTGCCGTTTGCACAGCCTGCCACTGCTCGGACTCTTCGCCGCTCGTGTCGAATACCAAGTCCGAGGTCGCTTCGATCAAGGCATCGGAGACATTCGTCACCCCTTCCTCGCTCGCGGTTTGCGCCTCGGCCTTGGTGGCGTCCCAGCGACTGCGCATGGCCTCGCTTGCCCCTTCGAGGGCGCGGTCACCGGCCGCAACAATCTCGGTCTTCGCGTCGGTATCCTGCTTCATGATGAGGAACGCCATGTACGTTCCAGCGAGCTCCTGGTTGAGCACCCTGTCGGCCACTCGGATCTTGTGATCAGGCTTGAACCAACGAACCGGGTTGTCGTTGATGTTGATCTGCGAAATTCCGTATCCGCTGACGGCGATGGCGGCGACCGTCACCAGGAGGATCGGCTTGGCGAAGCGAAGACTCCTAGCGCCGACGGCTTCGACGACCCGTCCGAGGAGGCCAGGATCGCTGGCATCACGCTTGCTCGAGAGCAGCGCTGTCAGACGCTTCTCTGGGAGCGCCGCGATGTATGCAGGAACGAAGAGAATCGTCAGCACGAACGCGATTCCGATACCGAGCGCAACGAACACGCCAAACACGCGAACCGGCGGAATCGGGGTCAGCGTGAGCGAGAGGAAGCCAGCCGCCGAAGTGAGTGAGGTGTACAGCATCGGTGCGAACAGGTGCCCGACGACCTCTTTGATCGCGACCTTGCGGTCGCCGGTCTTCGGGTAGATGTCGACGAACTCCGACAGAAGATGGACCGAGTCCACGACCGCTATCGGCATCAGGAAGATGGGGATCATCGAGCTCATGATGTGCACGGTGAAGCCGCTCGCGATCAGCGCCCCCATCGTGATGGTGACCGTGGTCATCGCGACGATCATCGGTGACAGGACGAGCGAGAACGAGCGGAAGAACCACCACATCAGAAGAAAGATCACCAGTGCGGCAAGCGGCGCGGATACTGCCATCTGCTTGAACATCTCGACGCCGAAGGTGTCCTCGGCGACGGGCAGGCCGGTGATGTAGAACTCGTCGGTGTTGGCGCCGAAGCCTGCGATGATCGCTTCGATCTCTTCGGAGATTCGGTGACTCTGATCCTTGCTTTCGATCGGAACGTAGAGAGCGATGCTATCGCCGTCTTCGGATACTACTGTGCCGCGAAGCATGGGCAGCCGAAGGGCCGCCTCCTTGATCGCGAGTGCCTCCTCCGGTGTCTTGGGCGCCTCCTCCATCAACCATTCGAAGCGAATCGTCCCTGGCCCAGCCTGCTCGATGTTGTCCATCGTGGAAGGCCCGAGAACGTCGTGCGCGATGACACCATCGATCGACTTGAGACGTTCGTTGAGCTCGTGAATGCGGCCGAGCGACTCGGGGTTGAACACACCCTCTGCCTCAGCCTCGTTCACGACGCCCACGACGATCAGGTCATGAAGAGCGAACTCCTCCTTAGTCTCGTTGTGAAAGACGCGGGCGGGGTCGTCCGCTGAAAGCATGGTCTCTGGGTCGGTGTCGATCTTGATCGAGGGAATGGCCGCGCCGAGACCGATGGTGAGCACCGCCAGGGCGGCAAAGACCAGTCGCGCGTGTTGAATTGGGAAATCGAGAATCTTGCGTTTCATGGACATCAGCTCCGTTTGAACTCCGACTTGAACTCAGATCCATCTATATGTCCACATAATCATATAGTCAAGTAGTGTTATTTCAGAGAAATGGCGCTATATAGGTAAAGCAATGGCGAAAACCGCTCTAAATCCGCAAAACCTGGACTCGGTCGCGACGCGGTTCCGAATCCTCGGGGTCCCTCTTCGCCTCCAGATCCTCAACGAGCTGGCGGATGGTGCGCGCACGGTGACCGCCCTAGTGGAAGCCACCGGCAGCACGCAGCCCAACGTCTCCAAGCACCTCACCACCCTGCTGGCGCACCGCTTGGTCAAGCGCGAGAAGCGTGGGAACTCGGCGTACTACTCGGTGGCCGACCCGGCGGTGTTCAGGCTCTGCGAGATCGTCTGCGGCAACATCGAGCGCGCGCTCGATGAAGAACGCGCTGCGTTCGGCGGCGGTTAAGAAGGAAGCGCCCCGGCAACTGCCGAGGCGCCTGCGACTTCGCCGCTTCGATCGCTCAGCGACGGGCGACCGAAAGACGATAGGGGTAGTGAAGGTTTGCTTCAGCGCGGTGCACCTGCCGCTCGGACAGATGGACCAGCTCTCTGAGAATCGCGGCCTTCCTCTCATGATAGTTACGCGGACTGTGGCCGCGGTAGCCGCGACCGCGATAGCCGCGACCGCGATAGCTTCGTTCGTGGTAGCGATCCCGCTCCAGCTTCACGAGCTCGTTGCTGAGCAAGCGGACCCGTTGAGTGTAGCGCTGGTTCTGGGGCTCGCGAATCGATTCACGGATCTCTCGCTCGAGCCAGGCGTCGAGCCGGCGGTTGACCTTCCATTGCACGTCGCGGTTCCGCTCGGCGGTCGCCTGCTCCCAGCGTTGGCTGATCCGGACGATTTGCTCCAAGTCCTCGCGTTGTTCGGAGTAAGCGCGACGCGCGACGAGCATCGCCCTCGGCGTGTTGTGGATAGACCGTCTCTGGTCGTAGACCGCACGCGGCGGATGAACGCTCGCGCGAACCGGCCGCACTAGCTGCGTACGGCTCCCCGCGGCAATCACGACCGTCGTCTCGCGATCGCCGCGCCGCCTGTCCTGGGCGTCAGCCTGGGTTACAGCGGTGAGCGCAACTGCAAAGAGCCCAATGTGAAGTAGATAACGCATGATGATTCCTCGTCTTCTCAAGAGTTGTTGCGGGCTTTCCCCGCGGTTCAGCAACTCGGACGAGGGCAGACCTTACGGAGCTCTTAAGGGGCGAAGAAAGGAGCCCAAATTCGGACTTTGTCGCGTTGTTTCAGCCACTTAGAAGTGCCAGGGATTTGTCCGCGCGTTCGAGGACCTCGACGACGCGTGGGTCTTTTTCGAGCGCGTCCCAGAGTGCCCGGGCCCGTTCGCGATAGTCCGCCTGGCTCAGACGGCCGCGCAAGAGCTCGGAGCGAAGAAACACGAAGGTCGTTTGCACCACGTCGTGCAGGCAGTAGTCGCGGATCTCCGTGTAGCGGCCGTGCTCGAACATGCTCTGCACCTTCGAGCCATCGACGTCCATTTTGCCCGGCATGCCGACGAGCTGCGCGAGCGCGCCGAGGCTGGGCATCCGGCTCGCGCCGTAGTCGGTTAGCAGGTCTGCCAAATCCATGTGGCCTTCATCGCTATAACGATATCGATAGTCAGCCCCGCCACTACGCCCGGCGTAGTACGCCGGGAACGGGACCCCGTGCTTGAGCATGCGATTGGCAAGCACCGGCAAATCGAAGCGACGGCCATTGAAGCTCACCATCGTCGGGTGCCGCTTTCCAATGAACTCGGCAAACTCTTGCAGAACCTTCGACTCGTCCGGTGGCGCGTCTTCTTCGCCACCAAAGGCGCCGAGCTTCTGGAGCTCGTAGTTTCCATCGAGCCAGAGAACGCCAAGCGCGACCACCTGATGGAACGGCGCAGGAGGAAAACCGCCGACGGCCGCGTCCCAGGCCAGGTCGGAGTCCGGAACGGTTTCGATGTCGAGGACGAGAAAGGAGCGGGCCACCGGCCAAAACTAGCGGAAAAGCAGAGAATCCGCCCGCCTTAAGAATCGCTTAAGGTTCCGGCCCTTTACTTGATGAGGAGGCGAAACCTCCAAGAAAGGCAAACCCATGAAGTTCATCAATAAAGGAAACATCGTCGCCGCCCTGCTCGGTGGCGTCACTGCAATCGCGCTCACCGTAGGGGGCGTCGCGTTCGCGTACGGCGGCCCTCATGGAGGCCCTCACGGCAAGGGAGGACCCTGGTCGCCGGAAAAGATGGAAGAACATCTCACCGAAATGACCCAACGGCTCGAGCTAGACCCCGCGCAGGAGGCGAGCATCCGCGCCATCGTGGAGCGAGCCCAGACGCAACGTGAAGAAATCAAGGATATGCCCCGAAGCAAAGAGAAGTTCGTGGCCATGAAGGAGCTCCGTTTCGCGACCGAAGACCAAATCTATGCAAACCTCAGCTGTGAGCAGCGAGAAGAACTTCGATTGCTGAAGCGAGAGCACAAAGTCGAGCGAATGGAACAGCGCTTCGAGCGCCATCACTCTGCAGACCAGAAGTAACTGGAGAACCCGGTGTCCAATCGAATCCTGCTCGTGGAAGATGACGTAGCCCTTGGTGGACAAGTGGTACGAAGCCTTTCGCAGGCGGGGTTCGAGCCGCACTGGGTCCAGGACGGAGACGCGGCGCGGGACCTCGACCCCGACGAATACCGCGTCATCGTCTTGGACCTGATGTTGCCGGGCACGTACGGCATGGACCTACTCAAGCGCTACCGCCTGAAGTCCGAAGTGCCGGTCTTGATCTTGAGCGCGCGCGACGACACGGCTGACAAAATTCGCGGACTCAAGCTGGGCGCGGATGACTACGTCACCAAGCCTTTTTTCCCCGAAGAGCTCATCGCGCGCATCCAGGCCTGCTTGCGGCGCCCGAACCTGGTGGGTACCGAACGCCTCGTGGTTGGAGCCATTCAGGTCGACCTCGAGCGCCGTGAAGTCAGCAACGCTCGGGGAACGCTCTCGCTGACGCCTGTTGAATTCGAGATCCTAGCGCTCCTCGCACGACGAAAAGGCTCGGCGGTCACCCGAGAGGCCCTGGTCGATGCGGCGCTCGACTCGGCTCAGGACAGCAGCCGACGGACACTGGACGTCCACATCTCTCGGCTCCGCAGCAAGCTCGGCGACGACGCGACACAACTCGAAACCGTTTGGGGCATCGGTTACCGCCTCTGTGGGGGCGCATGAAGCTGCGAGCGCGATTGGCGCTGACCCTCGGCCTGGCAGCGGTTTGCTTGCTGGTGCTCCTGGGCTGGGCTCAGTCTCGTTGGCACCGGCAGATGCGAGTGGAAGCGCTCGCTGAAGCCGCAGTGCATCGGATGGAGTCGGGCGGACGGGAGCGATGCGAAGCCAACCCCGAACGCTGGCCGGGCGTCCAAGGAGAACGACGGCCTCGACGGCGCCCGGGGCCTGCGCACCAAGCGCTTCCGCGGCACCGAATCTTTGCCTACGGTGCGGATTTCGAGAGCGCCAATCCACGCAACCCAAGGTTCCCGTCCGAGCTCGCAAAGCAACTGCGAGCCGGAAGCGAGGTCGCGACCGAACGCTCAGCCGACCAGAGTCGCACTAGTGTTGCCATTCGAATGCCCTGGGACGAGGGTCCCTGCGCGGTGTTGCTCATGCGCTCCAAGGGGCCGCCTTCCTGGTTCTCGGGCGCGGTGCTGATGCCCGCATTTCTCGTCGCGCTGGTCGTGATCCTCGTCGCGCTCTTTGCGGCCGGCCCGATCGTGCGCCGCGTGCGCCAGCTGACCGAGTCCGTTCGAACGCTGGGAACCGACTCGGAGGAGCCCATCCACGTGGAAGGCAGCGACGAGATCGCCGAGCTCGGTGCCGCGTTCGAGCAAAGCCGTCAAACGATCCGAGCGCAGCTGGCTTCACTGAGGGAACGCGAGACAGCGCTCCGCAACTACATCGCCAACACGACGCACGACGTGATGCTTCCGCTGAGCGTCCTGCAGGGCCATCTGGCTTCGCTCCAGCAGCGAATCGAAGCCGGCGAGGCGCTCGATGCCAGGGCGATGGTGCCGAGCCTCGAGGAGTCGCAGTACCTGGGTTCGCTACTGCACAACCTCAACGCGGTCGCGCGGCTCGAAGCCCACGACGGGCTGACGCATCGAGACCCGATCGACTTGAATCGTCTCGTCGAGCGCGTGGTCGAAAGGCACCGGCCGATCGCGAAACGGAAGCAGATCAGCCTGGATCTCGCAGTGCCCGAGGCTGCCATCGAGTTCCCCGGCGACCTCACGCTGCTCGAGCAGGCGCTTGGCAACATCGTTCAGAACTCGATTCGCTACAACGGCAGCAATGGTCATGTGGCAGTCGTCCTCGAAGGCACGGCCAGCAGATGGACTCTTCGGGTGGTCGACGATGGCCCTGGAATTCCAGAAGCCGATCGCAGCCGGGTCGTCCAAGCCTCGTTCCGCGGAAGCGAGGCGCGAACGCGTCACCCGCACGGGATGGGTTTGGGGCTGCATATCGCCAGTGACGTCGCCAAACGTCATGGTCTGCATCTGGAGCTGCGCGACACGGACGGCGGAGGTCTGACAGTCGAGCTGACGCACCCGAGCTAGCAGCCAGCTGCTCGCTCTACCCGATACTTGACCCGAACCTCGGTCCGTGCGGGAATTGCGCGGCGGAGGGCCGATGTTCAAAGAGATACTGCAAGACATCGTCGATCGAACCGATGGCGGAGTGGCCGGGCTGCTGATGGCATCGGACGGAATCGCGATCGACCAATATTCGAAAGGCGACGGCCCATTCGACATCGAGTCGGTTGGGATGGAGTACAGCGTCGTGCTCAAAGGCGTTCAGCGAGCCGGCGAGATGCTCGACACCGGCCACACGAACGAGGTCGCTGTCCGGACCGAGCGGCTCACGACCATCGTTCGTATGCTCACCGATGAGTACTTCGTCGCCCTAGCCGTCGCGCCCGGCGGCAATGTCGGCAAGGGACGCTTTTTGCTGCGAGCGAACGCAGCCAAGCTGCTCGAAAACCTTTGATATCATGACGGCCTCGGCGAAACGCGTCCTCGTGCTCAACGGGCCTAACCTCAACTTGCTGGGGACCCGAGAGCCTGATGTGTATGGCGCGACCACCCTGGACGACATCGAGCAGGCCCTCGAAGACCTGGGCAAGGACCTGGGCGCCACCGTCGACTGCCGCCAGTCCAATCAGGAAGGCCAGCTCATCGATTGGCTCCACGAGGCGCGCGACTCGTTTGACGGCGTCGTGCTCAACCCGGGGGGACTTACCCATACGTCCGTCTCCTTGCGTGACGGAATCGCGGCAACCGGCTTGCCAGTCGTCGAAGTGCACATCTCGAATACTGCGGCGCGCGAGTCCTTTCGTCATCAGTCAGTCACCGCCGCGGTGTGTATTGGTTCGGTGGCGGGCTTTGGAAAGAACAGCTACGGGCTTGGCCTCCGAGCGCTAATCGACTATTTGAACGCTTCGGGCTGAGCCAACTACGGTTGGGGAACACTATGAAGTTGAACCTTGATCAACTGCGCGATCTCATTCGACTCCTCGACGAATCGAATCTCACCGAGATCGAGGTCGAGCAGGACGACGATCGCATTCGTGTGCGCCGCGATCCTGCGCCCGTGGCAGGAGCCGCGGCCTCTGACGCGGTGGCGCCCGCTCCTACGAGCTCGGTTCCGCAAAGCGCAACGCTCGCTGCCGAGGATGACGACGGCGACTACGTCACCTCGCCCTTCGTGGGGACGTTCTATCGCTCGCCCTCGCCCGACGGCGACCCCTTCGTCGACGTCGGCGATTCGATCGCGCTCGGCCAAGTCCTCTGCATCGTCGAAGCCATGAAACTCATGAACGAAATCGAAGCCGAAGTGGCGGGCACCATCGTCGAGATCCTCGTCGAGAACGGCAAGCCCGTCGAATACGGCGACAGGCTATTTCGAATCGAAACCAGCTGAGCCGTGTTCAACAAAGTGCTCATCGCAAACCGGGGGGAGATAGCGCTCCGCGTAATTCGGTCTTGTCGCGAGCGCGGCCTGCGGACCGTGGCAGTCCACAGCGAAGTCGATGCAGACGCCTTGCACACCCGCCTAGCTGATGAAGCCATCTGCATCGGTCCCGCCGATCCGAGTCGAAGCTATCTGCACATCCCGGCCATCATCGCGGCGGCCGAGATCACCGGTGCCGACGCGGTGCATCCCGGCTATGGCTTCTTGTCGGAGAACCCGGAATTCGCCGAAACCTGTGCACAGTGCGGGCTTCAGTTCATCGGGCCGCGTCCTGAGCAGATTCGGCTCTGGGGCGACAAGGTGAGCGCTAGGGCGTTGGCGAAGTCTCTAGGCCTCCCGATTCTCGAAGGGACTGGGCTCGTCGAGGATGTCGAAGATGCCGTGAAGAAGGCCGAGAATCTAGGCTTCCCCGTGCTCCTGAAAGCATCGGGAGGAGGCGGCGGCCGAGGCATGCACGTCTTGCGAAGCAAGGAGGAGTTGCGAGCCATATTCGAGACTGCTCGCGCGGAATCGCGGGCGGCATTCGGAAGCGATGCCCTCTACTTCGAAAGGTTCATCGAGCGCCCGAGACACATCGAGTTCCAGATCCTCGGCGACATGCACGGAAACATCCACGTGCTGGGCGAGCGCGAATGCTCAATCCAACGGCGCCACCAGAAGATCCTCGAAGAGGCCCCGAGCGTCGCGCTAACCGAAGAGATGCGGGGCGACATGTCTGCCACCATCGTCCGCGCGATGAGCGAGGTCGGCTACCTTTCCGCGGGGACGCTCGAGTTTTTGCTCGACGAGCGCGGGGAGCTGACTTTCCTCGAAATGAACCCACGCATCCAAGTCGAGCACCCGGTGACCGAGCTCGTGATGGGCATCGACTTGATCGACGAGCAGATCCGCATCGCGGATGGCCAGCCTCTGGAGCTGCCGGCGGAGCCGCTCACGCCACGAGGCCATGCGATCGAGTGTCGCATCAACGCCGAAGATCCAGACACCTTCGCGCCCTCGCCGGGAGTGATCACAGAGCTTCACATGGCTGGCGGAACCGGCGTCCGGGTCGATAGCGGCATCTACGGCGGAGGGCGGGTACCGCCACACTATGACCCATTGGTCGCGAAGATCATCGTACATGCACCGACACGTCCGCAGGCGATTGCCAAGATGCGGCGAGCGCTCAGCGAGACCATCATCGGGGGCATTCGCACCAACATTCCGCTCCATCAGAGGATTCTGGAGCACCCGGCGTTTGAAGACGGCCGGATCTCCACCCGGTTCCTCGAAGAGCTTCAAGGTGAGTGCGTGTTGACCGCCACCGTGCGGCATTAGTAGACTTGTGTGGGTGTACTGAACGTACGGGGGCTTAGCAGGGGCTTTGGCTATCAACAGGAATAAGGTCTTGGACGCGGCGCGGAAGTACCAGTCGCGCGGGCAGTACGACAAGGCGATCGCGCAGTACCAGAAGCTGGTAGCTGCGGACAAGCGGGACGTTCGTTCCCTGCTGAAGATCGGCGACCTGCAAGTGCGCGCCGGCAACCGCCCCGGGGCGATCGCAACCTACGAAGAAGTCGCGAACCACTATGCTGCACAGGGCTTCTTCCTGAAAGCGATTGCCGTCTACAAACAGATCCTGAAGCTCGACCCGTCGAGGCTCGATGCGCAGGTTCGACTCGGCGAAATGTACGAGCATCTGCAGCTGGTCAGCGACGCCATGAGCGTCTTCGAAGACGCATCGAACGCCTTCATGCGCGCGGGCGACACAGAGCAAGCGCTCGCGATGCTCGGCAAGATCGTCGAGATCGATCCCGAGCACATCCCCGTACGCATCAAGTACGCTGAGGCTCTCTCGCGTGCCGGGCGGACCCAGGACGCCGCCATCGAATTCGAGCAGGGCGCATTGCTCTTGAAAGAACAGGGCCGACTCGAAGATTACGTCAAAGTCGCAGAGCGGCTCCTTTACCACCGCAGCAATGATGTTCACGTCGCAAAGGAGCTTGCTGAAACGTACATTGCGCGTCGCGACCCCAAACGCGCACTCGCGAAGCTGCAAATCTGTTTCAAGGCCGACCCGCGTGACGTGTCTACCCTGTCGCTGCTGGCGGAAGCCTTTTTGATGCTCTCGCAGACCGACAAGGCGATCAGCGTCTACCGCGAAATCGCGCGCATCCATCGTGAAGCGCATCGGCCACAGGAGCGCATGAGCGCATTGCACCGCATTCTGCAGCTGAATCCGAACGACAAAGAGGCGCAGGCCGCGCTCGAGAAGACCGCTTCGGCCTCAGGACAGCACCTGATGCAGCCGAGCGTGGCGCAACAGCCGGCGGGGCCGATAGACTCGGTTCCAAGCGTCCGATCGAGCGTCGCGTCCCAGCTGAGCACCCAGTCCGCTAGCCTGAGCTCCGTCTCCAACCTGACTGGCGCGACCGGCCCTAGCGACGCTTCGGGTCTGACTGGAACCTCGGGCATCATGTACCTCGATGAAGACATCGAAGAGGGAAGCACTCTGACCGGCTCGCTGCCCACGCTTTCCGAGGAGCCAAGCGGACTTGGAGGGTCGTACCCGTCGGTGCCCTCGGCTCCAGGAATGCCAGTCGGCGCGCGGGTGGTCCCTCTGCAAACGGCCTCTCCGATGACTTACTCTGAGTTCCTCGCGCTTCCGCTCGTGAGCACCCAGGTAGCGCCGGCAAGCGCTGCGCTGGCGCCAAGCCTGATGGAGCAAACGCTAGAGCTCGCCGATTCGTATTTGGTCGACGGGCTGTTCACGCAGGCGCGTGCGATCGTCAGCGAGCTTCAGCTGACGCTTCCCAATCATCCCTTGGTCCTCGACAAAGCGCGTGAGATCGAAGCCCTGGCCGCTGCCTCCTCAGGGGTATCCGCGGTAGCCCAGCCGCTCGTTCAGCCGCCAGCGCCTTCAGCGCCTACACGGTCGATCTCGGACGCGCCCGAAATGGAGCTCGAGTACGAGGAGCTCGAACCGGGCGACGAGGGCTTCGACTTCGCCGAGAAACTCGCCGAAGAGCTTGCGGAAGTCGCAGACATCGCGCCGATGGATGAAGGCGCCGAGATGATCGACGTCGAAACCGTCTTCGAGCAGTTCAAGGCAGGCGTTGCAGAGCAAGTGGCCGACGACGACAGCGACACGCACTTCGACCTCGGCATCGCCTACAAGGAAATGGGCCTGCACGCCGATGCACGCCGCGAATTCCAAGTAGCCATGGGCGATCCCAGACGACGCTGCCTTTGCTGGACGATGATAGGCCTCATCTACATGGAAGAGGGTCGACCCCGCGATGCGATCGAAGCATTCCAATCCGGCCTCGAAAGCCCGGAAAAGACGGCTTCTGAGTCGCTCGGCCTGCACTACGAGCTCGGCATGGCCTGCGAAGCCAGCGGCCTCACAGACCAGGCGCGCCTGCATTATCAATACACTTTCCAACGCGAACCCCGGTACCGAGAGGTCAGTCAGCGTTTGCACCGTCTTGGGGGACCCAGCACGAGCTCTGACGACGATTTGCTTCTCGAATCGATGGACGACGTAAATCGCGCCTTCGACGAGTTGATCCACCAAGACTAGGCCCTATAGACTGGGCTGATCATGGCCGAAACAGTGCAAACGTTTTGCCGGATTTGCGAGGCGCTTTGCGGTCTCGAAGTCACGGTAGATGGCGACCAGGTCGTCGACATCAAGCCGGACGACCAGCACGTGGCGACGCGAGGCTACGCATGCCTCAAGGGGCTCAAGCAGCATCGGATGTACAACACGCCCGACCGCCTGCTCTACCCCATGCAGCGCATCGACGGCGAGCTTCAGCGCGTGAGCTGGGACGACGCGCTCGGTAGCATCGGCTCCAAGGTTCGTGAGCTCATCGACCATCACGGTCGCGACAGCATTGCGATGTATGTCGGCACGGCAGCGGGTTTCGGCGTACTGCATCCGGTCTTCGCGCAGGGCTTCATGCAAGGCGTGGGCTCGACGAACATGTTTTCGTCAGCGACCCAGGATTGCGCAAACAAGTTTTCTGTTGCGCGCGAGATCTACGGCTTCCCCTTCACGCAGCCCTTCCCCGACCTCGAGAACCTCGACTGCCTGATTATCGTCGGCGCCAATCCGGCCATCTCGAAGTGGAGCTTTCTGCAAGTCTCGAACCCCATTCGGCGTCTCAAAGAGATCGAGGCTCGCGGCGCGAAGATCTTCGTCGTCGATCCCCGCCGCACCGAGACTGCGAAAGTCGCCGGAGAGCACGTTTATATCCGACCGAACACCGACGTCTTCTTCTACCTGTCGTTCCTGCACGAGCTGCTCGCGACCGCCAACATCGATCGCTCGCGAATCGACGAGTACATGACGGGCTTCGACGAGCTCCGCCGCGTGGCGGAAGCCTGGTCGCCCGAGCGAACCGCCGAAGTCACCCGCATCCCCGCCGACACGCTGCGCGAAATGGTGCGGGTCTACCGCGAAGCGGATGGGGCCGCTCTCTACTGCTCGACCGGCGTCAACATGGGTACCAACGGCTCGCTGGCGTTCTGGTTGCAGGAGTGCATCAACGCGATTTCGGGCAACCTGGACCGCAGGGGCGGCACCTTGGTGAGCACCGGCGTCATCGACTTCGCCGCGTTCGGCAAGAAGACCGGCGTACTATTGAACGAAAACCAAAGTCGCATCGGGAAGTTCCAGTCGGTCAATGATTCGATGCCCGGCGGAATCCTCGCCGACGAGATCCTCACCCCCGGTGACCGGCAGATCAAAGCCCTGTTCGTCACAGGCGGCAACCCCTTGATCACCATGGCCAACTCCGAGCGGCTCCGCGATGCCTTCAAGGAGCTCGAGCTGCTCGTCGTCCTGGACATTCAGCCAAGCGAAACCGCATCGGTCGCAACTCACGTCCTGCCCTGTACCTCACCGTTTCAGCGACCCGACCTTCCCTTCGTCTTCCCCTTGATGCTCGGGCTCCAGATGAAGCCGTATCTTCAGGCAACGCGGGCCGTCGTTCCTCCTCAGGGAGAGCAGCGCGACGAGGCCAGCATCTACGTGGACATCGCCAAGGCGAGCGGCGTCCATCTCTGGGGCTCTGCGGCTGCGCAGCGGATATTCGAAGCCAGCAAGGCGCTCAACTCCGTGGGACGACGGGGCAAGCAGCCGTCGATCCCGCAGGAGCTTCTGCTCTCGGGCCTGCTCAGGGCCACGAAACAGGGCGGCTTCAAGAAGCTCTTGAAGGACAAGCACGGCCGTCTACGACCTCAGCACGACCCGGGCAGTTTCCTAGGCAAGCGCGTCGTTCATGACGATCGAAAGGTGCATCTCGCCCCGGCGGTGTTCCTGAAGCAGACGCAGAAGCTCGAAGCCGACTTCCAACTCGAGCTCGACACGAAGGACAAGCTCAAGCTCATCACCAAACGGGCGATTACGACGCATAACTCTTGGACGCACAACATCGAAGAGTTCGTTTCGAGAGAACGCGGTACCAACCACTTGTACATGCATCCCGAGGATGCGGCTCGGGCAGGGCTCGCGGAGGGCGACCTTGCCGACGTGTCGACCGAAACCGGCGCTGTTCGCATCCCGGTGAAGATACTTTCCGAGCTCATGCCCGGTTCGGTGGCCCTTCCGCATGGCTGGGGCCATCAGGACAGCAAGATGGGCGTCGCCAGCAAGACGAGCGGCGTCAACGTGAACCTGCTCGCAGCCGATGGCCCCGATAAGCTGGAGCGTGTCTCCGGCATGGCGCACCTCACCGGGTTCGTGGTCGAGGTGAAGCCGGCGGCCGGCGCGCTCAACGCAGAACATTGGTCGGGTATCGGTGCCCCGGCAGACTGATCTGGCTCAAAAAACCGCGCGAAACGAGAGATTCGGAAACCAGATCGCGGTCGTGAAGCGGATCGGACAGGGCTCAGCGGGGACACCCACGCGCCACTGACATTGTGCGGGAGCCGCCATGTTCGTCGAGTCGATCTCTTGGGCGTCCCGGGCCTGGGTAATGTTGATCCATTCGAGCGCAATGCGCATGCGACGCCCGGGCTTCGCCCATTCGTACGCAACCTGTGCATCGAGCCGCACGAACCAGGGAACACGCTGCACATACTGCTGAACCTGGCCTGTCGAATCGAGCCAGAGCCAGCCCTCGGCACGACCCGATCGCGCGAACACGCGCCCGGATAGGATGAGTCCGAACTTGGCCTGCCATGCGAGCACGCCATTCATCACGTGGCGGACGTCGTACGAAGGTGTGTACTCGAACGACTGAATCGGCATGCCGTTGAATACCTGAGTCGCCGTGAGGTCGCTGAAGCCGAGCGTGTAGCTCACCAAGGTCGAAACACCCACGTCGAAGGGACGTTGAAACAGCAGCTCGAGGCCGTAGCTCTTCCCGTCGGCGGAATCGTCGATCGCGCCAGCCGGGATGGGGTTGAGCGCGTCACCCGCGGTGATCAGCGGATTGGTGAAGATGTCGACGAAGCGAAGGTCGCGATACAGGTTGAGATACCCGCGCGCTTCGAAGGTGAGCTCGTGCGGCAGGAAGAAGCGAACTCCTCCTTCGGTCTGGTTCGCGTATTGCAGCCCCGCTTCGAGCGGCACATCACCGACGCCGGGCAACGGAATGGCGAAGGTCGCCGGACGGTTTTCGAGCCCCCAACCAACGAAGAAGTCGGCGAGGTCTTTCGCATGGAAGGTCGCCCGTGCTCGCGGGCCGACGCCGGCATCGCGGTTATTGCCCGTCTTCCACATGTCGGCTCGGAGCCCAAGCGAAAGATCGAACCAGGAAACGGGTGAGAGGGTGAGGTCGACGAACGCGCCCGCGCTGGCTCGGCGGTCTTGGTCGGCAAAGTTGGGATCGTAGTTGGGCGTCCCCGGTTCGCTAGATGCGCATGGCGCAGAAACATTGGGCGTCCCCTCTTGCGAGCACTGCACGGGACCGAAGAAGCCCTGGGCCTGTCCTCCGATGAGCAAGTGGATCTTGCGTGTCCGAAACGCGGCCGAGAAACGGGGACCCACGCGATGAACGCTCGCACCGATGTCCGGAAGAGCGAGCCCGGAGGCATCTTCGACCAGCGAGAAGTCGTAGCCGTAGAGCATGGCTCCCATGACATTCCATCGCTTCAGCTTTCCGATGAAGCGCGCCTCGACGCGGTGAAACTGCAAATCGAACGAAAGCCGCTCCTCTGGATCACTGGCATCGAAGACCGAGCTGTCTCGTCCACCAATGGCAACCATCTCGAACCGCGACCGGGCGTTCATGTCCACGCCGGTTCGGTACTGGTAGTCCCAGTAGTTCACGCTGGCATCGACCCCGATGGCACCGAGGACGAGATTGGGGTAGCCGATTCGGCCTGCGAACGTCATCGACCCTTCTTTGGGCATGGGCACGTTGAGCAAGGCGGAGGCATCGATGGCGCGGAGCTCGGCCTCGCCATGCACCCTGTCGTTTTGAATACGACGGGCCCTGCCGGCGACGACGCCGCCGGTCGCCCCGCCGTATCGAGCGGGCGCCGCGCCCGAGTACACGTCGATCCCGCCCATCAGGCCGGATTGAATCGTCGCCGGCCCAAGCGCGGAGTGAAAGAGCAGGGGAACCGGGATGTCGTCGTAAAGATAAACCGTACCCGAGGGCGGCGCGCCCCGTACATACACATAGGGTTGACCGTTGGCGACCGGCACGGTGCCGGGCAAGACCTCCAAAATGCGATACGGCTCGCCAAAGGTCCCCGGTATGTTTCGGATTCCTTCGAGCTCGAGCCGAATCGGCGCTTGAACACGCGCGTCCACCTGGGCGATCTCGGAGAAGACCAACTCTTTTTCGACTTCGACCTTCTCGGGCGCTGGCGTGATGTCGGCGGGAGGCTGTTCGGGAGCCTCATCGGTAACCTTTTGCCTCACGCGCAGGTCGACGCTGGTCTGCGACACAACGGGGTTTCCGTCGCGGGTTGCGGGCTCGAATTCCGCCTTCCCGATCGCTTCGGTTGCAAGCTCACACAGCTCCCGACTCGCGTCGCAACTCTCGACCACACCCTTCCCTTCCCGATCGATCCGCACCAAGACCCGCACCAGACCCGAATCCGGCGTCTCGACGCCGGCCGGCACCACGATGCCGGGAAGCGACTTCACCCTGGGCGCGACCAGGTCCTGAGCCAGCGCCACCGCAGCAAACGCCGAGAATCCCAAGCCAAAGAAGAGCCAAAATCTCATAGGGACGACCGGTCCGACAGCAGACCGCGAAAACCCAAGCCGGACCGGGTCTTCGCGGCGTGCATCCCAAGCTACCGGAAAAAGGGACGTTTGTGGTGTGAAGCGTTTCCTATTTGATCGAGCGGTGGAGTCTCTCCATGTCGCCAATGCGGTCTTTGAGCATCTTCTTGAGGGCGGCTCGGAGGTAGGGCTCGATGTCAGCGTCGGTGCTGCCCGTGTGCGAGACGATTTGCTGATACAGGTGTGCGGTCTCTTCAGATACCGCCAGGGTGATCTTCGACTCGCTCAAGTGGTCGTCGATCAAGCTGCGGATGAGCCCGCTCATGTTCACGCCGAGGTCCAGGAGCCGAAGGTGCTGGTCTTCCCGGATCATCAGGCTGATGCGTCGAAACTCGTCGTTCATGGGTCCCTCCGAATCTGTAGCCTTGTACACCAAAACATACGAAACCGCAACTTTATGCTGCATGATATACTTTTATGCTTCAAGATATAAATAATCAAGCATACAGCAAGAAAGGAGCCCATCATGCGCCGCATCATCCTCACTCTCATCAGCTGCCTCGTATTGCTCGGGACAGCCGCCGGCGGAATCCTCGCCTGCACCAACCCGCACACCCCAGCGGGTCACGAAGGTTACGTCTTCGAAGACCCACGGATGCTTGGCGAAGGCGGATTCCGCGGTGTCGTCGAAGGCCCGGGCAACTACGGCGTCAGCGCATTTCGCAACCGGTCCATCAACATCGACACGCGGCCCACCACCTACACCGAGCAGTTCAGCATCCTCGTGAAGGACGACCTCAACGTGGCGTTCGACGTACACGCGGTGATGAAGGTCCGGCGCGGCCAGGTCCGATCGGTCGTCGAAGATTTTGGCGGCCCGCACTGGTACGAGCGCTTCGTCAGAGAACCGTTTCGAACCATCGTGCGCCAGTCGGTGCAGGGGTACTCGAGCCGTGAGCTCAAGGCAGAGCGCGACGATATCGCCGCCTCCATCGCGAGTGCGCTGAGCACCTACATGGCGAACGCGCCGTTCGAACTGGTTCGACTTGCGGTCGGCAACATCGACTACCCGGCCGTGGTCTCGCAGGCGGTCGAGAAGAAGCTCGCGGCCAGGCAACTCCTCGAAGAGAAGGAAACGCAGCGTGAAATCGCGCAGCGCGATGCAGAAATCCGAGTCGAAGAGGCCAAGGGCATCGCCCAGGCTCAGAAGATCATCAACGCTACGCTGAGTCCGAACTACCTGCAGCACGAAGCCATCCAGGCGCAACGCAGCATGGCCAGCGCGCCGAACCACACCACGGTCTACATCCCCGTGGGCCCAAACGGCCTGCCACTGGTCCACACCCCATGACCATCGCCTGGGCGGGGGCTCCCACGGAGCGGAGCCCTCGCTTGACGGCCCAAGCAAGCAGGGCTACTTCTTCGGCTCTTTGCGGGAGTAACTCAGTGGTAGAGTTCCTGCTTCCCAAGCAGGTTGTCGCGGGTTCGAATCCCGTCTCCCGCTCCGCGACTCTCGTCCCCATCCTTTCGCGCAGAAATGCGATCTTCCGCACAGGCGTTCAGCACTCCAATCGCTATTGTGTAAGCATCAGGAGGAACGTTGCTGTGAAGGCGCTCGCGATGATTTTCTGGGTCTCGCTCGTTGGCAGCGACCCGCTTGTCGACCCCTGGGAGACAACCTTTCCCCGCCTAGATGAGATCGAGGTCACCACGTTCTACGAGCCCTTGGAGTCCGATGCTTGGCGCCTGGACGACAACGCGCTTTTGAATCCCTTCGTTCAGGAGTAGCGCGGGTCGCCGCTCGCCGGGCCGTTGCGGTCGGGGAGTTGATCCCGCACCCGCTCTAGCCCTACCTTCCTAGGACTGGAGGGCCTATGCGCCATTTGCCCGCGCTAACCTTGACTCTCGCGCTCGTTGGCGGCTGCTACGAGATTTCACATCCCGCCAAGGGGTATCAGATCATCGAGAACGTCTTGGAGGCCCCGGTCATCGCTGGAAAGGGAGCGAGCCGAAACCTCCTCTTGGCCGGCTCTCCCTGGCAGGTCGCCGAGGAGGTCGACAAAGAGGAGTTCATCTTCTTCCATCGGTTGCCGTTTTCGGTTTGGGAGTGCAGGCGTCCCGGTTGCGTGACGCGCCTAAAGGTGATCACCGGCGATGGTCTCGTGATCGACCACCCAGAACGCCCCGGGCAAGACATGCACGTCTGCACGGTCGACTACGTGCAGTCCGTGGGCCGGGTGCACTGCAGCGAGCGTCGCGCCGGCGAGGAGGTCCTCGACCGGCAGAACACGACGTTCATCGGAGACCTTCCCGATACCTCCTGGGAGGCCGATTCATTTTCCAGGCTGACGAGCGGCTGGCATTCCTGGCTACAGAGCAGCGACCCCTGGCACCCAGCCGAAGATGCCCTCGGCGCTGAATGGAGCGAAGAACGCTGGACGGGACAGCCGGTCGCGGGGCCCCTGCAAGGCGCACACAACGTCGACCTCGGGGCGTGTTCACTCTTCGTTCCCTGGAAATGGGAGGATCGCGACCCGCGGCTCGACGCAATGGTCGGACCCATGCTCGACAACCGGGGACTCGCAGAATTCACCTTGGACGAGCTCGACGCCGCCCGCGCCGAGTCCGCCAACAGCAACGAGATGAACGACGTGGTTTGGTTCTTCGACGCGTTCACCAACCTTTGGCCTCGAGACATCCCAAGTGAGTTTCACTACCACGTGAAGGAAACCGGCGAGCGCCAAGCCTGCCTTCGAAGCTACTTCGCCACCAATACCGAGCTTCGCGCGCGTCCGGGCGGCTGGAACATCATCGCCGAAGGGATCGTCGGCGGCCTGGCGGAGCTTTTCGGCATCGGTGACTGCAAAACCCATCCGATGAGCGTCCGGTTTTGCGGCGAGCTTGCGGCCGGCGATGGCGCTCCGACGTTCAGCCTCGACAAGTCCTCGGTCGTCGTGGAGATGGAGCCCTACCCATGGCTCAAACGTTCGTGCAATCGCAACTTCGTCCCTTTGGTGAAAGCAGGCCTTGCCGACGGGGTCGAGAAGCTGACCGACGCCGTGATCACCCAGCAACTCGCCGCACTGACCGCGGACCTGCCCTTCGAGATCCGGCGTGTCGAGCTCACCCCTAGCGGCCTGTACTTCGTCCTGGCACAGGACTACCGTGACACCCAGTACGCTGCGATGAAGCTCGCCGGCGAAGCGCTCGGAGCAGACCCCGGACTTTTTTGCCGGCCCGAGCTCGGAGACAGCGACTTTGGTCATCTGGAGCGTGAGTCGACGCAAATCTCGTTTTCGAGGCGCGGGATCTCCCGCTAGCGGCGCGGCAGACGCCGCTCTGCAGCTGAGGCGTAACTTTCCGTATCCACAACTAGCCATGTTGTAAACGATTTCGTATGGACCCTGGCAGCGATCTCCTTGATACTTGCGAAGATGCCTGTGAGTCGATGTGGGTGCCCTCGGCAGGGTACCGATAATAGAGGGGCTGCGCCGTGGGTCGCATAGGCTCCGCCATCATCGACTTCACCGAGGCGGCGTACGACATGGAGCTCGGCGACGAGGATTGGCTTCCGACGATGTTGAGACGCGGCCTACCCGTGCTCGAGCAGGGGCTGGGGGTCGCCGGCTACGAATACGGCATTCCTCCCGGCACCAACGAGGTCGAGCTTCGCGACGTGTACGTCGCGTCAGGCCCAGAAGATTTCGCTGAGCGACACTTGCGTGCGCTATCGAGCATGGATCCCCAGACCCTGCGGCAACAGCTCTGCTCGGGCGCCGCGACGACCGGATCGGTAGCCAGCAAGGACGACCAAGAGCAGCTCGAACACTACATCTCCCACGTCGACTACTGCAAGGACGTACTCTATCTAACAGCCGTCGATGCGAGGGGCGTCGGCGTGGCCGTTGTCGCGCCTCTGCCCGAAATCACGACGCTGTCTCAGCAGGACGCGCAACGCTGGCAGATGCTCGCGGCCCATGTCGAGGCAGGTCACCGCTTGCGGCAGGGGATTGCCACCGGAGACGCCGACCAGGCGAGCGATGGGAGGCTGCCACATGATGCGGAGGCGATCTTCGATGCCAACGGCTTCCGAGTCACGGACGCGGTTGGGCCGGCGAAAGAACGCACGGCCGCCACGAAGCTGCGCGACGCGGCGATCACGGTCGATCGCGCGCGTGGGCAGATGCGAAAAACCGATCCAGACAACGCGCTCGAGATCTGGAAAGCCTTGGTGCGGGGACGCTGGTCGATGGTCGATTGGTTCGATACGGATGGAAGACGATTCGTTCTGGCGATTCCGAACTCCCCGAACGTGACCGACCCACGTGGCCTGAGCGAACGCGAGAGCCAGGTCGTGACTCTCGCGGTGCTCGGTCACAGCAACAAGATGATCGCGTACCGCCTGGGCCTTTCGAGCTCTCGCGTTTCGACGGTTCTGCGGAGCGCGATGCGAAAGATGGGGTTCCGCACGCGCTCACAAATGGTGAAGCAGATGGGCGATTTCCAGGCGATGGAGTAGTCCCGGCGTTAGACTACGAGAGGGATCTCGTACTCGCTGCAATACCCTGCGAAGCGCTGGCGAATCTGACCGAGGTTCATTCCGAAATCTTCGATCCCGTAGCGGTGCGAGCCGTGCTTTCCGCGTGGATTGCTGGCGAGAAACGACCGCATCCGGGCTTCGACCCCGCCGGACCAGGGGATGCTGAATCGCTCATACGCACGACACAGGGCGGCCACGGGATCGGCGAGGAGCTCCTCGAATTGGATATCGATGAATTGCTCGGACTTGTCGCTATGCTTCTTTCGGGCTGCCGTCGCCTCGTCGAGCGAATCCGCCCACCAGCGCAGCTGCTGTTGCCCGAGCTCGATCGGGTCGACCGAATCGCTGGCCAGCCCACGAATGACGTAGATGAGACTCGCTAGCGAAGGGACCGTTTTCGCTGGGTCCCGATGGGTGAAGATAATCCGTGCGTCGGGGTACTCGGTGAGCAGTGCGTCGAGAGGACGCAAGTGCATGGGGCTCTTGAGCACCCAGCGCTCTTTCATGTGACCGCTTTGCAGATGCTCGAGGTAGTGGCGGTGAAACCTGTATGCCGGAGCGTGGCTCTGAGCGTCTACCCAGGCCTGATAGCTTGGGACGTTGAAGGTCACATTGAACTGAGGTCCGAGCATGCTCTGCGCCAAGATGGGCATGCACTCCTGCGGAAGCTCCGCGCCCACTTCGTGAATCGACGCGAGAGAGGGCGCCATCGTGTCCATGTGACCGAAATACCGGCGCGCCTTGTTGACGCGTGGGTCGGTGTCGAACGTCGCCCCTCGTGGAGGCGGGTCAGGGAACTGCACCTCCCAACCGAGAGGCACCCGGTTTGCAGGATCCTGGGCGAGAAGGTTGAAGAGAATCGTCGTGCCCGTTCGCGGAAACCCGACGATGAAAAGCGGGCGCTCGATCGGAACGCCGGCGAGCTCCGGATGCTCGGCGCGATGCCGGTAGACGCTGAAACGATTTTGAAGAAAGCCCTGCAACGATTCGCGACACATCAGTCGGCCGAGCCAGCTCAGATCCGCTTCCCGATCGACCGCATCGAGCAGCCGTGGAAGCGCTTCGCGGAAACTCGGGTCACCAAACTGCTCGGATCTGGCGCCTCGCGCTGCGGCGCGAACGATCTTGTCGGGATCGAGCGAGGGCCATCGCGGCGCGAACACGGGGCCCACGCGGTTCAGCGTGCGCATCGTGCGGGTTCGGTGCGGAGGGGCAGCAGCCATGGCGTCGCATTGCGTCGAGTAGCACGCCCCTCCATAGGCGGCAAAACTTGGAGAACTCATGAGCGACAAAGAGAGACCCGAGCGCGTGGCCATCGTCACGGGCGCATCGTCTGGCATCGGAGAGGCCAGCGCACGCTGCCTCGCCAAAGCCGGATATTCGGTCATCGTCGCGGCCCGTCGAGCGGACTTGCTAGACGAATTGGTCGCAGACATTCGCGCGCAAGGTGGAAAAGCGATGAGCGTACCGACCGACCTCGCCGACGCGGCGCAGACTTCGGCGCTCGTGAAGACGACGCTCGATGCGTTCGGCCGCGTCGATGTCCTGGTCAACAACGCCGGGTACGGCCCACCCTATGCGCTAGAGCAGATGGACCGCGAAGCGATGCGGCACCTGTTCGATGTGAACCTGCTCTCGGCGATGCAACTGATCGCGGAGCTAACGCCCTCGATGCGAGCACAAGGTGGCGGGCGGATCATCAACATCAGCTCTCTCTCGCGATACGTGGGCGCGCCGCTGGCATCTGCATACGCGGCGACCAAAGGTGGTATGGAGGCGCTGACCGCTTGTATGCGTCTCGAGCTCTCGCCTTGGAACATCAAGCTCTGCGTGATCGTGCCGGGATTCGTCGATACGCCGACCTTCGACAAGTCTCGTGCGGCCGGCCAGCATCTGCGCGACGACCCGAGCAACCCCTACCGGCAGCTGATGGAGGACTTGGATGCCTTCGCCACCGAGCAACTCAAGAGCGCCGTTTCGCCCGAGGAAGTCGGCAAGGCCGTGGTCAAGGCAGCCAAGGCCGAGTCACCGAAAACCCGCTACTTCGTTCCCAAGTCGTCGCGAACGGCGGCCCGGATGTTTGGCGTTCTGCCAGACTTGGTGGCGGACAGACTATTGTTGAAGATGTACAAATGGGGCCCATGGGCATGAGCCCCGCAGCAGCACAGCAAGGACCAAAGCGGGTGCTCGTCACAGGCGCGGCCAATGGCATCGGCGCGGCCATCGCGGGACTCTGCGTCGAAGCGGGCCACCGGATCGTCGCCGTCGACATCGATCGGCAAGGTCTGGCCAAGCTGCGCGAAGGACTTCCCGGCATCGAAACCGCAGCCCTCGATGTGCGCGACCTCGCTGCCTGGCACAAGCTCGTCGAAGATGTCGAAAAGCAGGGAGGACCGGTCGACGTTCTCATCAACAACGCCGGCGTCTGCCTGCCGGGCCCCTGCGACCAGGTCTCCGCCGAAGACGATCGACTCACCGTCGAAGTGAATCTACTAGGCGTGATGAACGGGGTGCGCGCCTTGTTACCGCGCTTTGTGGAGCGCCAGCGCGGGCACGTCATCAACGTGGCGAGCATGGCCGCCTTTGCACCCGCCCCGGACCTCGCCACCTATTGTGCGACCAAGCACGCCGTGCGTGCGTATACCCATAGCTGCGCTCTCGATCACCGGCATTCGCCCATCCATTGGACACTTGCCTGCCCGAGCGCCGTCGAGACCCCGATGCTCGAGGGCATGCGCAGGCGCCGCGCTGGCGTCGTCGTGTTTACCGAGAAACCAATGCGTCCAGAGAAAATCGCCAGCGCCATCGTCGACGCGATTGCAGAACCGCGCAGCGAGGTACTGGTGCCGAAGGTGCGCGGCAAGTTGATCCGCTTCATCGGCTTGTTTCCCGGCCTTCTCTCCCGCGGCATGGATGATGCCGAGCGTCGCGGCCGCGAAGCCCTCGACGACTAAGCAGCCGTTTCGCCGTTCACAAACGAGGGAACGCCCAGAGGCCTGAGCTTCTGAACCAGCTGCGCCTTGCTTCTGGCACCGAGCTTGCGCATCGCCGACTTCAGCAGGATCGAGACGCGCCCCTGAGAAAGCCCAAGACGATAGGCGATGAGCTTGTTGGTATCTCCGAGCAGAACGTACGTGACGACCTGGCATTCTTGCTCGCTCAAGCCGCGCGGGTCGAACACCTTCGGCGCGTTGGGCCTCGCGAGCACGAAACGCCGCCCATCGGTATCAAACCAGTCGACCATGCTCCAGCGCCCGCAAACCAGTGCCTTCCAGGCCTCGAGCGCCTTACGGGGATCGTCCTCACGTAGCTTTCCGCGCGCTTTGTCGACGCGCCGCGCGGCTCTTCGCAGAATCTCGGCGGCATTGCCGGCCGCGGCGCGCCCGACGGCGTCGACGATGCGGAACCCGTTCACATCGAGCACGGCCTCGGCTCCATGGGGAAGCTCGTTCAGATCGTCATCCAAGCCATCTTTGCCCCCGATCACCGCGTGACGAAGACGGTAAGCAGCGGCGATGTGGGCGCCGAGCATCTGCCAGCGCATCCGCGCCTTGCGACTCAGCTTCAATGGCTCTCGGAGCGGAACGCTGATGTCGACGCCGACGCCATCGGGGTCGATGGCGGTGATACCAAACAGATCCACGTAGCCCAGCGCGTCGATGAGAAGCTTGAATTCCTCTGGATGATCTTTGGAGATTTCACTCCAGGTGCCCGCGTACCCTGGAGGCGTGACCGCCTTGACGAACTCCGGGGAGAGAACACGGCCGGCGGCAAGAAATCGCTCTGGGAAGTCCGGCGGGAGTGACCTGAAATGCATGTTGTCGATGACCGCGTCCGCTCCGCCTCCGCCCTTCGGCCGAACGAAGCCGAAGCCGAACATTCCGAGGCCCCTATCCATCATCGGCGCGGCCGCGTCCATCAGGTCGGGAAGCCAAGCCGATTCCGGCTTCTCGAGGTCATAGGCCACCTCGATCAGATCGATTGCTTCGGGAGTTGATGGGTCCATGGCTGCTGCGCACTCTGCCAGAGCGCGAGTCGACCTTCCATCTGTATTTGTTCAGACCAAGTCGGCGGCCTATTCTAGCCGCGAAGCTTGAGCGTTTCGATCACCGACCGGAGTACATCTCTCCGCACGACGACGCCCACGACGCGGTTGTCCTCGATAACAGGGAATCGTCGGCGCTTGGTTTCGATGAAGCGCGTCGCAACGTCGAGCAGACTGTCGTCTGCGTTGACCGCCTGCACGTCGCGGCTCATGTAGTCTCCGACGCGACCCCCGCGCTCGCCGTGATATCCGGCAACCAGCGCCGCCTTCAAGAAGTCGCGCTCGGTGAGTAGGCCGGTGAGATTTCCGCGCTCGTCTACGACGGGTGCTCCGGAAATCCGCCTATTGACCAATACGCAAACCGCATCGAGCAAGTCCGTGTCGCTCGTGAACATCACGGGCTTGGTGAGCATGATGTCGCGAACCCGGATCTTCTTGACCGTATTCATGCGTCGCGCTTCCTCGGACATTGGCCGCTGGCCGCGCGACCGCAGGTGCCGCACCCGGTGCCGTCGGGGTTGTTGAGGCCGCCACAGCTGCCGCGGATCGCTCCTCGACCCGCAAGCACGCCCACGCTCAAGCCGGTTAAGGCCAGCGCAAAAACCATGAAGCTGAACAAGTAGACCATCAACTCAGCTGCCAAAATCGTCGAACATGACGTTCTCCTCGGGAACGCCGAGGTCCCTGAGCATCCCTTGAACTGCGGAGATCATCAAGGGTGGACCGCACATGTAGTACTCGACGTCCTCCGGCGCCTTGTGCTCGCCGAGGTGCATATCGTAGGCGACCTGGTGAATGAAGCCTGTCGGGCCGTCCCAGTTGTCGTCTTCCCTGGGCTCCGAAAGCGCCACCACATAGGTGAAGTTGGGGTGTTCCTCGGCGAGGCGCTGAAACTCTTCGTGGTAGAAGAGGTCGCGCCGGCTTCGAACTCCAAACCAGAACGAAATCTTGCGCTTGGTCTTGATGCGCTTGAGCTGATCAAAGATGTGCGAACGAAGCGGCGCCATGCCGGTGCCGCCACCGATGAACACCATCTCGTTGTCGGTGTCCCTCGCAAAGAACTCACCGTAGGGCCCGGCGATGGTCACCGTGTCTCCCGGTTTTCGGCTGAAGAGATAGGACGAAACGATGCCCGGGGGCACGTTCGGGCCGGCGCCCGGCGGCGGCATGGCGATGCCGATGTTCAGTAGGATGATGCCCGTCTCCTCGGGGTAGTTCGCCATCGAGTAGGCCCGTGTCGTGTCGGTATCGCTGCCTGCCTGGAACCTCCAGAGACTGTGTTCATCCCAGGTGTCGCGGTACTCCGGCTCGATGTCGAAATCGGAGAACTTCGCCTGGAAGGGCGGACACTCGATCTGGATGTAGCCACCGGCCCGGAAGGGAACCTCTTCGCCAGCCGGAAGCTCGAGGCAGATCTCTTTGATGAAGGTGCTGAGCCCGTGGTTCGAGCGCACCTTGCACTGCCATTTGCGAACGCCGAAGACCTCCTCTGGAACCTCGACACGGATGTCTTCTCGAACCGCGACCTGGCAGGCAAGTCGTACGTGCTGCGAGGCCTCGTTGCGGGAGACCATCGACTCTTCGGTGGGAAGCAGCGGGCCTCCCCCGTCGAGCACTTTGACCCGGCACTGGCCGCAGGTCCCTTTGCCACCGCAGCCTGCGGGCAAGTAGAGGCCGGTATTCGCGAGAGCCACCAGGAGCTTGGAGCCGGCAGATACTTCGAAGTCCTTGTCACCGTTCACCAGCATGTGCACGCTGCCGGTTTCGACGAGCTTCGAGCGGGCGACCAGGATCAGGGCGGACAAGGAGACGACGATGCCCGTGAAAACTGACACTGCCAGGAAGATTTGAAGCGCCACCCTCGTACCCTCCTAAAGTTGAATCCCGGCGAAGGCCATGAAGCCCAAGGACATCAGGCCGACTATGATGAAGGTGATCCCAAGCCCCTGAAGCCCCGCCGGCACATCGCTGTACTTGAGCTTTTCGCGAATCCCGGCCAGCGCGACCAGCGCCAAGGCCCAGCCGAATCCACTCCCGATGCCGTAGACGATGCTTTCGCCCATCGTGTAGTCGCGACGCACCGAGAACAGCGTGCCGCCGAGTATCGCGCAGTTGACCGTGATCAGGGGCAGATAGATGCCGAGCGCGTGGAACAGAGGCGGGAAATACTTGTCGAGAACCATCTCGAGGATTTGCACCATTGCCGCGATCACGCCGATGTAAGTGACGAGGCCGAGAAAGCTCAGGTCGATGTCCGGCACCCCGGCCCAGGCGAGCGCGCCCTCTTTGAGCACGTAGTTGTAGAGAAAGGTATTGGCCGGGACGGTGATGAGCTGAACCACGACCACCGCCGTCCCCAGGCCCAGCGCGGTCTCGATGCGCTTGGAGACCGCGAGGAAGGTGCACATTCCGAGGAAGAACGAGAGGGCTAGGTTCTCTACGAACACGGCTTTGATGAAGAGCTCGACGTAGCTGCCCATCAGACGACCTCCGTTCGGTGAACTTCGTGGATGAGGAAATCGGGCTTCTCAACTTGCTTGGGCTTCCAAGTCCTAACTGCCCAGATGATGAGGCCGATCACGAAGAAGGCGCTCGGAGGCAGGAGCATCATCCCGTTGGGCTTGTACCAGC
>Ga0316189_10001066_pt1 | contig 27220 bp, 15 predicted proteins | sample LowCovwburrow_MG_FD_204930 | JGI IMG/M metagenome (GOLD analysis project Ga0316189, IMG submission 204930) | Coastal sediment microbial communities from Maine, United States - Lowes Cove worm burrow | ecosystem: Environmental > Aquatic > Marine > Coastal > Sediment | place: USA: Maine...
GAGCAGCCCCAGCGGGTCTTCCTCGCCGATGTCGGGCCGAGCTACTTCTGGGACCCCGCGCCTCCCGCTCTTCACTACCGCCCCGGCTGTGGGCAGCAGGCACCGCTTCGCCTCTCCCTGGGGACCTTTCCTTGGGTCTACGGCGACCGTCTCCAGGCGCCCGCGCCTGGTACTCTCTGGCGCAGCTTCGGAGAGCGAATCCCCGCCGCGCTGGGCCTCGAGATCGCGGCCTCCCTCTGGCACCCGAGGGGCAACCTCCGACAAGACGCGCGCGAGGTCGTGGGGCACTGGCGACACTGGAGATCGACGACGCGCGAATTGGTCGCGGCCCTCCCGGAGTCGAGCGACGAGCCCCCCACGAGTGGCTGCCTGGCTCGCTCCGGTCAGATGCTTGAAGCCTGCGAGGCTCAGGGCCAGCTCGAAGGCCTCAACGGGCCCCGGGGGTTCATCTGCGCGGACGCCTACAACTTCATTCAGCGGCGCTTCGCGGCCTTCTTCGCGATGCGGAGGGCACTGCTCCGGGCGCAGAAGAAGCTCCCCCGCGAGCTCCGTGCGCTGACCGACGGGAACCCAGACCCCTGTCTCCGTCAACACCTGAACCTGACTCTCGCCGCGAACGCGGGAGCCTAGCGAGGTCGCCATGCATATCGAGGTCGGCACAAAGCAGTACAAGGAACTCTTCGGCTTTCGGGACTTTCTCAACGATCCCTTCGAGAGCCGCCTACCCCCGCACAAGCTGCTCGTTCAGAGCCTTGCGGACCCGAGCAAGCGCATCGACGTGATCGATCAGATCATCGGCGACGCACGGCCCGAGGGGCTCTTGCACACCGCAGGTCTCAAGGACCTCCAGCTCGGCAGCCAGTACATGATGCACGCGCGCCTGGCCGTCTCGCGCTTGGGGGACACGCTCTCGCTGCCGGGAAACGGGCTGCTGACATCGATGACCGAGGGGCTCGTCGATGTCATGCGTCAGGTGAAGATCCCTTCGCGCGCGTCGAACGAGGACATCCAGCGCTTTCTCGCCGATGCCGCCTTTTCGATCGGAATGAAGGCGCTCGGGGCCTTCGGTCCGTGGGGCAAGATCGCTGCTGCGGTCGCGGGCTTCGCACGGGGGATCGTCCAGCTCGTCAGGCAGCGCAAGGACCTCGCAAAGTTGGACGAGGACCGGCGGCGAAAGTTCGCCTACGCCAAGCTGCCGCCCCTGCAAGAGCCTGACACGCAGATCGACGCTTGGTATGTCGATGCGGTTCTCAAGGCGAAGATGGAGACCGGGTCGTGGTCCTCGATCTTCTCCCCTCGCTTTGAGTCCGACGAGTGGGTCGCCATTACTCGCAACGGCGGCGTGGCTCTGGCGCCCGGAGAGGAGCTCGACGGGATCGATGAGTTGGGGGATAGCCGCAAGGTCTTCAAGGCGACCGGGGGAATCGGCTTCATGCCCGGCCTCGATCAGATCACCAGCGTGATCCAAGTCGGCGTGGATCCCGAGAAGCTCAGCGCCTGGGATGGTGGGACCTGGCCGGTGCGTCCCGACGCCGTCACCGACGTGGGCAAGTTCTTCGTCAACACCGGCCGCCTCGCCGCGATCGCCTGGTCGTGGGCCACCGAGGTCGACGGCTCACCGGACCTCTACAAGATCGATACCACGATCCTCCACGAACGTTGGAAGCGCTACTGCGACGGCGGCCTTCGGTTTCTCACGGAGAACGCTCGCGACTGGAAAGAGAACAACGGCAAGGGACGTGTCCTCTCGGGCACAGCAGGCTACATCGCCGGAAGCGCGATCGGCTGTGCGATCGGCGTCTGGCGCTGCGAGCCCGACGGCAACGGCTTTTCGATCGTCGAGCCCGGCCTGCGCGGCGACGCGATGATGGGCTACGGCCGCGGTCGCGAGGCGATCGGCTGCGTGATGGACCCGCCGAGCATGAGCTCGCAGGCGGACGGCAAGTCCTGCCTCTTCACGGTCTACGAGCTGCGGATCCGCAAGGTGCTCGACGAAGCGCGCCGACGCCAGACCTACTTCCTCTGGCACTCGCTGGTGTCAGCGTACGTGCGCGCTGACTTCGACGCGTTCATCGACCCGAAGATGCGCGACACGCTCATGCGGGCGCGAGCGCTGCTCCTTGAGCATCCCGATCGAATGCTGGTCGAGCTCGACGACGTCGCCGACGACGAGCCTGGCCTCCCGGGCGACGGCAAGACCTGGAAGCAGCAGCTCATCGCCCGCGGCGTTCGCAAGCGGCATCCGCTGATGTACTCGGGGACACGGACCACGGGGGGACGGCAACCGGGGACGTTGAAGCCCCCGAGAAAGCCGCCGCCGAAGCTGCCTGTTTATGAGGGGCAGCTGGCGTGGGGGGATGTCCCGGAATTTGGGGATGACCGCTCACGGCGGGGATGGAAGACCGCGGCCACGGTCGCGGGAGGACTTTTGCTCGGCGGGGGCGCCTATGCCCTCGCACGGCAGATGGAGAAGGGATGAACGAAATGGAAGCAACACACGATCACAGTCACGAGAAGGTCTCGATTTGGTGGACGATCGCCGGCTTCGTCGCGAGCAGCGCGGCGGCCCTCGGCATCGGTTTCAAGATCGGCTCACGCAACAAACCATGCGCCTGCAAAGCCCTCCCGAAGGAGAGCGAGCCGCCGAAGGCTGGCGCGGAGACCAACGGCGGGAAGAAGGGTTAGGTCGCCATGGAGCTCGAGATCTCCAGGATCACGGTAGAGGTGAAGGATCGCGCTAGCGGTCGTGTTCATCGGCGGGAGCTAGCTCCTGGCGCGGCCTGGCCGTGCTCGGTGGAGGATCTCGAGGCGATGACAGCAAAGGCCCCCAAGGGGTCCTCGTCGCCTAGGGACGGGGACCCGAGTCCGTCCGCGCCGAAGCCCTCGGGTGGCGAGGATGCGCCGAGCGCAGACGCGGAGAAGGGCCGGAAGGGAGCCCAGAAGGCCAAGTCTTCCAGGACGAGCGCCACGAAGGAGACCGCCAAGAAGGAGACACCCAAGAAAGAGACACCCAAGAAAGAGACACCCAAGAAGACACCCAAGAAGGCGCCAAAGAAGAAGGCGCCAAAGAAGAAGACGCCAAAGAAGAAGACGTCCAAGAAGAAGAAGGCCTCTGAGGCGCTCGACCTCTCCACGATCGAAGCCCGAGAGGCGTACGACGAGCAAATCCTCGGGGTCGTCCAGAAGGGGCCGACGTCGGTCGCCGCCGCTCGCAAGGTCGTCGGCGGCGATCGAATGCAGGTGGTCGGCGGCCTCGCTCGACTCGTCGATCGCGGCCTCATCGTCAAGCGGGGCGCTGGGCTTGGTGCCCGCTACCGGATGCCGGACGCGGCCGAGCCAGAGCCGGAGTCAGCCGCCGAAACACCGCCGCCCAAGGCCGAGGTCGTCACCCCGCCGAAAGAGCGAGTCCGACTCAGGTGGCGCAAACAGGAGCTCCAGGGACGCGACACGTTGGTCGCGCGCTTCGAGGAGGGAGCGTTTCGCCTGGTGCCCATGATCAGCGGATCCCATGGCCTCTTCTACGAGGGCGACGACGACAGCCTCCTCAGCTACGGCTGCGGCGAGGTCAGCTCCCTCAAGGCGGTCGCTCGCGAGCTCGCCGCTGCGGGGCTACCGGATCCCGAGGTGTTTCGAGCCAACGGTGGCAGCGTCGCCGCCTGCCCGCCGCCCAAGCGGATGCGCCTGGGCGATGTCGAGCTGACCTGGCGCGAGTCGATCAAGGACGGTCGACAGCTCTGCGTCGCGCCTACCGGCGAGGGCGAGATGAGGGTCATGGAGAGTGACGGCGGCTCGTTTGTCCTCGTCTTCGTCCGTGCGGGCGATACCGCCTTCGACACGCTCGGCTGCGGCACACGTGAGGATCTCGAGCTGAGAGCGCTCAGCCTCCTCGCCGAGGTGATCGACGAGCCGACGAGTCCTCGCGAAGAAGAGGTGCAAGAGGCGGCGAGTTCGGAGTCGAAGACGGAGGTGTCAGGCGACGAGGCAGACCCTGAGCCCGGCGAACCTCAAGAGACGAGCGAGGCAGACGAAGCCAGCGACCAGGAGAAGGAGGACCGCCTGGTGGGCTCCTTCGCCAGCGTCGCAAAGCAGCTCATGGAGTCGATGTGATGGATGGCGCGACATTCTTCGAGAAACTGGTCCCCCTGTGGCGTCCGACCGCGGTCGCGGAGGTCGGCGAGGAGTTCTTCGCCCGCTTCCTCGATCGCCGCGGCGGCGAGCTCATCGCGATCCTCGATCAGCTCATCGCCCAACGTGCTGAGCGACTCTCCGCGATCGAGGCTCCCCCCGACCAATGGACGCCGGCGCGCAGGGCCAAGGCAAACCTCGCGGCGATGCAGGTCCTTGCGAACAAGGGCGAAGCGCAGCTCACAGACGTCGAGCGGCGCACCCTCCTCGGCTATTCGGGCTGGGGCGGGCTCTCGATCGACAAGTACCAGGATCACTTCCCCGAGGGCTGGGATCCCGATCGTTTCGGCCTCGTCCACGAGTACTACACGCCGACCAAGCTCGCGGTCGCGGTCGCCGACGCGCTCTGCCCCTTCCTGCCTGGCCTCGCGGGTCGCGACGGAGTGATCCGAGCCATCGAGCCCGCGGCCGGGATCGGCCGATTCATGCGCGCGCTGGGCCAGGTCGCCTGCGAAGGCCCACCGATCCGCTGGACGGCGATCGAGCTCTCGACGATCGCCGCGAAGATGCTCCCGGAGCTCTTTCCAAGCGCCGACATCTATGCCGGCAGCTTTGAGGAGTGGCTCCACCGCCAGACCAACCGCCGGGGCTTGCCTGCGGCAGGCGTCGAGGTGACCGCTCGCGACCAAGGCAAATTCCGCCTTCTGATCACAAACCCGCCCTATGGCAACCGCGGCCTGACCGCGAAGTGGGACCAGGCTCCTGAGTACGCCGAGCGCGAGGCCTTTGCCTACTTCCTGCGACGCGGCCTCGATCTTCTCGCGCCCTTCGGCGTCGGTGTGTTTCTGATCCCGGCCGGCTTTCTCACGGGGATCAGCGCTGCGCGCCGCGAGCTGCGTGAGCGGGTGCTCCGGCGACATCACCTGATGGCCGCCTACCGCCTGCCGAGCGCGACATTCCCGGGCGCGAACCTCGTCACGGACCTGGTCTTCTTCCGGGCTCGCGGCGGTGAGCTGGCCGAGTTCGACGAGGCCGACGCGTTCATCGTCGAGGGCCGTTACTTCGACCAGTTCTCCTACTACGTGCTCGGCGAAGAGAAGGGCCGCGGCGACGACGATAGCGACGACTCTCCCGGCACGCCGCGCGGCCGCTACCAGCATCAGGTTCTCGGCGACTTCGAGGGCCTCCCGCCTCTAGCCGAGCGGACTCTGTGCTCGGCCTGCATCGTCCGACCGGTCGCCTTTCCGGCCGCGAGCGCGAGCCGACTCGTCCGCAAGGCGGTGTCCAATGACGAGCTGACTCCGCTCCTCGCCGCGGCGCTGACCCTGGGCGGACGTATCGCGGACTACCTCGCGGAGCGGGCCCAGGGCAGTCTCCGGGCGGTCGAACTCTGGCCGGAGCTGCTCCAATCGCTGCGCGACTTTCAGCGCGCGCCGGAGGTCGTGGAGCTCGGCGTCGTCAACCCCTGGTCGTGGATGGAGCTGCGCCACCTCGCCGAGGCCGACACCCCGGGCGCTCAGCAATTCCTCAACGCATTTTCCAAGGCCGGCGATCTCACGGCCGCGCTGACGACCGAGCCGACGATAGAAGAGCGCTACAGCGGCGAGCCCGGAGACCTGCTCGGACAGGCCGAGTTTCTCTACCGAAGCCGGCGGCGGATCGCGATCGATGAGCTCCTCGAGTTCCATCAAGACCAAGGAGGAACGACGGCCAAGGACGAAGCGCTGACCCGGCTCTTCCGCGCTGAGTGGTGCGTCGACGGCTATTTGATGCAGGAGCTGGTCCCCCTGCGCGACTACGTCACCGGCGACCTCTGGCCCAAGCTCGATCGCGTCGAGTCGCAGCTCGGCGGATCGAGCTCGCGAGAGGACCAGAACAGCCTCATGGATCACGCGATGGCCGACGCCTTCGCAATGGCAGGGATGCAAGCCCCGACACCGCGGGCGATCGCACAGGCGCAGGGGATCCCCGAGGAGCAGCTCAAGCTCCAACAACAACGGCTCCTCGCCGCGATCAAGCCCGTCGAGTTCGAGGACATCGGCGATGTCTCCCCGCGTGACGGCTACATCCCTCTGGGGATGATCGCCGAGTGGGTCTCCGAAGCGCTCAACAGCCGCTTCGGCGCCGTCGCCCTTGAGCGGAATGGCGGCCTCGTGCGCGTCGTCGATGCGGAGTACGACACGATGAAGAAGGCGCCGATGGATCCAGAGACGCTCTGGTTTGTCGGGTGGGTCAACCACGACAACACCTTCTTCGGCCCGAATGACCTTCACCACAACGACCCCGAGGCCGACAAGGTCCGCGCTTCGTCGGGCCTCAACGAGCTCAAGATCTGGGACTACCGCGCGAGCTACGAGCGCGCCTGGACGCAGAGCTTCAACGCTTGGGTCCGCGAAGAGCCCTCGCGGATGGAGGCGATCCGCGACGCCTACAATCGCGGCTTTCGTCGCTACGTCCGCCGCGAGTACTCCGGCGAGCCGCTAGACATCGCCCGCTGGGGCGGTCAGGTCCGGCTCGCGCCCCACCAGAACGCGGCCGCGCGGCGCGTCATCGAGGCCCGCGGCGGGCTCCTGGCCTTCGACGTCGGCGTAGGCAAGACCTACACCGGCCTCGGGGTCCTCGCGCGCGCGCGGCAGGAGGGCTGGGGTCGGCGGCCGGTCGTGCTCGTCCCGCCGAGCCTGGTGTGGAAGTGGCACCGCGACTTCGCCCGCTGCCTCCCCGACTATCGCGTCGCCGTCATCGGCTCGACCCGGCGCCAGCTCACCCGCGGCAAGCGGGTCAACGCAGCCGCCGAGCGACTCGCCCAAGGCGAGATCACCAAGGACCAGTATCAGCAGCTGATCACCGTCGCCAAGGCCGACAAGCCCGAAGAGCGCGCCGCCAAGTGGTCGGCGTTCCAGGCTGGCCTCTACGACGCAGTGATCCTCAGCTACGAGGCGCTCAAGCTGACGCAGGTCGACCTCGACGCGATCCTCCGCTACGCCGAGAACACGCCCGCGATCCAGAGGCTGATCAGCCTCCAGGAGCGCAATGAGCACACTCGCGGCCGGAGCGGCAAGAAGAAGCCGAAGAGCGAGCGCAAGAAGGCGATCGCCGAGACCGGCGTGAAGGGCTTTATCCTGGAGCGGCTCGAGGTCGACGAGCGCCGCCAGCTTGATCCCGGGATCCGCTGGGAAGACCTCGGAGTCGACCTCCTGATCGTCGACGAGGCCCAGAACTTCAAGAACCTCTACGCCCCGGAGGCCCGGGAGGGCGGCATCCCGAAGTACATGGGCCTCCCCGCCGGTGGCTCAAAGCGGGCCTGGCAGCTCGACTTCCGGTCGAGCTTCGTCCGCCAGCGGACCGGCGGTAGCGGTGTCGTGCTCCTCTCGGCGACTCCGGCGAAGAACAGCCCGCTCGAGTTCTACAACATCCTCCAATACGTCGATCACGACGCCTTTTCCAAGGTCGGCATCCACGACCCCGAGGACTTCGTCGATCGCTACCTCAAGATCGAGGGCCGGGACGTCCTCGACTCCAACTTCGACATCGTCCGCAAGTCAGCGGTCGTCGGCTTTCGCCGCCTGGACGAGCTGCGCGGGATCCTCGACCGCTATTCGGAGTTTCGGACCGCCGAAGAGGTCGGGATCAAGCTGCCCAAACCGAGGGTCCAGCGAGTGGACGTGCAGATGGACGACGCCCAGGAGGAGAAGTACGACGAGCTCGTGCAGAAGATGACGGAGCGCCTCAAGGCTCTCCTCGAGGGCAAGGGCACCGACCAAGCCGCTGTCCTCGGCGATATGGTGCGGATGTCCCTCATCGCCCTGCATTCGCAGCTCGACGAAGGCTACGACTGGAACACCGCGCTCGAGGGCGGCTTGGCCAAGCGCAAGGTCACCGCGAGCGCGCTGCCGAGGTGGCTCGAGCGCGGGTGGGATGTTCTGGACATCGACAAGGACAAGGCGAAGGCGCTGATCCAGCGCGACCTTCCGAGGCCCGACTACAACTCTCCAAAGTTTCAGGCGATCGCCGAGCGGATCGCGGCCCAGCCCGGATGCGGCCACATCGTCTTCTGCGAGCCTGTCGCTTGTCATGCATGGATCCGAGAGATCCTGATCGAACACGGGATCCCGAAGGAGCGGATCGCGGTCATGAACGCCGTCGCGACCGACTCGAACGCGCGGATCAGGATCGCGGATGGCTTCAACGGCGACCCCGAGGGCGGTGTCGAGGCGATCTACGACGTCGTCATCGCCAACAGCGTCGCCTATGAAGGCGTCGACCTCCAGGTCCGGACCTGCGCGATCCACCACGTCGATCTACCTTGGACGCCCGCAGACCTCGAACAGCGAAACGGCCGCGCGTATCGCCAGGGCAACACGCTCGGGGTCATCGAGATCCTCTACTACATCGCCCAGGGCTCCATGGACGGGTATCGGTTCTCTGTCATCCACGGCAAGCGCGGGTGGCTCACCGATCTCCTCGAGAGCCAGGACCGCGACACCAACAACCCCGCCGCACAGCAGGAGTTCTCGCCGGAGGAGCTGCTCGAGTACATCGCCCGCGACAAGTCGGGCGTCCGCGAGCTGCTCGCGAAGCGCAAGGCGCAGCGCAAAGAAGAGGAGCGGACCAAGCAGGCCGCGAACGCGGCCGCGCTGATGCGGCAGGCGGTCAGCCGCTTCCGCAGCGCCCGGCGGCTCGCGCAGAGTCAGCCCGAGCGGGCGACGAAGCTCCGCGCCGAGGCGGAGGAGCGCCTCACCTCGCTCGAGCGCGGCGCCGGCGATGCCTGGCCCTGGACGAGCGCGATGTATGCGTTTCGAGAGGTCGACGGCATCGTCCCCGCTGACGGCAGCGCTCCTGTCTTCGAGGGTCTGCGCGTGGTCCAGCCGCGCGGCGAAGGAGAGGTTTTCGCGTTCGAATTTGGTCGCGTGATCGATGGTTCGTCGGGGCTCGTCATCGGCATGCGAAAGGCCGGAGAGGCGCACTGGCGCATGGTCGGCACGCAGGAGATCACGGCGATGGCGATCCAGCCCGCCGACATCCAGCGCCGGGACGCGTGGCCGGAGGACGACGATGCCGACACCGGCCTCGCGCTCGGGCGGACGATCGCCCGCATGACCTCGTGGACGCACCTCGGCTGGGAGGGCGCGAACGAGTCCTTTATCGGTCGCTGGTGGGGTCGACAGGGCGCGGCGATCAGCGAGCAGTTGGCGAAGCGCGGCGATGATGCAGAGCGACTGCCCGTGGTCATCGGCGAGGAGCTCCAGCTCAAGAGCGGTCCGGCGATTCGCGACGGTATCCTGCTTCCGCCGACCAACGATGGCTGGGATCGCTATCTCAAGCTGGCGCCGCGCTCCGAGGAGGTGTGGAGCGCGCTTCGGGATGTCGGCGTGCTCTGGTGGGGTCGACGGGTGCCGCGGGACCTGCTCGCCAACGTCCCCGAGATCGACGACGAGAGCGCGCTCGCGCGGCTGCAACGCAAGCTCGCCGAGGCCCGGCAGGCCCATGCTGTCGGTCCCCATGAGATTGCGGAGTGGTTCATCGAGAACGACTTTGACAAGGCCGGCGATCTCATCGGCGACTACCTCCGATCACCGACGCAGTCTTTTGAAGAGTTCGCCGCGGAGCTCCGCAAGCTGATCGACGGTACGCTGGATGATCGCTGGTACAGCCGTTCAGCCTTGAACTCCGAGGGCCTTCCCAACCTGCGCGAGGACCTCCTGTTTGAGGACGCCGGTCGTCACTACGTGCTGGCGCGTCGCCCTGACCATCCGACGCGCCGCGTGTACATCACCCGCCCCGAGGTCGCGGGAGCGCCGTACACCGTCGCTGAGGGGGCGCTGAGCGAGGGTGACACGGTCTGGGACATCGACGAGGCCGACGCCGCGTCGATCGAGGCCGCCTGGGAGCGATATGGCTGGCTGATGCGCGCTCTTGAGCTTGTGCCCGCGTTTCTCGGCGAGGCTCACGATCTGCTCGGCATCGCGGCCGAGGCGATCGATAGCCCCAAGTGTCTCGGAGGCCAGCGCTCGCGGGCGATCAAGGCGCTGCGGACCGCCGAGAAGTACTACCGACGGGCGGCGAACCGGATCCATCAAGGTCGGCCCGCGAACGTGCTCGAGGCGCTCGTCGAGATGGTCCGCCACGTCACGGTGAGCGCCGTGACGATCGCCGAGGCCTGCGGGATCGGTCAGCTCGAGTTCTTGGGCAGCCCTGTGCTTGTCCGCGAGCGGGACCGGTTCGCGCTCGCGCAGGTCGGCGAGGACATCGTCGATCGGCAGGACACCGGCGAAGGGGCGGAGTTGCAAGCCGCGGCCGAGCCGGCGGTCGACTCTGGCGAAACGTCGGAAGCCTCGAAGAACGAAGGTGAGGAGGCGTAGCGATGGCACGGACCAACGAGTGGGAGGCGCTGGAGATGGCCGTCGGCGACTCCAAGCCGGCATGGCCGATACCGTCGGCGAAGCCGAAGTTTGCGACCTGGAGCATCGGCGGTGGACGCCCCTTCGGATGCGAAGCCGGCGTCTGCAAGCGGTGGCATGCGGGGATCGACCTCACGGGGATCGCCGGCGGAGCGATCGTCGTGGCGCCCGAGGATGGTGTGGTCACGGCCGTCGATCGGGGCTGGAGCGGCGACGCCAAGGCGGTCTTCCTGCGGACGGATTCCGGCCTCTTCATCGTCCTCGGCGGGTTCATCCGCGGATCGTCCAAGGAATTCGGCATCGCCGGTGGTCAGCGGGTGCGCAAGGGCGATCGCCTCGGCCGTGTCCTCGGCTCCTACGCGATGATCCACCTCGAGACCTACATCGCCGATGGGCGCACCGCGAACTCGGCGTGGTGGAAGGGGCAGCCGCCGCCCAAGGGGCTCCTCAACCCGACGAACTACGTCGAGCGGATGGTCGGTGATCGGATCTCGCTCGCTCGATCCGTTCAGCGTCATGACGCGCTCAAGGCCCTCGGGTACTACTCGGGCAGCTCCGCGGCTCCCTGGGGCGAGGCATCGACGGCCGCGCTCAAGGCAGCACAGAAGGCCCTTGGCGTTGAGAGCGACGGCAAGTGGGGTACCGCGACCGAGGCCGCGATCATCGGCGCGCTGAGTGAGCTCGACGGTGGTTGCACCGACGACCTGTGCGGGCCTGTCGCGACAGCCCAAGCGCCGGAGACCAACACCGGCCGAAGCCCACGCTTCTGGCTCACCGTCGCGTGGGTCGCAGCGTTGGGTTTGGGCTTCGGCGTTGGGCTGCTGATGACGTCGCGGAGCGAAGCAGCGTCCGAGTTGGACAAGGGAGCGTTGTGATGCCCCCAAGGCCAGCCATCACCGAGAAGGCGGAGATCATGACGGATGAATTCCCACGAAAGAGCACCGACGACGCCGTTCACGAGGCCTACGAGCAGGAGGCGAAAGCGCTGCTCAAGGCGCAGCGGTTGAAGTTTGTGCTGGGCATGAGCCTGGCGGCAGCGGCTGGCTTCGGGGCGGGGGCGTTCACGACCTACAAGATCGCCTGTTCGCTGCGACCGCGACGATGAGTGTTTGGGGCGGTAACTGGAAGGGATAGGACTATGGCGAAGAAGATCGATCTGAAGAACCTGGACTGGGCGGCGGTTCTCATCGGCGCGGCGATGAAAACACGCCAGAGCTACGAAGAGAGCCGGGGCCATGGCAGGCTCGGGCCAGACCTACGCGAGGTCATCCGCGCGTATGAGTCCGAGAGCGACGGATATGAGGACGACGACCTCGAGGACGACGACCTCGAGGACGACGACCTCGAGGACGATGACCTCGAGGACGACAGCGAGGAGCCCACGCAGAGCACGCGAGCGGCCGGAGACCAGGAGAACAACGCCGAACTGGTGCACCTCCGGGAGCAGGTCCTCATCCTTCGTGAGCGCCTAGCTGCGAGCGAAGAGCGCCTAGCGGCAAGCGAAGAGCGCCTGGTCAGCGAGAGGGCTCTCGTCGAGTCCACGCGACGCGAGTTCTCGGAGAGAGAAGCGCAATTCGTGACTCGCGAGCGCGAGCTCATGGGCCTGCTCGGCGAAGCGCTGCGCGGTCGCGCTGTCGCTCGCGTCACGACCAAGGAGACCACGCTGTCCTCGCCTGCGCCCGCGAGTGATGACAGCCCCGCAAAAACGGCCCCGCAACGGCTGCACATGCCAGAAGAGCCGGCTGATGCCGTCGAGATCGAGGCCGACATCGGCGCAGACGTCGAGGTCGTCCAGGGAGCTGAGGTGGACGCGGGGCTCGAGGTCGACATCGCCGGTGCAGGCTCGGCGGACTTCGACTCCTCCAAGATAATCGACGTCGAGGTCATCGCTCCCGGCGATTCCGACAACGGCCCCCGGATCGATGAGAACGACGTCGCCGAGGAGTCGATCCCAGACGCTCAAGCACCGGAGGAGGCGCGTGACGATGTAGCCGCGCCAGCCACCGAGGAGGCCACTCCCGAGGAATTTGCGGGAGCGGCCTCCTCATCTCGCCGTGACCATGCGCGAACGAATCAGGCCCATACTCCCGAGAACACGCAGCTCCCAGCGGACCCGCTCGGCCGAGCTGACGCAGCCCTCCGGCGAGGGGACCACGTCGAGGCGCGGGAGCTCTTCGAGGCGTTGGAGGCCAAGACCTCCGAGTTCGGCCCCGAAGGAGAACTCGCCCTCGTAACGATCCGGCGCGGGCTCGCAGAGTCCTCCCTCGGCCTTCGTGACTATCAGCGCGCCCTCCAGGTGTCGAAGCAGGCCCTCTCTGCGGCGTCCACGATCCTCAAGTCGGCCCCGACCGCGGTCAACCTCTTCAACTACCTGTCATCTGCACGTGTGCGGGGCATGGTTCTCCTCGCGACCGGCGACCCTCTCAACGCTCGGACGTTCCTTCAGAGGGCCTGTGTCCGCGCCGATCGCAGCGGCATCGACTTCTCGCCAGCACACGCGAACGAGCTCGGCGTGATGGTGTGCCTGATCCAGGGGATCGAGTCCTCGAAACAGCTCCAGGAGGCCCGCAAGACGGGACCAGGGCGCAAGACCGGACGCAAGCGCAAGACCGGACGCGCGCGCAAGGGGAGAGGCCGACGATGAAAGACACCGATAAGACCCGCACAGAGCTCTACGACGAGGCCCGCGCCTTCGTCGCGAAGCTCAAGACCGCCGACAGATCCGAACCCCAGCTTCGTACCGAGGCCATCGTCCGGCTCAACAAGGTCTTCAAGTACGCGAGCGTGCAGGGCCGCGGCCGTTTCCTGGAGATGATGAAGCTACCCGGAGCCGCCAAGAAGCGCCGCCAGGCCTACGAGGAGTGCATCCAAGAGGGCGGAGCCGAGCAGGCGTGCGTCGGCGCTGCTGAGAAACTACCTGCGTTCAGGGACATCTTCGAGGCCTGGCCTCCGGAGAGCACCGTCTCGGCCTGGTGGGCGGCCCCGATTACGCACCTCATCGGCACGTACGACCTCAAGAACAAGCCCGCCGGCGACCTCGGCGACTGGCGAGACGAGGCCAGCACCCTGGCCAAAGCTGCCGGGACCGTTGCTGATGGAGTCGATGCCGTGAGCGACGCTGTGGGTGACGCTGTGAACGACGTACTTGAGCCCGAGGACGACTCGGGCTTTCCGTGGTGGAAGGCGGGCGTGGGTGTTGCCGCGACCGCCCTTGTAGGCGCCTGCGTCTACAGGATCGTCAACGGCCCGGCGAAGACGGTCACTTGATCAGCCAATCGGCGGAGCGGCCGAGGGCATCGAGAAGACGAGGAGGATGGGAATGGGTGAGATATTGGAGCATTCATGGGACCAACCGTCTAGACGGGCAGACGATGCCAGGGGGCTCCCATGACCGATGGAGTGCCCCTCGGGTCGATCCCCTGCGAGAGGCTCCACGGCGCACTGGCGAACGCTGCGGGCACGTGCAGCGCGTCCTCAGCCGCAGCTCCGCAGGCAGAGCGAGCTCACCTGCTGCTCCGATTCTCGGAGGCCAGACAGCTGCTCAGGCTCTCGCGCAACACCGTCTACAGCCTCGCGGCTCGGGGGGAGATCCCGGGAGCCCGCAAGGTCGGGAAAGAGTGGCGGTTTCGTCGAGACCTCCTCCTCGAGTGGCTCGCCTCTGGCGAGTCTCCAACCTCCGCGAGAAGGCAGAGCCGATGAGCGTGTCTCCGGTCGTCCGAAAAGGAAGATCCTACTGGCGGGTGCAGGTCATCCGTGGCTCGACTCGCATCCGGCGATTTCTCGACCGAAAGACGTATCTTCAACGGGATGCTCTTGCGCTTGAGCGCGAGATCATCAGCGACCTCGAGGCCCACGGCGACAGAACCCAGCCCGAGGACCAGCTCGGAAGCCAGGCCGCTCGAGCGAGAAACGCGACGACCGTCACAGCCGCTCATCCCCCCTCAGCGGTCATCCCTCGCTCAGAGAGTCGAGGCCAGGGACCTACCGACCGCGAGCCTGGAGCCGACCTCCAGAACTTCGCCGTCTTCGCCGAGCGCTACCTGGCGCTCCAGGACTCGACGCGGTCGGACTACCGCAACAAGGCCCGAAATATCCGGCTCCACTTGCTTCCGGTCTTCGGAGATCTCCCGCTCTCGCAGATCACGCGCCAGAGGATCGATGAGCTCCGGATCAATTTGCGCAGGCAGCAAGGGCAAAGCGCGAAGTCGCGCCGCACCAAGGAGGGCAAACGGGCTCCTCGCACGGATCGGCGCAAGGATGGTCCCAGAACGCCGAAGACGATCAACAACGTCTTGGTGACCCTCCGGGCTGTCCTCAACCTCGCTCATGACTACGAGCTCCTCGATCGCGTCCCGAAGATCGTCTTCGAGAAGGTCGCCAAGAAGGATCCGGAGTTCCTCGACTTCGACGAGGCCGCGGCGTTCATCGCCGCGACCGACGAGGAGTGGAGGCTGCTGGTGTGGACCGCGATCCGCACCGGCCTCCGGAGAGGCGAGCTCCTGGAGCTCCGCTGGAAGGACCTCAAGCTCGACGCCGACCGCCCGGGGATCCGCGTCCGTCGAGCGGTCCGGCAGGAGAAAGATCGCAGCATGACGGTCAAGGAGCCGAAGGGACGGCGGGCTCGCTCCGTCCCCCTGACGCCCAAGCTCGCGCAGGCGCTGCGTGAGGTCCAGGGTTCGCCCGACGAGCTGGTCTTCCCCGCCCGGGGAGGGAGTCACATCCCCTTCGACCAGCTCTACCGGGTCATCCGCGACACCGCCAAGGCGGCGAAGCTCCGCAAGCACGTCCACCCCCACATGCTCAGGCACACCTTCGCGTCGCACTGCTACATGCGGCGCGTGCCTCCGCAGATCGTCCAGAAGTGGCTCGGTCACTCGAGCGTCACCACGACTGAGCGATACGCGCACCTGCGCCCCGATACGGACGACGAATTGATTATCGTCCTCGAGTCAAAGTGAGAACGAGCCACATCGGTGGCGACTGTAGCCCAAAGTGAGAACTTCAAGACTGCGGTGCTCGTGCGTGCGAAGAGGGTCCTCCGCGACCACTTCGGGCAAAGTTAGGCAGACACCGATAGCCACCTACTAGCGAGTAGAGCAATCTCTTGCTCCCTTCGCGGCCGCGCCCGATACAGGCGCTCGAAGAACTCGCACCTGCGCCCCGACACCGACGACGCTGACAGCGGCGCCTAGGCGCCGTCGCCAGTCATCACCCGAGTCCGCGGCTCGCCTTCGTGATTCCAGTCGAGCAAGATAGTGTAGCCTCCCTCATAGTAGTATCTAGAAACAATGGCCTTGTCGTCGCTGTCACCACCGATAATGTAAGGGATCTTGTAGCGATCGATCGTCACCTCCGGAGCGAACACAGGCTTCACGCGTCCCGATGTATCCGCAAGCACGAGGCCCGCGACGGCATAGTCCTCCGTGTCGCCCGCCGGGCCGATGGAAACTAACTGGGTGTAGCCACCGGGGAAGTTCCCCTCGACGACTGTAGCGACGCTCTTCTTTGGCTGCGACTGCAACTGGTGGCGCGCCGCGGGACTTGCTGCCTCAAGCAGCCCAGCCCATAGGGTTGCGAGGCGCTCGTTGCCGGGGCTCAGCTCTACACTCGCCGCCTCACGCAACTCCGGGCGGGGCGTTGGCCAGGCATGGGCCTGTGCAGCGAGGCCCTCCGCAGCGATGTCGAGCACTACGATAAAGTGGAATTCGCTCGCGCCTGGATAGGCGCCAAAGGCCTCTGCCTTACCCCTCTGCGCACCCGCGGTGGTGACGACTATCCACTCGTCACCACAGGCGAACCCCGACGGAAGCGGTACATCCTTCGGGAGGGGCTGCTCTATGCCGTCGGCATGACCAAAAATCTCCGAGAATGACAAGAGATGGTCAACTTCGGCGCCGTCTAGCGACGTGATGTCGAGCACCGCCTTGCCGTTCTCGATGCGGGACCAACAGAACCCTGCGTAGGGACGGCGAGCAGGAGTGGCCTCCCGGTTCACGGAAGAAACCTCTCCTGGCGGCACCACAACCTTGTGGAAGGTGGGGAGGGCCGTCTCATCGTTCCCCTTCTCGTCCCCCATGGTGTCGTAGTACGCCTGCCCGTCATAGTACGCCTGCCCGTCGTAGTGCGCCTGCGTCCCGGCGTCCCCCATACGAAGCTTGAGATCCGCTAGGATTTTCAGTGTATTGGCCTCGCCAAGGCGATCGCTGGTCTCGCGGTAGATGGAGAGGCACTTGTCGTAGAGCCGCTCCGCGTCAGTCAACCTCCCCATTCGCTCGAATAACTCGCCGAGGGCCTGCAGGGTGTTCAAGGTATCGGGGTGCGCTAGACCGAGTGTGCGCTCCTGGGCTGCTAAGGCTCGCTCGTAGCGCTCGCGTGCACCAGCCTCATCTCCCTGCGCTTGAAGCGTTCGCGCAAGGTTATTCAGTGTGATCAAGACCTGCGGATGTTCGGAACCGAGGATTCGCTCATATGCGGCAAGAGCTCGCTCGAGGCGTTGGCGTGCCCCCGCTAGGTCTCCCTGCTCTCGGAGGGTTGCGGCGAGGTTCTGCAGAGTGCTCAAGGTGTCGGGATGTTCAGGGCCAAGGATGCGCTCCCTGGCGGCGAGGGCTCGCTCGAAGCGCTGCTGTGCCTCCTCAAGGTCCCCCTGCAAGTAGAGGGCTCCTGCGAGATTTTGCAGTGTGCTCAACGTATCTGGATGCTCAGGGCCGAGGATGCGCTCCTGGGCGGTGAGAGCTCGTTCGTAACACAGGCATGCCCCTGCCAAGTCCCCCTGCGCTTGCAAGGTTCCAGCGAGATTCTGCAGGGTACCCAACGTATGAGGGTGCTCGGGCCCAAGGATGCGCTCCCTGGCGGCGAGGGCTCGCTCGAGGCGCTGGTGTGCCCCCGCAAGGTCCCCCTGCAAGTAGAGGGCTCCTGCGAGATTTTGCAGTGTGCTCAACGTATCTGGATGCTCCGGGCCGAGGATGCGCTCCTGGGCAGTGAGAGCTCGTTCGTAACGCTGGCGTGCCCCTGCCAGGTCCCCCTGCGCTTGTAAGGTTCCAGCGAGATTCTGGAGGGTGCTCAACGTATGAGGGTGTTCGGGCCCGAGGATGCGCTCCCTGGCGGTGAGGGCTCGCTCAAAAAGCTGGCGTGCCCCGGCCAGGTCCCCCTGTGCTTGTAAGGTTCCAGCGAGATTCTGCAGGGTGCTCAGCGTATGAGGGTGTTCGGGCCCGAGGATACGCTCCCTTGCGGTGAAGGCTCGCTCAAAAAGCTGGCGTGCCCCGGCCAGGTCCCCCTGCGCTTGTAAGGTTCCAGCGAGGTTCTGTAGTGTATTTAAGGTGTCCGGATGTTCAGGCCCGAGTGTGCGCTCCCGGACAGCGATGGCTTCCTCGTAGCGCTCACGCGCACCGGCCAAGTCTCCCTGCGCCTGGAGCGTATGGGCAAGGTCATGCAGGGTGTCCAAAGTATGGGCATGCTCGAGGCCAAGGACGCGCTCCCTTGTCGCGAGGACTTGCTCGTAGCGTTCGCGTGCCCCCGCAAGGTCCCCCTGTGCAGCGAGGGCTCCGGCAAGTTTGTGCAATGTGCTCAAAGTTTTGGGGTGTTCGGGGCCGCGGGGGTGCTTGCTGACAAGGGCCTGTGCGCGGTCGGGTTCTGCGAAGCTCCTTGGCTCATCATCGTCGGCCTCACCATATCCTTCGATGCTACAAGTCACCACGGAGTAGTCTTCTATAGTCCAGCTGTGCCCATCAAAGAGGATCTTTCCTTGAACGGTGACATTTATACTCGACCCCATATACATGCGATCCTCATGCTGGTCACCTGTGAGGTGAATTTCTGCTCTGAAGTCAGCCTCGACCGGGTCTAGCTGGAGGTCTCCGACGAAGGAGAGTTCGGTTTGGTCCGCGTAGTAGCCCGAGGCATTGGTGCTTCCCATTTCGTTGGTGACCATCTCGTCATCCAGAATATCGGACTCTAGGTCGTCTAGCGCTGCATAGATGAGCTCTTCGAGCTCGCTCCGCTGGCGCTCGCGCTGCGCGGGGGACCCCTTGCCACTGCCGCCCGATGTGTCTGTCTCGGGTCTGAGTGCATTATCTAGAATCTCACAACCCACTACAGAGTAGTCTTCGACAACCCAGCCAGCCCCGTCGAAGTACGCCAGCCCCTTCATCGTTGCTGCGAGTTCGGCCACAGCGGCAATATCCTCACCGAACCGACCTCCAGTGAAGTAGACTATTGCTTCGAAGACAACCTCGATCGGATCGAGCTTAAGGTCGCCAACGGATAGAACTACAACTTCGTCCGTGTAGTAGCCAGATGCCTTGGTTTCGGCTATTCGACCACTCACTTGCTCACTGTCTAGAAGGTCAGGTGCTAACTGGGTCAACACGCGATGAATGATATTCTCAATCTCGCTCGGCTGCACGAATGTCCAATCTGCATCACCGTCCGCTGTACCAGCCTCCTGCTCGGCCTGCGATGGGTCGTCGAGCGTCGCATCACTCGTGGCCTCGCGATATGCATCGATTTCACGCTTCAGATGCTGTATGGGAACCATCGAAACCCCCACGCACTTCGGGGAACCTCTGAACGCACTGGAGACTTGCCCGATAACCTCTGAACGGACCAGTATGGGAGCGCCGTAGAGCGGGGCAAGACTGTACTCCTCCAGACCTTGGATCTCCAGCTCGAGGACTACTGAGTCCTTCCCATCTTCCGCTCTGATGCTGAGAATGATTCCAGTCAGGTAGCGGGAGACTCCGGCCGTGTCGAAACCGACGATAACGAACTGGTCGCCGCTTTCGGGGAACTCCTCTGCGAATGGGAGCAGTGCATGGTCGGGGAGAGGTTCAACGAGCCTTACCAGGGCCGGAAGGCCCCGCGCTGGCGTACGGGTGACCTCTCCGTAAACCAGTCGGCCGGGAAGACTCAATCGCGTACGGTTGCCCACCGCGAGCTTACCAAAGGCCGCGAATAGGTTCCGCTGTACTAGGAATCCACACGACCGGGAAAGCAGGTCCGAGGAGACCGACGATGTCGACTTCTCAGACTCAACCCATCCGCAACCGCGTGAGAATTCCAGGATCGCTTGATTCGGTGTGACTTCAAAGACCGCGGAGTCGGCAAGTCTCACACGAAACTGGACCGAGGACAGCGGAATGTGCAGCATCTCACCTTCACACAGCATCAACAGACGCCTGTTCCCACCGGACTCGACTTCGACTATGACCGGCTCTTGGTCGGGGACCCGGAGTTTGTGTGCGGTCGTGGAGGGAACACGAGAGAGTTCAATCCCGTTCGTGGAGGTCCGGAGGTAGATGACCTTGTCTCCCCGAGGGCCGGCTGGCGGGAGGATCCAGGACCAGGTCACTCCCTCTGAGAGTGCCTGAGCACCGTGTTGTGCCCGTCTGAGACGAGCGTCGATGCCGATGCCGAGAACCGGGAAGAGACGGTCTTTCCGGACTTCCTCAGGAAGGCGGTCCGATATGCGATCTAGCCAGTGGACGAAACGAGCGGGGGGGTGACCGCTCAGGGTCTTTAGCCAGGACTCCAGGATTGGTCGGGTGACCTCCCCGGGGACCTGCCTCCTCAGGGCCAAGCTGTAAGCGAGGTTTTCCTCAATGCGCAGCGACGGAGGGAGGTTGCGATGGGCATCCCAAATTAAGGCGCAGGCCGCTTCTAGGCGCTCTTTATCCTCTGCCAACTCCTCTTGGAGTAGAGGTCGAAAATCGTCGCAAAGAGTCACAAAGAGGACGCTGCGGGCTTGGATCAGTGGACCATGCCAGAGGTCTGCCTCGACTTCCGGACCGAACTCGGGGAACAGCTTGCGGCGCTGTTTTCGGAGGAGAGACGGTTCGATTCTCACCGCGAATGAGAGCGAGACCGCTAGTGCGTAGGCCTCGGGCGCGAACTTCTGAATCTCGCCGAGCTCTGCTCGAAGGGTCGTGCTAATCAAACTAACCTGCCTTCGTGGCCCCGGCCGAAGAGCGTCAGCACGTGCTTCGGAGTGAGAGCATCATGCCAGTACACCCGCGTCATCCCGGGCCACTCCACGGAGGGCCCTCTCGATGCCGGTACGGGAGCGAGCACAATGACCGTGTTCCCATTAGCAGCGGCGCTTCGGGCGAAATGCGGCCAGGCCTCTGAGGGGCCTTGAGGCAGGTCGAGACTCCCCGGCCCCAGGCCAAGGTCTCCGAGGATCAAGATCGGTGTTCCAGGAGTCGGGAGAGCATATGGCTGGGAACGCCTGTGGTCACGCCGTTTGACGTCTTTCCGGAGAGGGCTCCTTGTGTACTGCACCACTTCGACTCGGTGAGTTCCCAGGAGAGCTTCTAGGCCAGCCGTTAGCTGTAGCTGGTCTCGCCTGAACAGGGCCATGCTCGCGCCTCGGTCAACGAGCACCTGCACGCCCCGCCGAGTCGAGGAGATTCGAGACCGGGGGAGCACCTCAATGGAACGGCGGCAGGCCACCCCCTCGACGAGGCGCGGCACGTCCAGCAAGCCGTCCTCTTCCTGGGTACGGACCGAGAAGAGCAGGACATCTCTAAGGAGGTCTTCCTGAATCAGCGACTCCCACTCGAGCCCCTCAGCGATCACCTCTCTGGGCTCGATGTCGAAAGGAGCGGCCTTCTCGAACCAGTGTGGTTTGGCCACCGCAGTGCCCCCCTCCGCGATCCGAACGACCGCATCGGGTTGGGCGAAGTCCTCGCTACGAGGGAGCCCGAAATCGTCGTCCATCGGCGGGTCTGTCGGCCTTTCTTGTTTACGGGTACCTGGGATCTTCGGGCTAGGTTCCTTCGGCGGTAGGATCTCTGAGATACGCATCCCCCCTGCCCCCCTAATTCCCAAGCAGCCGGCAATTGCCCGACATGTCACCGGGTCTGCGGCCTCTAACCGAGTCACAGCCTTGAGCAGGTCACCTAGGTGCTTGAGCTCGTCCCGTCCCATGAGATCCTAGCGCTTTCCGAGCACGACCTCGAGAATTTGGACAAACTGGTTCCCCTTCGGATCGAGGTTGAGCCGGTTGCAGGCCCGCACGATATCCAGATACTCGGCAATGCTGGGGATCGTACTTCCGAGGCTCTCCAGAACAAGCTCAGCTTTCTTCAAGTCCTCTCCGGAAAAATGAACCTGAGCCACCCGCGCGAGCGTGTCTGCGTCGGCCGCCGGAATCTCCAGTCGTACGCAGCGGCGAAGGAAAGCATCAGAGAGGCGCCTATCCTGGTTCGTCGTCACAAGGATGAGTGGCGGTTCCCCCTGAAGCTCGACCCAGGCTCCAATCTCTTCAACGTGGAAGTGGTAGGCACCAAGCGGGACCAGTAGCGCGTTAGGGAAGTCCGGGTCGGCCTTGTCGATCTCATCCAGAAGTAAGACAGCCGGCTCCTCAATACGGGTTGCGTTTGACTGGCGGCCCGGATCGACCGCTTGATTCTCGGTCTCCAGAGGGTTGCCCCTCTGTGTGGTGCCCCTCTGGGTGGCCCCCTTAGGGTCAAAAGCCCACCAAAGCCTGCCGGGCTCGACATAGTGGTTAATAGATTTCGGGATGTCTCCCGCCTGGGCATCGGCCAGCCGGCGCACGTGGTCGACTCGTCCCACTAGATCCCGAAGTTCGACGCGGGAAGTCACCGTGATCTCGTAATTTCGCCGCCCCATGTTATCCGCAATCGCTCGGGCGAGGCTGGACTTCCCACAGCCCGGAGGCCCCGAGACCAGTAGGGGACGCTGCGTCGCCAGAGCAACGTTTACCGCCAGCACTATCTCGTCGGTGTAGGCGTAGACCGAGTTCTTGCTGCTGTCGCCGCGGCGCTCCACCTCTTCGCCAGAGGTGGGCTTTGCGGTCATAGTGGGATCGAAGATCTTCTGATATTCATTCATGGCAACTCCCTAGGAGATGGGCTTTAGGTAGCGACAGATGCGCAAGTACTCCTGCTCTCGCACTTTCTCTTCGTTCTCCGGAAGGATCCGCGAGAGACGGATGATGTCGTCCCCGGGAATCGACAGGTCTTCGCGGACGAGGAACGTGAGAAACGGGAACTCGGCACGCAATCTGACGAGGTCCTCGGCGCTTATGGAGCCCATGCATTTCGCAAAGATTGGCCCGTCCTCCTCGACCAAGTTCATGAGTTCCTCTCGCTCGGTTGGGGACAGCACTGTTGGACTCGCGAGTCCATCGTGAGTTAGGAGTCTATCTCGAAGCTCCGCGATGATCTCAACTCGGGCTAGGTCGATAACATCCGTACCGTTCTCACCAGTGAAACCAAGCACAGAAAAGTCCAGGAGCGGCGGTGCCGTCAGGCGAGCTCGGGCGAAAGCCATTTCGAGGGTGTGAGCCTTACTCCATGGTAGAAACACCGCCGAGGCCGGACTGCGTCCAGTTGCGCGAACGAGCAAATTCGAGACGACTTCGAGATCCACCCAGCCAGACTCCAGAACGGCTCGTAAACACAGTCCGAACTCCACTAGTCCAAAGGTTCGGAGGGCTCTGAAAAAGGTCACAAGCTCAGCGAGTGGGCGCATGAACACCTCGGCAGCCAGCAACATAGGGCGAAACGGCTCCGGCAGGTGTTTTGGGGTCTGCTGGAGTTCCACGAGGGCATCCACCAATAGACTCTGTTCTATCGGAAGCGACTCAGTGACCTCGACGAGAAGTCGCTGGATTGGGGTCTGCTGAGTATTCTCCACTGTCGCAAACTGGCCGAGGTAGTCCCCTAATTCAGCCTCATCTCGGGGGAGATCGAAGCACCGGACTACCTGTTCTGGTGGGAGGCCAGCGCGCCGCAGGAGTTCGCCTTGCATCTCGCGGGTCAAGGGGACCAGGGAGACGAGGTCGAACTTGAAGTCCCAGGCATTCGGCGCTGAGAGCCGCAGGGCTCGCGCCCGAAACACTGCGAGTTCGTGGGCCAGAGATTGGAGCGCTGCCTCTGGGTCATTCCCCAGCACGAGGACTCCTCGATGGCAATCCAAAAGGGGTGAGAAGAGCCTAGGTCTGATGCCCCGACAATGACTGAGGAAGTCGGTTGAGCAAATCGCAAGCTTATGACCGGCTCGGAGCCCTGCCAGCGCGTGCTCTAGACTATCGCGCTCGGGTCCTACCGCCAAATGGTGAGCCACAAGGAACCGGCACGCGCCTCTTGGGATTTTCAGTATCCAATCAAAGAGATGCTGGCCCCAGGGTCCCGCGTCAAGAAGGGCCTTTACCTCCGGGAATACTGAGGCGACCTCTCCGATCGATGTTGCGAAGACCCCCTGATCTTCAAGGATACCGTAACGCACGATCCCGATGGCGACCCCGTGCCAGAGCACCGCCGAGCCAGAAAGCCCTTCGAGTTCACCGGACCCGCCTTGCTCGCAGTGCAACTGCATGGCGCATGCGCCATCAACCTGCCCAGCAAGGTCCAGGACGCGACCTGTGGTGACTAGACCACTCGGATGCGCGACCGGGTAGCCGAAGGCCCGCCACCGGACTTCACCCCTCTCCACGAGTTCGGCGGCCCCTGGAGGAATTCGCGCCAGCGGCAGGCACCTGGCCGATGCAGGGATCTTGTGGACATCAATGATGTCAAGAAGGACCACGTCTCGATCCCAGTTAGGTTCGCCATGGATCTCTACCGCGATCTTACACTCGTGGCCGTAAAAGATTACCTTGAAGGTTCCCTCGTAAGGCTTGCGCTCAGTTCGGTCCCCAATGCAGTGCCCGGCAGTGAGCATGAGCCCAGGACTGACCAACCAGGCGGTCCCGTACGTGCCGTTCGGGCACAGGATCTTGGCGGTGGAGTTCTTGGGCATCAGGGCGAGCTTTCAGCCGAGCCGATTGGTCAGCGGCTTCTCTCGCGCACTACCCTTACCGCAGAAAGAGTAGAGCCTGGCAGACTCGACGTTGCCGTCCCCGTTGTCTTTCACGCATACCTCGACGTAGCTCAGAAAGCGCTTCACGTACTTCCCAAAGTTGTTAGCTCGAATCGCATCCAGGAATTCTTCCAAAGCGGCGTCCCCCGCAAGTCCTTCAGCTAGGACAGCATCCGGGAGCTTCATGACGTCGGCCCACGTTCCGGTGTTGAGGTAGCGGGGGAAATCTCCGTCTCCAAGGCGAACATCCTTGGGAAGGTGGGTGTGTCCGAAGACCACAACTTCAGCTCGGCCATCGCGGGTGAGCCGCCGCGCGGCGTCAAGGTAGGTCTCTCCTCCTTCCGTGTTCACCTCGAAATCCAGACTCTTCGCGTTGAGCCTTTGGAGTGCAATGCGGAGCTTCTTCGTCACTTGGTCCGTTACCTCGCTTCGGATCAACTTCGAGAGACTGCTGGCCTTCTCGCTAAGGCTGGAGTAGGCCGCTTCGAGCCAAGCCCGCACTGGGTGGCCCTCGACGGCTGCCAAATCACCGGAAGTGGTTTGATCTCCGTTGAGGAAGAGAGCCGCGTCGTCACCGCCGAGTTCGTAAGTGAGCACAGCCTCGAGCGTTGACGCCGGCGTGCACCCCTGCGCCTTAAGATCGCCGGAGCGCTTGGTGACTCCGTCTTCATCCACCCCGCGCTGCAACAAGGCCCCCCCGATCTGACCGATCTCCATGATCCGGATGAGGTTCTTGAGGAGGCTCGGCTCCAACGCCAGGAGCAGCGGAATCACGGCCGAGGTCTCGGGCTTCAGAAGATCTACGAAGCGGTACCGGCTCTTGATCGTGTTCATGAACTGAATGACGAGGAACGTCCCAGGCGGGGCAACGAAGAGAAACTTCGTGCGCATCTCTTCTGGGACAAGGATTCCCCGTGACAAGGCCGAGCGCTCTTGGCGAAGGCCGGAGTAGTCGATCTGGTTCCAGCAATCGTATCGATTACCGTGCTCAATGACGAGCTTGCCGATCGAGTAGGCCTCGCCGTCGTAGACGAAGCGAAAGAGCTTGCCCTCACTCTCGAGGATCTCTTGTTCGAGATGGCGCCGAACTCGCGGAAGGGAGAGTTCGACGTCGTGATTCCCAAGCACAAAGGTAAGGCGGTGGCCCTTCGCGAGAAAAAGCCGAAGCGCGTCGAAGAATCCTTCGCCGGCGACCACCCGGGTCCGCTCGACGATCTTGTCGAGTTTCGTTATGACTCGATCCTGGTCGCTCAGAAAGGTCCGTGCCCGATCTTCTGGCGGCTCGTTCTCGGCCAGGAAGTCAACGATGTCGCCATTCACCACGAGCTCGACCTGCTCCGGTGTCGCCATCTCCCCGAGATCCATGACCCAGTGCACGAAGTCATGGAGATCTGCGTAGGCGTTGCAGATCTGAAATCCGGTCTGCTTGATCGTGTCGTCGGCATTCCAAACATCTGGCGGCCCGCCGAGATGGAGATCCGAGATTAGAAAAACCTGGCGCATGGGTGTGGGGGGCTGCTCCTTCTGGGCACGGCTCGGTGTCGGTCGCCGCTCATTCTACCCTACGAGGTCCCATCGCCCGGGTCGAGCCTTCTCGCACATCTTGGTGCTAGACTCCCGCTCATGCAGTGCTCCCCGGCTTCGCAGACGAAAGCGACACCGATGAGCGTGACTACAGTAGTCCGAAAGGGAAAGTCGTACTGGCGGGTACAGGTCATCCGCGGTTCGACGCGTATACGGCGGTTTCTCGACCGTAAGACGCACTTGCAGCGGGATGCCCTGGCGCTGGAGCGCCAGATCCTCAACGACCTCGACAGCATGGAAGGAGAAGGAGAAGCCCATCCTGAGCGGGGGGCCGCTGGCCCCAGCGCGCAGACTGCGGAAGAGATCCCCCCCACGAAAAAGAAACGCACACCGACGACAACGATCCCAGACGTGCCCACTCCACAGGACGGAGAGCTTCGGCGCACCGCGCCGGAGCCCGCAGAAGATCTCAACAACTTCGCCGTCTTCGCCGAGCGCTACCTGGCGCTCCAGGACTCGACGAAGTCCGACTACCGCAACAAGTCCCGGAACATCCGGCTCCACTTGCTCCCGGTCTTCGGAGATCTCCAGCTTGGGCAGATCACTCGCCAGAGGATCGACCAGCTGCGGATCACCTTCCGCTCGCAACACGGAGAACAAGCGACGTCCAAGCGCTCCAAGGAGCGCACGCCGGCTCCGCGAACGACTCGGCGCAAGGGCGGACCGAAGACGCCGAAGACGATCAACAACGTCTTGGTGACCCTCCGGGCTGTCCTCAACCTCGCCTGTGACTACGAGCTCATCGACCGCGTCCCGAAGATCGCGTTCGAGAAGGTCGCCAAGAAGGATCCGGAGTTCCTCGACTTCGACGAGGCCGAGGCGTTCATCGCCGCGACCGACGAGGAGTGGAGGCTGCTGGTGTGGACCGCGATCCGCACCGGGCTCCGCAGAGGCGAGCTCCTGGAGCTGCGCTGGAAGGACCTCAAGCTCGACACCGATCGCCCGGGGATCCGGGTCCGTCGAGCGGTCCGGCAGGAGAAGGATCGCAGCATGACGGTCAAGGAGCCGAAGGGACGGCGCGCTCGCTCCGTCCCCCTGACGCCCCGGCTCGCGCAGGCGCTGCGTGAGGTCCAGGGTTCGCCCGAAGAGCTGGTCTTCCCCGCCCGCGGAGGGAGTCACATCCCCTTCGACCAGCTCTACCGGGTCATCCGCGACACCGCCAAGGCGGCGAAGCTCCGCAAGCACGTCCACCCCCACATGCTCAGGCACACCTTCGCGTCGCACTGCTACATGCGGCGCGTGCCTCCGCAGATCGTCCAGAAGTGGCTCGGTCACTCGAGCGTCACCACGAC
>Ga0316189_10001068_pt1 | contig 27198 bp, 28 predicted proteins | sample LowCovwburrow_MG_FD_204930 | JGI IMG/M metagenome (GOLD analysis project Ga0316189, IMG submission 204930) | Coastal sediment microbial communities from Maine, United States - Lowes Cove worm burrow | ecosystem: Environmental > Aquatic > Marine > Coastal > Sediment | place: USA: Maine...
CGTACCCTTTGTTTATTTTATCAGAATCAAACTGTATGATAAATATGTACATGGAATAGACTTGGAAGCTATGGATGCTGAATTAAAAACCGTAAAAAAGACAATTCCAGTAAAAGACAATTCTTCTGTTCATGAAGAAGGTGACCAAGATAATATAGACAAGGTGGAGGAGCCTCAAATCGGATACCAAACTTTTTCTGAATATCTAAACACTTCTTTTTCTACTGACAATATTGAAAAGAAATATAGACAGTTTCAAAACAGTTTAAAAGGTTGGTTACATCTTAAATTTTAGCCGCCCTTAAATGATAGTCTTTATCCCAAATTACCTATAGATTGGTTTTCGTTAAAAAAGCTTAATTTTACTTTTAATCGTAGTTTGTTCGATTAGAAGTCAATTATATGAAGCAACCAACCTCGCCCTTTAGCAAACAACAATTGCTCCCACAAGAAGAAACCCTTGAGGTCTTAAAACAAAAAGGGGAGCTGTTTATTGGCATTCCCAAGGAAAACCAATACCAAGAAAAACGTATCTGCCTAACTCCAGATGCTGTAAATGCAATCACAGCCCATGGGCATAGGGTCCTTATTGAGGCTGGTGCTGGTGAGGGTGCCCATTTCACCGATGTCGATTATGCTGAAGCTGGTGGAGAGGTGACCAAAGATGTAAAAAAGGTTTTTGGCTGCCCCTTAATATTGAAGGTTGAGCCCCCTACCCTTTCGGAAATTGAAATGATGAATCCTCAGACAACTATTATCTCGGCACTTCAAATCAAGACCCAAAAAAAGGAGTATTTCGAGAAAATGGCAAAAAAACGTTTAACAGCGGTTGCTTTTGAATTTATAAGGGATGAAGATGGTAAATATCCTGCCATTCGTTCTTTAAGTGAAATCGCAGGTATTTCTTCCGTGCTTATTGCCGCTGAACTTATGGCCGCTACCAATCAAGGTAATGGACTTATGTTTGGGAATATTAGCGGTGTACCACCAGTAGAGGTGGTCATCATAGGTGCCGGAACAGTTGGTGAATTTGCGGCTAGATCTGCCATAGGACTTGGAGCAAACATAAAGGTTTTTGATAACTCAATAACCAAACTTAGAACTATACAAACCAACTTAAAACAGACCGTTTATACCTCTACTATTCAACCCAAGAACCTCTTAAAGGCATTAAAACGCTGTGATGTTGCCATTGGCGCGGCCCGTGGTATAGAGCGGTCCCCGGTCGTGGTATCTAGCACCATGGTAGAACATATGAAAAAAGGTGCTGTGATCATTGATGTAAGTATAGATATGGGGGGTTGTTTTGAAACAAGCGAAATTACGGATCATAACAAGCCAACAATGGAAAAATATGGGGTTATACACTACGGTGTACCGAATATTCCTTCCCGTTATCCAAAGACAGCATCGATTTCAATTAGTAATATTTTCACCCCTTATCTTTTAAAATTGGGCGAAGATGGTGGATTGGAGAACTCCCTTCGTTTTGATAAAGGTCTTCGCAATGGTCTCTACATATATCATGGAATACTAACCAGTAAAGCGGTTGGTGAATGGTTTGACCTTCAATATAGTGATATCAACTTCCTTATCTTTTAGTGCAATACTATACAATAGTTTCGTGTATGCCTGTCTATCAGCGGCCAGGTTCATATTCAAGTCATGATTGTTTTATGGAATTTGGTGCTTGTAACTTGGTGTTTTGCACATCAGTTATTCTTATTTTTGTGCCCATACATAGTAGTTCATTATTAAACGATTAACACACTAACATAAAGCCATGGCATTTTTAAAACGCTTGGGATTTTACCTTTTTGGACTTGCGATTGGCCTTGTTTTTTTAGCTGTTTTCTTTAAAAATAAGACAGCAGAAACGGGAGTTGAATTTTGCTACTTCCCGAATTGCAGAACGTTAAAAGATATAAGATCCAAACCCCTTTCCTATTCAGATGATGTGAAGGAACTAATAAATGGAAATCAATTGGATTCAGTAAAAATCGCTTATTTTCTTAGAGAGGGTAAAGTTGATTTCAAAAAAAGTGACACAAAATCAAATCCCTGCAGTACTTATATCATCGAAGTGGAATTTGATGAAAAACCAGCTGTCATGACGGTCCAGAATTGTCCTGATAATGCCTTGATTGAAAAGGTCAACTTTTAAAATCAAGACTAAATCTTCCTACGCTTGCGTTCTTTTTTCAAAAGGGATAGTTCGCGACTGGTCTGGCCAGCAACAGAAGTGTTTTCCTCAGCCCGTCGAATCAAATAGGGCATTACATCCCTTACAGGTCCAAAAGGAAGGTATTTAGCCACATTATAGCCTTGAGCTGCAAGATTGAATGATATATGGTCACTCATTCCATATAACTGCCCAAACCATATTCTTTCGTCATTAATGGCAATCCCTTTTTTAGCTATGAGCTCCATCAAATAATAGCTACTTTCTTCATTGTGTGTGCCTGCAAAGAAAGAAATATCGTCTAAATGTTCCAAAACGTATTCCACACAAGCATTAAAGTTTTCATCAGTTGCCTCCTTGTTGGGACAAATGGGAGACTTATATCCTTTTTCCTCAGCACGTAGGTTTTCCTTTTCCAAATATGCGCCCCGTACTGCTTTTATTCCTATTTTAAAACCTTCCGCTTTGGCCCTTGAATGTAAACCTTCAAGATAATCCATTCGATCCCATCGATACATCTGTAGTGTATTGAATACAATAGCCTTCTCTTTATTATATTTGCCCATCATCTCTTCAACCAACTGATCCACAGGATTTTGCATCCAGCTTTCTTCCGCATCAATCAATAAAGATACATCCAAGTCATGTGCCTTTTTACATGTAGTTTCGAAACGATTGATTACCCTTTGCCATTCAGCCTGTTCCTTTTCAGAAAGAGACTTTCCTGCACCAATTTTTTTATAAAGAGCCAACCTTCCGTATCCAGTAGGTTTAAAAACTGCGAATGGAATTGCATCTTTTTGTTTCACGAAGTCCAAAATCTCCAGGGTCTTGGCCAAACAGTAATCCAAAGGATCTTCATCTTCCTTGCCTTCAACGGAATAATCAAGAACGGAACACACACCTTTATTCCACATTTTATCTACAGCAGGCATACAATCGGCTTCATTGACGCCGCCACAAAAATGGTCAAAAACCGTGGCGCGAATCAATCGGTCTACAGGAAGATGGGCTTTTAATGCAAAATTGGTCATTGAAGTGCCAATCCTTACGAGAGGTTCATTGGCAATCATTTTGAACAGAAAATAGGCACGCTCTAATTCAGAATCCGTTTTTAAAGCAAATGCTGTTGAAGTATCCTCAAAAATACGCTTCATTATTGTCTATTATTTAAGGATTCAAATATAAACACAGAATTTGTATTCTTATCAATAAAAATAACGTTTATTTTGTGTTTCAGATTAATTTTTAAAATGGAATCAATTACCACTTCTAGTTACGCTGTACATTTCAATGATCAGGCATTTGAAGCAATGAACAATCACCTTGCCTCCAAATCATATTCAAAAATATTTGTATTGGTCGATGAAAATACAAAAGCCCATTGCCTACCCATCTTTAAGGAACAATTATCCGATGCTTTTTCTTTTGAATTAATTGAAATAAAATCGGGTGAGGTAAACAAAAATATTGATACGTGCAATGACGTTTGGATGGCTCTATCAGAAATGGACGCCGATCGTAAAAGCTTATTGATCAATCTTGGTGGTGGTGTTGTAACAGATTTGGGTGGTTTTGTAGCATCGACCTATAAAAGGGGTATTGATTTCATAAATATGCCCACTACCCTTTTGTCAATGGTAGATGCCTCTGTGGGTGGTAAAACCGGGGTTGACCTTGGGCCGCTAAAAAATCAAATTGGTGTTATCAACCAACCTGAAATGGTATTGGTAGCTTCAATATTTTTAGAAACACTTGAAGATAGACAGATGCAAAGTGGATTTGCAGAAATGTTGAAACATGGCCTTATTCAAAATGAAGCCTATTGGCAAGAGCTGAAGACATTGAAAAATCTTCAAGCGATTGATAACCATATCTTAAAATCTATATCAATAAAGAACAGGGTAGTTCTTGAAGACCCAACCGAACAGCATCTGCGTAAGATATTGAATTATGGTCATACACTTGGTCATGCCATAGAATCTTACTTTCTTGAAAACCAAGCGAAGGAAACGCTATTACATGGGGAAGCCATAGCCGTTGGAATGGTATTAGAGGCATATCTCTCACATAAATTGACCGGACTTTCGAAAGAGGAATTGGATGATATAAAATCCACTTTTTTAATGAGGTATCAAAAAATTGATTTTGCAGAAAATGATATCGCCGCTATTTTATCCCTACTGAAATTCGATAAAAAAAATTCCCATGGCAATATTAATTTCGTGCTCTTAGAATCTATTGGCAAACCGATTATTGATGTAAAAATACCTAATGGGTTATACCTTGATGCTTTTGCTTACTACAAAGAACCATAGCTTCACATACTAAAATCGGCGATATACAACTCTTTGAGTTTTTAAAAGGAAAAAACAGCTAGTTTAGGTTATAGAAATTATCTGCTTGAGGATAATCTCAAAAAAAACCAAACTACCATGATCCGCAAACTTGTAGATTACAAAAAACTTGACCACGAACTTGCTGCTAAACTTATTGAAACTTATCCCTATGGTTATGGGGATGAAGATATCTTCACGTTTAAAAATGTTAGAGGTGAAATTATCGAAACCGTTGAATTAAGGACTAACGATACCATTTATTTGGTGAAAATCAGTAAGTGTTTGGCTAATTTCATTTCGAACTTCGAGGAAAACTTGGAAAAAGGATTAGATGCCAATGTAACGGCTCTAAATGAAGAAGACAGCCCAATAGCAGAACTGGAACTACAATCGGAAGAAGAGTTCGATGAGGAGTCTTAATTAGGCAAGGCCTAAAGATATCTTTCCCTAATCACATTTCTGTGATGCTTCTGATGGCCACAAATAATGAATCCCAAAGCTGCAACACTCATAGGGGAATCACTTGCTATTCCCGTACTATGAAGCGCCTGACCATTCATATTTGAGAAAAGGGCAATCGTTGAACGCCGAACAACCTTATATTCTTCTATAATGCTTTCTTTGGTTCTTCGATCAGCGTTAGAATTAGGCACATATATATCCTGATCAAACCCTGGTAAGGGTGTTTTATCACCTCGCATAAATCGCAATGCCCTATACTGAAAAACCCTTTCAGTATCCAAAACATGTATTAATGCTTCAGCAATTGTCCACTTGCCTTCAGCGTAAGCATAGCTTAACTTTTCATCCGGCAGACTTTCCAAAAATTGAGGAAAATTCTCTAGTTGTCTTCTTAAGATATCTAACAACTCCACATCTCCCAATACATCAATGTAAGTTTGATAAAAAGGATTGTATTCTTCTTTTTTTAATTCTGCTACTCTCATTCAGTCTTGAATAAAAAAATCCCAAAGACATTGCCTTTGGGATTTATATTTTTAAAATACAAAGGCTTTACATTTCATTAAAAATTCTATGCATTAAACGTTTTTTATCGTTAATACTTTCTTCAAGTGATATCATGGTTTCAGTTCTACTGATACCATCAATATCATCAATCTTAAAGATAATGTTTTTGGCATGATTGGTATCTTTAGCCCTGATTTTACAGAAAATATTGAATTTACCCGTTGTAATGTGGGCTACGGTAACATTTGGAATTTGCTCGAGACGTTCCAATACAAATTTGGTTTGATGGGTTTTTTCCAAGAATATACCCACATAGGCAATAAAAGCATATCCGAGTTTTACATAATCCAAAGTGAGTGAGGAACCGCGAATGATTCCTGCTTCTTCCATCTTTTTAACACGCACGTGAACCGTACCTGCTGAAATTAAAAGCTTTTTGGCTATATCTGTAAAAGGTGTTCTGGTGTTGTCAATTAACATGTCCAGAATCTGGTGGTCTATTTCGTCTAATTTAACTTTTGCCATTGCAATCAAATTTTTGCCAAAAATAAGTAATTAAGAAATTAAATTTAATAAAACTTCACTTTTTTTAACAAAAACGTAAAAAATAATTGTTTTTGAAAAATATTATATAAAATGGAGAATCGAGATTCGATTAGAATAAGCGGCTATTATGAGCATTCTAATTACCCATTGGTAAAGGAATGTTTCTAAAACTTTATAACATATTCCAATAGGGCTGATTTTTCAAATGCTCAAGATTTACTTCATTAAGACAGTCATAGGTTTTATGGCCAAAATAACCCTGTAAATCTCCTTTCTTTTTAATTTTTGGTTCAAATATTATAGAATCATTCGCTATAGTTTCTTTGAAAAGAATTCCTATGGAGTCTTGTTTAGTATAAGATATTGGGTTGATCTTATGAGCATTTTTAATGAGGATATCGTAGAAAAGCTTATTGTTCTCAGGTATTTTTAAGTATTCTTCATTGCTATATTCATCAATCGAATTTGCTGAAATCGCGTGCAAGGCAGTAATTAATGCCTTGAAAATATACGCTCGGGTAGTTTCCCGTTCATAATCATCGGGGTAGTGCCCGGCTTCAAACAATATGGTAGGCGTACCCAACAGCTGAAATGTATCCCCTATACAATTTGCATTGAATGCGTCGTCATAGCGCCCCACTTGGTTGGGAATAAATTTTTGGAGTTCTAGGTTCATTGCAGCAATCAATTGCATACTTATAGCCCTTGATTCTGAAATATTACGCGCTTCATCAAATGCTGGGGCTAAAAATGATACTGTCGCTGGTTTTGGAGTGCCTCCTACGTTGAATATGGTTCTTTGATCATGTAGATTGAAACAAAAATCAGGTTTAAACTCCTCGAAACAATTTCTTAGTAGCTTACTTTCTGGCTGACTCCTGTCTTGGGCATCCCTATTTAAGTCAATTTTATTTGCATTGACACGTGTATATGCTTTGGCCCCGTCAGGATTCAGCATAGGAATTATCTTAATAGTACAAGTATTCAAAATTGTATTGGATAAATCACTTTTGGTCTTAACCCAATTTATTAAATCAAAAATCGCCTTTGTGGTGGTTGATTCATTCCCATGCATTTGAGACCACATTAATACTTTTTTGGTCCCTTTGCCAAAAGTTACAGATTCAATGGGAAGCTCTTGAACAGATTTCCCAATTTTATCAACCTCAAAAGCAGTGGGTAATTTATTTAAAATCCCTGAAATATGATCGTGTGTGATATACCTTCCTTTTATTCTTTTTTCCTTTATAGATTGATATTCAAATTCCGGGAAATCCATTTTTGAAGTTTTGCATGATTACAAATGTAACATCAATATAAATTACAATTGTAACCATATAATTTACATCCGTATACAATCGAACTCGCTTCCTTATGCTTTTTTATATACAATTGTAAACAAATGGAGTTTGATTTGCTATAAACCACATTACTTAATATATCTTATTTATTACCAGCATATTACTTTATTATAATTAAACTATTACTATACCTAATAACGAATATTATAGTAGGTTTTAACCCATTTTATTCCTTTGTTTTATTAGATTTGTAGAAATATTTGTTACAGTGGTAAACTCAGAGGATTTTATTAGACGGTTGGAGAAAATACTTCGATATTACGACTTATCGGCCTCTGTCTTTGCCGACAGAATCAACGTACAGCGATCAAGTATTTCCCATCTACTATCCGGACGAAACAAGCCAAGTTTGGAGTTTGTATTAAAGGTTATCAAAAACTATCCTGAAGTAAACTTGTATTGGTTGTTAAATGGCAAGGGGACCTTTCCCCCACTTTCTACCAATCAATCAAAAACGATTTTACCTACCCAGCATCCCACTTTGAAAAAGGAAGAAACATCAGCTGTCATATCCACTAAAGAAAAAACAATAGAAAAAATCATTGTTTTTTATAGTGATGGCAGTTTCAAATCGTACCAAGAGTAAGAATGCTAAAAAAAATGGCTGTTATTTCAAATACGACTATTTTATTTACCAGTAAATTCTTTATTTTGTGCTTATGTTCCGAAAAATCCCCATTTCAATAGTTACATTTCTCATTTTAAGTTCTTGTTATGAACCCCAAAGGGATTGCAAGGCATTTAAAGACGGGGAATTTAGTTTTACTACAACTATTAATGAAAAAGAAGCTACAACTACATTCATCAGGCAAGGAGGCTTGGAAATTGACTATTTTAATGGTAAGGTAGATAGTTCTTCAGTGCGTTGGATCAATGATTGCGAATACATCGTAAAAAAACTGCATCCAAGAAATAAAGCAGAGGAAAGATCAGTTCATATGAAAATATTGGCCACAACCGATAATTCATATACATTTGAATACAATATAGTAGGAGACAATAATAAAGCTAAAGGAGTAGCTATAAAAACCAACTAACCATGTTCGAAATACTATCAAGTCCCGATGCCTGGGTGGCACTGCTCACACTAACGTTTTTGGAAATCGTTTTAGGTATCGACAATATTGTCTTTATATCCATCATCGCTAACAAACTGCCTAAAAAACACCAACAAAAAGCCACCAACATAGGATTATTACTGGCTATGGTACAACGCATTATACTGTTGTTCGCTGTTTCCTTTTTGATTGGGCTAAAAAATCCGTTTTATAACATCCAGACTTCGTGGCTTTCTACGGGCATAAGCGGCCAGGCCATTATCCTTTTTATTGGAGGCCTGTTCCTATTATATAAAAGCACATCGGAAATACATGAAAAAGTTGAACTTCCGGAACATGATGAAGATGCCATTAAAGCAAAGAGCATAACCAGTTTTTCAAAGGCTATTTTACAAATCGTGGTCATCGATTTTATCTTTTCCATTGACTCCATTTTAACGGCGGTTGGAATGACCAATGGCATTGGGAATAAGCCCGCTGATGCATTGATATTGATGGTCATTGCAGTAGTCATTTCTATAATAATCATGATGGTCTTTGCAAACCCTATCAGGGTATTTATCAGCAAACATCCCTCGATGCAATTACTGGCACTGTCTTTTTTAATCCTCATTGGTTTTATGCTGATAGCAGAGGCTGCCCATTTGAGCCATACAAAATTCTTTGGTCAGGAAATTGGGGCTATTCCAAAAGGGTATCTCTACTTTGCCATTGCATTCTCCCTGCTAGTAGAGTTTTTGAATATGAAAATGAAGAAAAAAGTGGTTGTACTGGAAAATAGCGAAACAGAAAAAAAGCAATAGTTCTTCCTTAAATATGTTATAATTTGTCTAGAGCGGCATTTGTTGGAAAACAAGTAATGGCCAAACTCATTTTTTTAATCGCGCGCGGTACTGTACATGGTGAAATTATCCACAAAAGTGACTTGCAAAGGGATCTTATTTGAAAAATAAGGTGATGTCAGTATAAAAAAACTGATGGCGTCTTGCTTAATTTGGCCTACTATACTCTAATTCAGGGGTTTTGTCTTTATGTTCTTTGAATAAACGTTGTTGTTGCTTTACAGTTAAGGTACTGCCATCATGGCTCCAACCGGGAGGACCGAAAATATACATCAGTTTATGTGAAATCTTAGGCGATTTCTTTATGTCCTTCCATATATCCTTGAATTCATGGGTCAGTATAACTATGGGGTTGTAGGATTCGGGCGCATGAATAACGCCATACTTAACATCAACACCATCATCCAATTCTTTCCAAGTGCCGAATATTTTATCAAAAATATTCAAGAAACCACCATGGTTTTTGTCCAAATACTCCACATTTTGGGCGTGATGTACCTGGTGCATGGTGTGGGTGTTGAAAATCTTTTCTATAAATCCCATTTTCGGAACGTACACCGTATGCAGTTGAAATTGCCATAAGGCCTCTATTCCCAAACACACAACCACCATCTCTGGAGGGAAACCGAAAGCAGGTATCCACATATAAAATAAAGGCTTGTACAATATTGTGAACCATCCATTACGGACGGCAGTTCCCAAATTAAAATTATCTGATGAATGATGCACTATATGCGCAGCCCATAACAGGCGCACCTCATGATTGGCGCGGTGAAACCAGTAATACGTAAAATCATCTGCTAGCTGACAAAGCAACCAAATATACCATGCATACCCAAAAGATGTATACCCCATAATATTGGTTCTAACACCATCTACCATTGGATTAAACAATTCATAAGTGAATTCGAATATGACAATCGCGGAAATCACTTTGATCAAAGGAGCAATAATCGCAGAACCGACCCCCATAAAGCCACTGGCAAACAAATCTTTCCATTCATATAATTCCTCATCACCATGAGTTTTGCTATACGCTAATTCAAGTAAGATAAATGCTATAAAACAGGGTACTCCGTATACCAGGGGGTTGGTAAAATCCATAAATTCTAAATTGTTGCAAAGATACAGTATAATGTGGGATCCATGCAAAACATATTAATGGGATTATTCCTTATTGTTCCTCAAAATTTCATTTTGTTCTTTCATGAGCTGCTCTAAATTGGCCAACAATTCAATATTTTTTGGCGTTGTTTCTTCTAGATTTGAGGGATCTTCAGCCTTAGTCTGGAAACGGTTCATGAATTTAATAACCACAAATATGGTAAATGATATTATCGCAAAATCAATTAATACTTCGATTAACTCACCATATCCAATGGCCACTTCTTCGATGTCACCAGAGGCTTCACGCAAGACATATTGCTTTACAGATAAATTAACCCCCTCAGTCATTAGGGATAATGGAGGCATGACAACCTTTTTCACCAAGACATTCACAACCTTGTTAAAAGCAGTTCCTATGATGATACCAATGGCCATATCCATCATATTTCCTTTAATCGCAAAATTCTTGAATTCCTGAATAAAATTTTTCATTGAAACTGCTAAAATAAAGTTATTTGGCCCTCATCGTCTTCATCAGCATCTTCTGTGTTTTCAGGCTTTTTTTTCGAAGCTTTGGCGGTTTCTGAACTTACATCTTCCTCGTCAACAACTTCAATCTCATTGGCCTCTTGCTCCTCTGGTTCTTCATACGGTAAAGGGTCCATCACATTTATATTCTTTACCTTTTCCGAGGTTAATTGATTGCCTAAAGCTTTAATTCCTTTAATCGATATAAAATCCTCTATATCAATACTTAAATTTGGTTTAGCGTCTTTACCTCGAGGTTTGGAATATTCCAATTCAACAACCGGACGCCAATCTGTGGAAACCAATTCCAGATACGATTTTTGATGTTCGGATATGAACAGATCTTCCCTATTCCCATGCTCAATCAAAAAGCGTTTTACATAAAAACGTTCTTTCTCCCCCTCCCAATATATTGCGGATAATGGTTTGTTCGGATTCCATTTTTCAAGTACGATCATATCGTCATCAAAACGAGAAGTCATCGTTGGTGGGATAGTTTTTGCAATTCCTTTTTGGTTGACAACCAACAAAAGGTCATCTCCCCGAAATTCACCGAGCAACTCTCCCCTGCCATCTACATTGAGTCGTCGAACAACATCGTCGAACCAGATTTTGCGGGGTTTTAAAGTTGAAACTCCTTTTTCCTTAAGCTCAATTCGCTTGACTGTATATTTTGTGACGATATTTCCTTTAGACGCTCTACCCTTAATAAGAACATCTGCAAAATCTATATCCCATTTCAGTTTTTTTATACTACCTGCTTGTCTAAGATTAATCGTCACAATTTCCGCTTCACCATTGGGGTTTGCAGAAAAATAATACACTAATGACCCTGGTTTACCCGTGGTTAAATTATAAAGCCTATCTCTAGTGACGCTGGTCACATTAAACCTTTTGATATACGTTGGGCCGCTTTTACCATCTTTGTAAATCAAATTATAGGTGGTGCGCTTATCTTTTTTCTTGAATACAGCTACATGAATAATGTTCTTTCCAATAAAGGTTTTTGAGTCGACTTTGGTGACCATTGCGGTCCCATCTTTAGTAAAGACTATAATATCATCAATATCGCTACAATCGGTAACATATTCATCACGACGCAATGAAGTCCCCACAAAGCCCTCTTCACGATTCACATAAAGCTTCGTGTTACGAATTACTACTTTAGTAGCTTCAATATCATCAAAAATCCGGATTTCAGATTTACGCTCACGCCCTTTGCCATATTTGGTTTTAAGGTTTTTAAAGTAATCAATGGCAAAAACGATAAGATTAGCTAAATGATGCTTAACCTCAGCAATTTTTTCTTCTAAACTATCAAGATATTGTTGCGCTTTATCAATATCGAACTTTGAAATTCGTTTAATTCGAATTTCCGTCAAACGAACGATATCCTCCTCTGTCACTGCCCGTTTTAAATGCTTGACATGGGGTTTAAGGCCTTTATCTATTGCTGAAATTACACCTTCCCAAGTTTCTTCTTCCTCTATATCGCGATAAATTCTTTTTTCAATGAAAATACGCTCTAAAGATGCAAAATGCCATTGTTCTTCCAGTTCCGAAAGCTGAATTTCCAATTCAGCCTTCAATAAGTCAACTGTTAAATCTGTTGATTGCCTTAACATTTCGGACACCCCAATGAAAAGCGGTTTATTGTCTTCAATGATACATCCTAAAGGTGAAATAGAAGATTCACAAGAAGTAAAGGCATAGAGTGCATCTATAGTTTTATCCGGCGATATACCACTAGGCAAATGCACTAGAATCTCTACTTCAGCAGCTGTATTGTCTTCAATTTTTTTAATTTTTATCTTCCCTTTTTCATTCGCTTTCAATATGGAATCTATTAAAGAAGAAGTATTGGTTCCATAGGGTATCTCATTTATAACCAGCGTGTTTTTGTCTTTCTGTGAAATTTTGGCACGTACGCGAATCTTACCTCCCCTTAAACCATCATTGTAATTACTGATATCAATAATACCTGCCGTCGGAAAATCTGGAAACAACTTGAACCCCTGGCCTTTCAAATGCTTTATAGAAGCATCTATCAACTCCATGAAATTATGCGGCAGTACTTTTGTTGAAAGTCCCACGGCAATACCCTCGGCCCCTTGAGCCAATAGCAATGGGAATTTAACTGGGAGGTTTACTGGTTCTTTTTTACGGCTATCATATGAAAGTTGCCATTCTGTAATCTTTGGGCTAAAAACCACTTCTAGCGCAAATTTGGAAAGTCTAGCCTCGATATACCTTGAGGCTGCTGCCCTATCCCCTGTTAAAATATTTCCCCAGTTACCCTGGGTATCGATCAACAAGTCTTTTTGCCCAATTTGCACCATGGCATCGGCTATACTAGCATCACCGTGCGGGTGATATTGCATCGTATGACCAACAACGTTCGCTACTTTATTGTAGCGACCATCATCCAACTCTTTAAGTGAATGCAATATTCTACGCTGTACAGGTTTAAAACCATCTTCAATGGCAGGAACCGCACGCTCTAATATCACATACGAGGCATAGTCCAAAAACCAATCCTTATACATTCCCGTAACCTTGGTCAGGGCATCTTGGGAATCATCCATTCCTGCACCATCTTCTATAGGTTGATCTTCGTTTTGTGCTTCGTTCAGTTCTTCATTATCTTCCATAAAGAAAGAATCGTATTATGTTGATTTATAATTGTTTTTCTTCTACTAGGTCAACTTCCACCTTAAGGTTATTGATAATGAATTCCTGACGTTCCGGGGTGTTTTTACCCATATAGAATTTTAGTAGGTTTTCAATTGACATGGCCTTATCGAGCATTACCGGTTCCAATCGAATATCCTCTCCGATAAAGTGTTGGAATTCATCAGGTGAAATTTCACCTAAACCTTTGAATCGTGTTATTTCTGGCCTGCCCGTTAATTTTTTAATTGCATTTCTACGCTCTTCATCGCTATAGCAATAAAATGTTTCCTTTTTGTTGCGAACCCTGAATAAAGGTGTTTGTAGAATATATAGGTGGTTCTCCTTTATCAATTCAGGGAAAAACTGCAGGAAAAAGGTAATCAATAACAATCGAATGTGCATGCCATCTACGTCAGCGTCAGTTGCAATTACAATATTATTGTAGCGTAGGTCTTCCATTGATTCCTCAATGTTCAGTGCGGCTTGCAAAAGATTGAATTCCTCATTCTCATATACAATCTTTTTAGACATTCCATATGAATTTAAAGGCTTTCCCCTTAAGCTGAATACCGCTTGGGTATTTACATCACGGGACTTGGTGATCGAACCTGAAGCCGAATCACCCTCCGTAATAAACAGGGTGCTTTCCAAACGACGATCGTTTTTCATATCCCCCAAATGCACACGGCAATCGCGCAGTTTTTTATTGTGTAAACTTGCCTTTTTAGCCCTATCCCTAGCCAATTTACGAATACCCGAAAGCTCTTTTCGTTCCTTTTCGGCCATCATGATCTTGCGCTGTAATTTTTCGGCGGTTTCTGGATTTTTATGCAAATAGTTATCCAGATATTTTCCAACGAAATCGTTGATATAGGTGCGCACTGTCGGGAATTCACCTCCCATATCGGTAGATCCCAATTTGGTCTTGGTCTGACTTTCAAAGACTGGTTCCATCACCTTTATGGAGATTGCCGAAATAATCGACTTTCGAATATCACTAGCTTCGTAGTTCTTGCCGTAGAAATCACGAATGGTCTTTACCAATGCTTCTCGAAATGCCGCTTGGTGGGTACCACCCTGGGTAGTATGTTGTCCGTTGACGAAAGAATGGTATTCCTCACTATACTGGGTCTTGCTATGCGTAATCGCAACTTCTATATCATCCCCTCTTAGGTGTATGATGGGGTATAAAAGATCCTCGGCATTGTTATTGTCCTCCAATAAATCTTTCAGTCCGTTTTCTGAGTGGAACTTTTCCCCATTGAAAACTATTGTTAGTCCAGGATTTAAGTACACATAGTTCTTGAGCATGCGTTCTACATACTCATTCCTATATTTATATTTTTTGAATATAGCTTCATCAGGGGTAAAGGAAACAGTTGTGCCCTTTCGTTTTGAAGTTTCTATAGGCCCCTGCTCAGAAACTAAATTACCTTGGTTGAACTGGGCTGTCTTTATTTGATTATCCCGTGAGGATTGCACCTCAAAAAAACTGGACAATGCGTTAACCGCTTTTGTACCTACCCCATTTAACCCTACTGACTTCTTAAACGCACGGCTGTCGTACTTTCCGCCAGTGTTCATTTTAGAAACCACATCGACCACCTTCCCTAGAGGAATACCTCGACCATAATCCCTAACCCGAACGACATTGTCTTTTATATAAATTTCAATGGTTTTACCTGCACCCATCACAAACTCATCAATAGAGTTATCCAGGGTTTCTTTTAATAGGATATAAATACCATCATCGGCCGAGGAACCATCGCCCAATTTACCGATATACATTCCAGGACGTAAACGAATATGCTCTTTCCAATCGAGTGATCGAATATTATCTTCTGTATATTGGGACTGTGCCATAATGCGTCAGGGTTTAACCCTGCTAATATAAAATTTCAAAGCAAAAATCAAAGCACTTGGCTTGGAAAGTAATTAACAACGAAAGTACCAAATTTGTTGATAGTATGGACTGCCAGACGGAATAAGTTTTGAATCTGACTTGTCAATATCTTGAAATACCTTGATTTTAAAATAGTTGATAAAATCGGAAATCCGATAAGCTTTGCCTTTTAAAATTAAACGTTGAATCTAAAATGCATAACGTCACCATCCTGCACAACATACTCCTTACCCTCTACCCTCATTTTACCGGCTTCTTTCACTTTGGCCTCACTACCATAGGTTACATAATCATTATATGCTATGACCTCAGCACGGATAAATCCTTTCTCAAAATCAGTATGAATTACCCCGGCAGCTTGAGGTGCGGTTGCCCCTACTGGAATTGTCCAAGCACGGACTTCCTTGACACCAGCGGTGAAATAAGTTTCTAAATCAAGTAATTTATAAGCCCCGCGAATCAACTTGGCAGATCCAGGTTCGGATAAACCAAGATCTTCCAAGAACATTTGACGTTCCTCATAGGTTTCCAATTCGGTGATATCGGCCTCTGTACCTACGGCAAGAACTACAATCTCCGCGTTTTCATTGGCCACTGCTGCTTTTACCTTATCTACATAGGCATTGCCTGTAACCGCTGCTTCTTCATCAACATTACAAACATACATCACTGGTTTATCAGTAATGAACTGTAATGGCTTTACATAATCCCTTTTATCCTCATTGGAAAGTTCAATGGCCCTTACAGAAATTCCGGCTTCAAGCCCTCCTTTTATTTTCAATAGAACGGCTTCCTCTTTTTGGGCTTCTTTATTCCCCGTCTTCGCAGCTCTTTTAACCTTGTCAAGCTTCTTATCTACTGTTTCCAAATCTTTCAACTGCAGCTCCATGTCTATGGTTTCTTTATCCCTAATAGGGTCTACCGAACCGTCTACATGAACAATATTATCATTGTCAAAGCATCGAAGTACATGCAGAATAGCATCCGTTTCCCGGATATTCCCTAAGAACTGGTTGCCAAGACCTTCACCTTTACTTGCCCCTTTTACCAAACCTGCAATATCAACAATATCAACAGTTGCAGGCAAAACCCTTTCTGGATTAACGAGTGCCGCCAACTTTTCCAATCTGGCATCAGGTACATTTACAACCCCAATATTGGGTTCGATAGTACAGAACGGAAAGTTCGCGCTTTGTGCCTTTGCATTCGACAAACAATTGAACAGCGTTGATTTACCTACATTGGGGAGTCCTACGATTCCTGCTTTCATGTTAAATTATTTAAAAACGCTGCAAATATAGGTCTTACCTATGTATATTTATCATACTTACGAAAACAAATAACCTATTAACTTTAATTCTCATTTAACTATGAAAACAAAAGGGACATGAGAAACCATAAAATTGGACTTCAAGGAATTTTATTCGATGCTAAATCATCTTATATGAGGGGACCTGCTTTGGCCCCTCCTTTAATTAAAAAGGCATACAACAGTGATTCTGCAAACTACTTTTCAGAATCTGGATTAGAACTTCGTCCAGATATTTGGGATGATAAAGGGGATTATGAAGTAGTAGATTATTTTGACATTGAAAAAATTACAGCCAGAAATCTAGATAAAAAACAACCTTTGATCACTTTGGGTGGTGACCATTCAATCACCTACCCAATTCTCAAAGCGATTACTGACAAGTACGGCCCTGTGAATATTCTTCATATCGATGCCCATAGTGACCTTTATGATGAGTTTGAGGGAGATAAATATTCCCATGCCTGCCCTTTTGCCCGAATTATGGAAGGAGGATTGGCAAACCGCTTGATACAGGTTGGCGTTAGAACCTTGTCTACCCATCAAAAAGAACAGGCCGGGAAATTTGGAGTTGAAATCCTGACGATGAAGGATTTCGATATTGATTCACTACCTAAATTCAACGAACCCATCTATCTCTCCCTGGATATAGATGCATTGGACCCTGCTTTCGCCCCTGGTGTGTCCCACCACGAACCTGGTGGTTTTAGCACCAGAGAAGTACTTCAAATTATACAAAAAATAGAAGCTCCAATAATAGGTGCTGATATTGTGGAGTATAATCCCAAAAGGGATATCAATGGGGCCACAGCCATGGTTTGTGCTAAATTCCTAAAAGAAATGGCAGCAAAGATCATAGAAAATAAAACCTAAATATTTCTAGTCCTCAGGATGCATAAACTTTTGCTTCCCTAAAAGTTGTTCTTCGGTTTCAACATGATCTTCATCAGGCACACAGCAATCTACTGGGCATACCGCTGCACATTGGGGTTCATCATGAAAACCTTTACACTCCGTACATTTATCCGCTACTATATAATAAAGTTCATCACTTACGGGTTCTTGTACATCACCGGCGTTGACGGCTTTGCCATTGGGTAAAACTACATCACCTGCCAAAGAGGTGCCGTCGCTATAACGCCATTCATCAGCGCCTTCATAAATTGCAGTGTTGGGGCACTCAGGTTCACAAGCGCCACAATTTATACATTCATCTGTTATTATAATTGCCATAATTTTCTTTTTCTTTTAAACTGAATTAACTTCAGCATGCTTATTTTTGCCCAAAGGTAAACCCAATTGAATTTCTGTACAAATATTATGATGGACCATAAAGAAAGAGTAAAGGCTTTTATAGAACTCGGAGAATTCTTTAGGGAGTATTGCGAAATCAGTAAAAAAGATGGCTTTGTCATATCAAAACGAGCATGGCACACAAAATTAAATGATGCCATAATACTTGCCGGCCATAAAAATGGTTGGTTTACCAAGGAAAATATAATTTATGCCCTTACCAGTTGGGGAGACTTATTGACCAAGGCAAATCTGGAGCAATGGTTATCCAACTATGATATAGTCAGTAACCAGCATAAAACCGTAGCATTGATTATGGCGGGAAACATACCACTGGTGGGTTTCCATGATTTTGTATCTGTCATCCTATCAGGAAATAAAGCGGTCATTAAACTATCATCAAACGACGCTATTTTACTTCCTTTTATAGCAAGCTATCTTATTGAAAAAATGCCATCCCTCAAAAGTGAAATTGAATTTGCTGAAAGTAAATTGGATAAGTTTGATGCTGTGATTGCCACAGGTAGTGATAATACCTCCCGCTATTTTGAGCATTATTTTGGACATAAGCCTAATGTAATTCGCAAAAACCGGAATTCTGTTGCCATAATTACCGGCAATGAATCCAAAGAGCAGCTTATGGCATTGGGCGAGGATATTTTTAGGTACTATGGTCTTGGCTGTAGAAGTGTTTCAAAGGTCTTTGTACCCAATGGATATAATTTTGATAATTTCTTTAAGGCCATATTTGATTATAATCCCATTATAAATCAAGCAAAATACGCCAACAATTATGATTATAACAAGGCTGTTTACTTAATGAGTGAGTTTAAAATCCTGGAAAACGGATTCTTAATGCTCAAAAATGATGAGAGTTATGCTTCACCTATCGCAACTTTGTTCTATGAGGAATACAATTCTTTAAATGAATTAAAACAGCGACTTTTAATAGATGTTGAGAAAATACAATGTGTAGTGGCAAATGGTATACTTGAAGATGAAATTAAATTCGGTCTAACGCAAAAACCGAGTTTAACCGATTATGCAGATGGTGTTGACACTGTTGAATTCCTGTTAAAAACATAGTCCAATAATAACAGATTTGTAGCGATTATTAGCTAATAATTCATGACCTTTGAGGTCTAAATTTCAATAAAAATGAAGAAACATAATTTTAGTGCAGGCCCATGTATATTGCCTCAAGAAGTATTACTGAAAGCCTCTGAGGCTATAATGGATTTTAATGGCTCTGGTCTTTCGCTTATTGAAGTTTCACATAGGGGTAAAGATTTTGTTGAGGTAATGGAGAAAGCCCGAGCTCTTGCTTTAGAACTTCTTGGTCTTGAAGGAAAAGGCTATAAGGCCCTGTTTTTACAAGGCGGTGCAAGTCTTGAATTCCTAATGGTTGCCTATAATTTGCTGGAATCCAAGGCTGGATATTTGAATACGGGAACCTGGAGCGATAAAGCTATAAAAGAAGCCCGTCTTTTTGGTGAGGTCATAGAAGTAGGTTCATCCAAAGATGAAAACTTCAATTATATTCCTAAAGGGTACAATGTTCCCCAAGGATTGGATTATTTGCACTTAACCTCTAACAATACCATTTTTGGAACCCAGTTGAAAAAATTTCCAAAGGTAGATAGCCCATTGGTCTGTGATATGAGTTCAGATATATTCTCTAGACAATTGGATTTTACACAATTCGATTTGATTTATGCAGGGGCCCAAAAGAATATGGGACCAGCTGGCACAACGCTCGTTATTGTAAAAGAAGATATACTTGGTAGGGTATCTAGAAAGATTCCTTCAATGTTGGACTATAAAGTACATATCGCTAAAGATAGTATGTACAATACACCTTCAGTTTTTGCAGTATATACTTCTATGTTGACTTTGGAATGGCTCAAAAACTTAGGTGGAATAACAGCTATTGAAGAAATAAATGAGAAAAAAGCACAACTATTGTATTCGGAAATAGAATTGAATCCAGTTTTTGATGGGTATGCAAAGAAGGAAGACCGTTCAAATATGAATGCAACGTTCAACTTAACAGATGATAGATTGAAGGCAACTTTTGACGCCATGTGGAAAGAGTCAGGTATCAACGGACTAAATGGACATCGCTCCGTAGGAGGTTACAGAGCATCTATGTACAATGCCCTATCGCTTGAAAGTGTTGGAGTATTAGTGGATATAATGAGTGAAATGGAACGAAAAGGTTAATCTATTTATAATGAAAATATTAGCTAACGACGGTATATCAAAAAGAGGGATAAATGATCTTGAGGCAGCGGGCTTTGAAGTCATTACAACAACAGTAGCCCAGGAACATTTAGTAAACTACATCAATGAGAATGAAGTTATAGGATTATTGGTTCGTAGTGCAACCCAAGTGCGTAAAGACATCATCGACAATTGTCCATCACTAAAACTTATTGGTCGTGGCGGTGTTGGTATGGATAATATTGATGTGGCCTATGCAAAGGAAAAAGGATTGCATGTAATCAATACACCAGCCGCTTCTTCAGAATCTGTAGCAGAACTGGTTTTCGCCCATTTATTCGGTGGCGTTCGTTTTTTATACGATGCCAATAGAAATATGCCTTTGGAGGGTGATAGTAAATTCAAACAACTTAAAAAAGCCTATGCTGGTGGTTCAGAACTTAGAGGAAAGACCTTAGGGGTTATTGGTTTTGGTAGAATTGGTCAAGCAACGGCCAAAATAGCTTTGGGTATTGGAATGAAGGTTATTTATTCAGACCCTTTTATCGAAACTGCAGCAATAGAGGTTTCTTTTTTCGATGGACAATCGGTTACTTTTTCATTCAACAGTATTTCAAAAGAAGAGCTGTTACGATCTGCTGATTTAATAACTTTGCATGTCCCAGCCCAAAAGGAATATGTGATTGGCAAGAATGAATTCAATACCATGAAAGATGGGGTCGGTATCGTTAATGCTGCACGGGGTGGAGTTATTGATGAAGTCGCTTTGGTAGATGCTTTGGAAACTGGTAAAGTTTCATTTGCTGGTTTGGATGTATATGAATCTGAGCCCAAACCTGAAATTAAAATACTCATGCATCCCAATATTTCACTTACTCCCCATATAGGAGCCGCCACGGGGGAAGCACAGGATAGGATTGGGAGCGAATTGGCTTCCCAGATTATCTCACTTTTGAAATAATATTATAGTCCACATCATTAAAATACTGGAACACTTTTTGTACATTTCGAGACTGAACATTAAATTAATTATAACATGTCTGGATTATTAGATTTACTAAACAGCCCAATGGGCAAACAACTTATTAGCGGAGTAGCTGGCCAAACTGGTCAACCCGAAAATAAAACTGCTGATGTATTAAGCATGGCCATGCCATTACTTTTGGGCGCCATGAAAAAAAATGTATCCTCGCCTCAAGGCGCTGAAGGATTAATGAGCGCCCTATCTTCTAAACACGACGGAAGTATTTTGGATAATCTTGGAGGATTGTTCGGTGGTGGTGTTGATGATTCTGTAATGAATGATGGTGCAGGTATTCTAAGCCACGTTTTTGGGGGAAAACAACCTCAAGTCGAAAATGCTCTAAGCCAGAAATCAGGACTGGATGCTGGTTCTGTTGCCAGCATTCTTAAAATAGCTGCTCCCATAGTTATGGGGTTCCTGGGAAGACAAAAAGCCCAAAGTAATGTTAGCGATGCGAACGGAATGAACAGTTTGTTGGGCAGTATGTTGGGCGGTCAGCCACAACAAAACCAAAGCTTGATCACTACTTTGCTTGATGCTGATGGTGACGGTAGCATTTTAGATGACGTTGCCGGTATGGTAATGGGAGGTGGAAAGAAAAAAGGTGGACTTGGCGGATTACTCGGAGGTCTTTTCGGGAAATAAGCTATTTACCCATAATTTAAATAAGCAAGCCGTCCTGACGATTCTGTCAGTACGGCTTTTTTTGTATCTTTCTATTGATAGTTCTAATGAAGCCAACCGTTCAATCAACTGATTATTAAATATTTTTATTAAAAATAAGCTATAGAAATGAAAAGTATAATCTTAAAAATTAGTACCCTTTTGTTTGTAGCAGTTTTAATGGCGAGCAGCTGTGGTAGTACCAAAGAGCAAGTGAATATTACCGACGAGGAAAAAACGGCCTTTAAAAAGCAGGCAGGCGATACCATTAAAATTGCCAGTGACAAAACAGAATATGAAATAATAATTATTGAACCTGGCTTCAATTTTTGGCTAAAAAGTATTGCCAAACCAGAGGGTTACTACGAACAATCCTACTTGGAAAATCGAAACAATCTTTATGTAGTTGAATGGAATCAGCGTGTATTGCAGCCACAACGGTACAGTCCCAATTTATACGAATTGCAAATAGATTATTCCCCCCACATTGATTATGGTTATGAAGTAAACTATAAACTCTATAATTATTTTATATATTTTCAACGCAAGTACAACCAGCGTTTAGGACCTTTCATCCCTCGAATTTAAAAAGTATATTTGGCGCTTATTAAATGCTAATATGGAGAAATTAAAGCAGCGCTGGGGTATTGAGTCCAATTTTCAGATAATAGTGATTTTTGTCGTCTTCGCGGTCACAGGCTCCGCAGCGACAAAATTAGCTGCCCCTGTAACTGAATTGATTGGTCTTGACAAGGAAACCACCAACGCTTGGTTTTATTGGATAATTCGTATACTTCTCATCTTTCCGATTTATCAAGTTTTATTAGTGGCATTTGGATGGCTTTTTGGCCAATTCAAGTTTTTCTGGAATTTTGAAAAGAAGATGCTACGGCGATTAGGCTTAGGTTTTCTACTCAAATAAATTACACCTTTCTTAACATTACTTATGCCAAATTAATGGTTAACTTTATGGTATGAAATTCTTTCGCCATCAAAATTTCATATTCACTTTTTGCCTACTATTGGTAGCCTTCCTGATTACGCCATCAATAGTCAAAATGGCGCATGCGCTCATTGAACATGAACATTTGGAATGTAAAGCCATTGGCCAATTACACATACATGAAGTTGAATTGGATTGCGACTTTCAGGATTTCAACTTGTCACCACAATTTCATTCTACATTAGTTGAAGTACTAAGACCCTTGATAATCCATATTTCAAATAAAATTTCTTCCCAATATACTTTTTTAAGCAAATACCAAAAACTTCATTTTGCCCTTAGGGGTCCTCCATCTGATTCATAGATTATTCGATTTATTTTATTATCTAATTGTAAATCAATACGTTATGAAGTATATATTTTTATTAATAGTAATGGCAATTCCCTTTCAAATGGGTTTTGCACAAAGCACGATATCTGGGGCAGTAAACAATGCTGAAAACATGGAGCCATTGGCACAGGTATCTATTTATATTCCAAAATTGGAAAAAGGTACAGCGACCAATGAAAATGGTTTTTATGAACTTAATGACCTACCCATTGGTAATTTTATATTGGTCGTTTCCTCAATCGGTTATGAAACGTTTTCAAAAACCATTAATATAAGCTCCGGAGAAAACATTGTCAATGTTTCTTTGACCCCAAGTGCGATTGAAATGGAAGAGGTTATCGTATCGACACTATTTCATAAGTTGCAGAGTGAGAATGTAATGAAGGTGGAACGCGCCAATATGAAAGAGCTCAAAACTACTGGAGCAATTACCCTTTCAGACGGTATTACAAAAATTGCAGGCGTTGAAAGTGTATCTACCGGGGTTGGTATTGGCAAGCCGGTTATCCGAGGATTAAGTGCCAATAGAGTTTTGGTCTATACCCAAGGTATTCGGATGGAAAATCAACAATTTGGTGATGAGCATGGATTGGGAATCAACGGTGCTGGGATAGAAAGTGTTGAAGTAATAAAAGGTCCTGCCTCCCTACTCTATGGTTCAGATGCCATGGGGGGTGTACTCTACTTTAATCCAGAAAAATTTACCATGGCAAATGATACCGAAGGGGATTTGAATTTACAATATTTCACAAATACGCAAGGATTAAGTGCTGACGCAGGGTTTAAAACATCAGGAGAAAAATTAAAATTTCTAGTACGAGGAAGTTATGCTTCGCACATTGATTATAAGACCGGAAATGAGGAAAGATTAACCAATTCACGTTTCAAAGAGTATGACTTGAAAACTGGTGTAGGTTACCAATCCACTAAATTTAAAACTGAGTTAAGGTATAATTTTAATACATCTGATTTGGGAATTCCCGAGGAAATAGGAGTGCAAACCAAAACACGTTCTCCCCAATTACCAAATCAAGAAATCAACAATCATATTCTAAGCTCAAAAACCAAAATGTTCTTTGAAAATTCAAGCTTGGAAGGCACCTTTGGTTATGTATTCAACAATCGTAAGGAATTTGAGGACGACCAGAGCATTGCGGCCTTGGAAATGCATTTGGCTACATTTAATTACAATTTGCAATATGAAATGCCAAAGTGGGGTAAACTTGAGACCATCATAGGCCTACAAGGTATGCGCCAAACGAATAAGAACTTTGGGGAAGAACAATTGATACCTGATGCCAATACCAATGATATTGGTGTATTAGCCACATCGCACATTCATTTTAAAGATGAAAGTGGAATGCAATTGGGAATACGTTTTGACCATAGAAATATTAATGGAGATATAAGCGTTAGTCCCCCGCAAAGTAGTTTTTATGAAAAATTAGACCGTAATTTCAATAGTATCAATGCCGCTATTGGTTATAAATTGAATCTTTACAAAAAAAGTATTGCCCGCTTGAACTTGGCAACGGGGTTCCGAGCACCAAATTTAGCCGAATTAACTTCTAATGGGGTTCATGAAGGAACCAATAGATATGAGATTGGAAATCCAAATTTGAAATATGAACAAAATATACAGGCAGATATTTCCTTGGAATATAAAAACAAACATATAGAGTTCTTCATAAACGGATTCTATAATACAGTGAAGGATTTTATTTTTATTGAACCCAATGGTGAAGTCATTGGTGAAGATGATGTGTTTGTTTACCAACAGGAAAACGCCAAATTGTATGGGGGTGAAATTGGTTTTCATTTTCATCCGCACCCATTGGATTGGCTTCACTTCGAAAGTAGTTTTGAAACCGTTGTCGGCAAACAAAATAATGGCACATACTTGCCACTCATTCCAGCAAACAGCATTATGAATACTTTAAGGGCCGAATCTATAAGCACACTAAAGGGACTCAAAAATGAATATGCCTACATAACTTTAAAATCGGTTTTGGATCAAGATAAGGTTGGCGTTTTTGAAGATGTTTCTAAGGGATATAATTTAGTTGATTTAGGTTTTGGTGGTGATGTTATTGCATTCAATACTTCACTTGAAGTACGTCTGAGTGCACAGAACATTTTTGACAAAACCTATATTTCGCATTTATCAAGATTGAAAACTGACGGAATTGCCAATATTGGTAGAAATATCTCCTTGGCGATAAGCATTCCATTATAAAACTTAAAAGGGAAGATTATCGATCGGCATCAACCTCGATTATCTTTCCTTTTTTTGAACCTTTAAAAATATACGTATATAACCACATAATGGTGAAGGTAGGCACTACATCCAATCCTGGTATTATTTCCTCAATAAATGTGAATACACCAGCCGCTTGACCCACTTTTCCCTTGTATAGTCTGGTCATTAACCATCCGGCTAAAGGAGCCCAAATAATATCGGAAAAATCCCCAATAAAAGGTACTACGAAAGAAAGCATTCCTATACCATCAAATAACAATCCCAAAAATAGGGTTTGGTACTTCTTATCGTTGTTTTTTGACATATTTAAAATTTCTATTTCACCTTTTGCAATGCAATAAAAGTGCCAATTTTCAAAGCGCAATTAGATACAACTCAAGAAAGATTTGAACTTATCAATTTTAAAAACTCATTCCGGGTTTCCTCTTTTACAAAACTGCCCCTAAACCCTGATGTTGTAGTCACCGAGTTTTGTTTTTGCACACCTCGCATCATCATACACATATGCGCAGCTTCAATTACCACTGCAACCCCTTGCGGCTTTAAGGTGTCATTGATACAATCCAATATCTGTTCTGTCAATCTTTCCTGAACTTGTAATCTTCGTGCAAAGACATCTACAATACGCGGCAGTTTGCTTAAACCTACAATTTGCCCGTTGGGAATGTAGGCTATATGCGCTTTACCAAAAAAGGGCAACATATGATGCTCACAAAGTGAATAGAGTTCAATATCCTTTACGATGACCATTTCGTTGTAAGATTCCTTGAACATCGCGCTTTTTAATATATCCGCAGCATCCTGCTGATATCCTTGCGTAAGGAACAACATTGCTTTGGCCGCTCGTTCCGGTGTTTTTATCAGACCCTCACGAGAGACATCCTCCCCTATTTCTTCAATAATTTTTGAATACCGCTCTTTAACATCATTTGTTATTTCCAAGTCGTATTCTTCTAAACTTTTATATGATGCCATACTATTGTTTTAGTTAGAGTGAATTTCATTTTACAATAACTATAGTCACTATTTTACCATGAAAATTACACTATGGCAATTTACATTAAAATCGATAAAATAAAACAACATTCTTTGGTTGTTATAGGGATGGTCGTTTTCGTATGTCCGCACTAATGATTAATTTTCAAGCTGCAATAAAAAACTTACATGATCCAAGCCACCAATATTCAAAAATTTTACGGTGATTTACAAGTGCTGAAAGGCGTAGACCTTCATATAAAAAAAGGTGAAATCGTTTCTATTGTTGGACCATCTGGTGCTGGTAAAACCACACTTTTGCAAATATTGGGAACATTGGACGTTCAGAGCAACAAAGTAGATAGTAGATTGCTAATCAATGGCATTGAAGTTAGCGACCTATCGGATAAGGAACAGGCTAGATTCAGGAATGAGCATATTGGTTTTATCTTTCAGTTTCATCAATTATTACCGGAATTTACCGCTTTGGAGAATGTATGTATACCTGCGTACATTAAAAAAACCCCAAAAGGTGAAGTTGAAAAAAGAGCCAAAGAATTGCTGGAATTTTTAGGGCTTTCACATCGCATTCATCATAAACCGAGTGAA
>Ga0316189_10001070_pt1 | contig 27182 bp, 25 predicted proteins | sample LowCovwburrow_MG_FD_204930 | JGI IMG/M metagenome (GOLD analysis project Ga0316189, IMG submission 204930) | Coastal sediment microbial communities from Maine, United States - Lowes Cove worm burrow | ecosystem: Environmental > Aquatic > Marine > Coastal > Sediment | place: USA: Maine...
ATCACCGTCAAGCTCAGCTCCGATTGACACCGAGAATTGGGGGATCCCGTACAGGTAGTTGGTGGTGCCGTCAATGGGATCGATATGCCAGACAACCCCCGTTGTTCCGGTGACGGCCGCTCCTTCTTCGCCGAGGACGGCGTCGTGGGGGCGCAGTGTGGTGAGGCGTTCCAAGATCAGTTGCTCCGTTGCGGTGTCGGCGGAGGTGACCACATCGGTACTTGATGATTTCGTCGTTACATTGCCTATGGCCTCTAGCCTCATAACAAGGGCGTGTTCTCCCGCCTCTCGCGCCAGGGAGCGAGCGATGTCCCCCAGTTCGTTCCACAGGGACTGGCTTGACATGGGGGTGCTCCTCTGGTGGGGAAAGCGGTCGGCTACTCGGACGTCGAAGGTTGACTGTCAGGGGGTGTGGCTTCCGGATGGCTGGCAGTATGCCACTCACTCATCGCTTGAAGCGCCAGGGCCGCTACGATTCCCACTCCGACGGCGCAGCCCACAGCCCCGATGACCAGCCCGACGAAGGACCAAATCTGTGCGCCAAACATGAGATCGCCCGAGCCATATCCGATCATCCCGCCGAAGAGTCCGGCGAGTAAGACCGAGCTAAAAGCGATCAGCTTGGCTATCAACGGGGGCTCTGCTTCGGCCGGCTCGGGAGCGTTGAGATCTTGAAACGGTGTTACCGATTGAGAAGTGGAGTAGATTTCGGGTACACCAGCATCCTGGTTGTCGTCAGCCACGAGGGTTCACGGGGCGGTCGGCATCAAGTACGTTCACAGGCCCCATCTTACCGCTGTACGCCGGGGAACTCGTATCATGGCCGGTTGATGCACAACGCCAAAAGATCGGTAACAATAGAGCAACATGAGTGGGAAACATACCCCTTTCGTACCTCCGGTGGGCGACGACGGTCTTCGTCACTGGCAGGTGGCAGCGGCAGTGATCTGGCGCGGCTCGGATCTGCTGCTGGTGCAGAATCAGCGGCGTGGAGGGCGAACTGACTGGACTACCCCTGGTGGGGTGGTGGATCCAGGGGAATCTCCACTCGAAGCGTTGGGCCGTGAGGTGCGAGAGGAAACCGGGCTGCGGGTGATGGAATGGCAGGGCCCCGTCTATCGGGTAGAGGTGCTCGCCCCCGATGCCGGGTTTTTTTTGCGGGTCGAGACCCATGTGGCGCTCGAAGTGCAGGGGGAGATCCAGATTGATGACCCCGATGGGATCGTGGTTGATGCTCAGTTCGTGGCAGATCATCAGATCGAAACTCTTCTGGCCGGTGGAAACACCTGGGTAGTGGAGCCCCTACAAGCGTTTCTTGGGGACGCCGTGGATCACGGGGAAACCTTTCGGTACGAGATGCTGGGCGCAGGCGGCCGGGACGCCCGAGTTCGGCGGTTGTAACCCATTGCCTGTCGGTAAGCCACGCCGCTCAATCTTGCACGTCGATATGGACGCGTTCTTTGTCGGCGTCGAGCGACTTCGCGATCCGTCACTTGCCGGCAAGCCGGTGGTAGTTGGTGGTGCCGGGCCGAGGGGGGTGGTGGCCGCGGCCTCCTACGAGGCTCGAGTCTTTGGGTTACGGTCGGCAATGCCAATGTCTCAGGCACTGCGTCGTTGCCCCCATGCCATCGTGTTGGCCGGCGATTACCAGCGCTACGCCGAAATGAGCCGTCGTCTTTTCGATCATTTCACCGACCTGACGCCAATGGTCGAACCGATCGCGTTAGACGAAGCATTTTTGGATGTATCGGGGGCAACCCGTTTGCTCGGATCCGAGCGGGATATTGCGGGACGACTCAGGGAACGTATTGCCAAACAGGAGGGATTGCAGTGTTCGGTGGGGGTGGGGCCGTCGAAACTTGTCGCCAAACTGGCGTCTGAAGCGGCAAAACCAACAGTACGCGACGGGCGGGTGAGCCCTGGCGCTGGGGTCACGGTGATTGCCGCTAGTGAGGTAACTGCTTTCTTGTATCCGCTCCCGGTCCGGGCCTTGTGGGGGGTGGGGGCAAAAACTTCCGAGCGCTTGGCTCGTTACGGGGTGAGAACGGTAGGCGATGTGGCCGAGATGCCTCTCCCTCTACTTCGTAACTGTGTTGGTGAGGCTCTCGGTCGACACCTGCACCAGTTGGCCAACGGGATAGACGATCGTCCGGTGGAAGTCGAGCGTGAGGCGAAGTCGATCAGCCACGAGGAGACGTTTCCTTACGACATCTTTGAACGCGAGCGCCTCGAGGTCGGGGTGACTCGCATGGCCGACGCGGTGGCGCTTCGCCTTCGCCGAGCGGAACTGTACGCGGCTCGGGTATCGGTGAAGGTGCGTTACGGTTCATTTCGCCTGATCACCCGCACCCAGAGCTTGGTGTCGCCTACTCGCCTCACGAGCACCATCGAAGAGGCAGCTCAGGGGCTCCTTGCCTCGGTTGACCTCGCCGAAGGTGTTCGATTGTTGGGGGTCGGAGTTGGACTGCATTCCGGGCCGATGGCTACGCAGCTCTCCCTTGAGGCGCCAGAAGAGGCCCACCAGCAACGGGAAGCGGTGGAGTCCGCGATGGACGAGATACGGGGGCGTTTCGGTGATCATGCCATCGGGGCGGCCACCTTGTTGGAGGGGGGAAAGTTGCGCATAAAACGTCGCGGTGACGCCCAATGGGGGCCTGATGATGGGTAGTTACACCTAGGGATTTGGGCCTGGAGGCTGAATCGGGTATGTTCCCACAGATTCTCGGGGTGTCCGCGTTGTGTAAAATGAATCGTTGCGCGAGAATAGACCCACGTACCGGCCGACAAGGACTAGGCTATGCCACTCTCAGAAGACGAGCAGCGGATTCTAGATGAGATTGAGCGTGGGCTGAAGGAGAGCGATCCTCGGCTCGCCAAAGAGGTAGGGGAGACGACCATCTATCGTCATGCCCTCGGCTCGCTGAAGTGGGCGATGGCCGGGGTCCTGCTTGGTGCCGTCGCGATGATTTCCACCTTGACCATTCATTGGGCGCTGGCGTTCGCCGGGTTCGTGCTCATGCTCGTGAGCGCGATGGGGTTGGAGAAGAACTTGCGGGTTATGGGCAAAGCAAGCTTTAGTCAGGTATCGAGCGCGTTCAAGACCGGCCGCACCGCGAGCGAAGCCGAAGCAGTCGACGAAGACTGAAAGTCTGGCACCCGTCATTCTTGCGGTTCTAGCACGGTTCTAGCTGGGTGAGTCGGTAGCGCTGGTAGCAACCAGAACTTCGTCGCGCTGGTCGGGTTCGGGATGATCTCCGTTGGTGGTCGTCACCGCAGTGGGGCGTTCAACGGTGGTGTTTGTGGCCAGCGGCCGATCGGTGAGTTTGAGAATACGGCGCGGATGGAGCCTGCGGCGCCAGAGTTCCTTGCGAGAAAGGCTCTTGGTGGCTGCGGCTTCCAGACCATCACGCATTGACCGAGCCGCCACTTCGTCGTTGGCATCAAGCTGGGTGGGGTGGTAACGGGCTCGGGTAGCCAGTTGGGCGAGATCCAGGACCTCACCGTCTGGAATGCGCCGATCGGTGGCCAACCGCCCGGCAAACTCGTGCCGGGTTTCGTGTGGTTCTCGCTGGAGCGCCAGCATGGCTTCCAGCGTTTCGCAAGTTTCTGCCCAGGAAACCTCCACACTTTGTGCCGGTGACTTTGCTTTCGATCGGCGCGACCCTCGCCGACGGGCGGGCAGCCAAACCGTGAGGAAGGCATAAAGGCCGAACAACGCCAGAGCCAGGAGGGCGCCAAGCGTCCAGCGGCTGGTGATAATCGAGACCAGAGCTGATGAGTTGCCGAGGCCGGCATCGCCGCCCAACCCGGGGTCGGGAATGAAGTCTTCGAACTCTGGCTGCGCCGGGTTGGGGGTTTGCCCAGGGTTAGCCGGAGCGGTGGTGGTGGTAAGGGGAGCAAAGGGGTTGTCGGGCTGCACAGGAGAGTCCTGTTGAGCCGGAACGGTGAGATATTCGGAGCCAGCAGGAGCACCGCGCCCCGGTGTGGGTTCGAAGGCCACCCAACCCAGTCCCTCAAACCATACTTCGGGCCAGGCATGGGCGTGTCGGCCCGTCACCTGATAGACGGTTTCCCCGTCAGCCGTGGTGCGGAGGGGGTCGCCCCAGGTAAAGCCAATGGCTACCCGGCTGGGAGCACCTAATGCTCGTGCCATGAGGGCAAATGTGCCGGAAAACTGCTGACAGAATCCCTCGCGTTCGTTGAGGAACTGGACGATCGGGTCACCGGAGCGGGGGCTGAGATCGGTGCTGTAGTTGAAGTTTCGGAAGAACGTTTGGAGCGCCAGCATTTGTTCGTAACGGGTGCTGGCGCCAGCCGTTACTTGTCGAGCCGTATCGGTGACGATCGGGGGGAGCGCAGGCAGGTCAAGGAAGGTCTCGGCGATGTCGGGACGGATTGTTGCCGGGGCGCCGTTGAGCGAGGCGCTGGAGAAAACGGGAACCGAGGAGATGAGGGTGTACTCCACCCCGTCGCTTGTTGGGATCTCGTTGGACACGGTGAGCGAACCTGATTCGGCGTTCCACGTTACGTTGGCCGTCGCGTCCACGATTTCGGTGGGAGCGTAGGCGGCAGGTAGCCAGATGGCGCTCAACGACTGTACCGAAATCCGCTGCTGGATCTCGTCGCGCTCGGAAGCATCAAGGTCGGCCCCTGGCAGGCGGCCGCTCTCGGGCGAGAAATTGGCCGATACCTGCCAGATGTTGTCATTGAAGGTATCAAGGCCAGCGAGACGCCAATACGCGGGGCGTGGCGACGTCACCGTGAAGAGATTGGTGTTGCTTTGCTCCACCAATCGCTGTTCAAGTTTCACATACGGGCTTACGACTTTTCTGGTTGGGTCGCCCTGATCGCCGATGGAAACGATCTCCTCGGCCTCGGCTCCAGGCAAAAGCGGCCAGAACAGGGCACCCGCAATGAGGGCGGCGACGACGGTAACCGAACCCGTTTGACGCAAAGCCTGAAGGCCTCGTTTACGTTCGCGGTTCAGCCATTCATTGGCTTCGTTCATCGTGACCGTGCGCTGGGTCACGCTCCATATTCCGATAACGGCGGCAAACACCAAGGCCGTAAGTACCGGAGATCCGTCACCTCCGAGGGCGGCCGCGAACACAAAGATCAGGGCGCCGGGTAACACCGGCTCGAAAGCCAAACGTAGCCGCACGGCACCCCAGTCGGTCAGGAACGCCATCACCCAAACGCTCGCCATGGCGGCGGTGACGAACGGCACGGTGGACACTACCGGTGATTGCTGTTCTCGGAAATCCAACACCAACTGGTCGGCCAAGGCACTCAACTGATCCGGGGAGTCGAGGGTGGGGACGAATCCAAGCCAGGCACTCTCAGGTATCGCATACCATGTGACCAGCACTAACAAGCCAGCAGCGTTGGCCAAAGCCGAAAGGGCAAGCGGCACCCGGAGACGGCGTAGTGAGACGGCCAGCGCCGTGGAAGCCAAAGCACTGGCCAAGATCGGGAGCACGGCTCCGTTGTCGACGAAAATTTTTGTGAATCCTAAGGCCGCGGCCGGCACGAGGAGAGCAGACGCTATCTCTAAAGCAACGGGAGGTAGTGGGTTTCGAGTGTCGTTTCGGTTCACGAGTTGCCAGCCCTCCTAGCCACAAAGTTTGGTGTCCGTGTGGCGGTAACCCGGGTGGTGGCCGCTCCCTTCCATCGCTCGACAAATCCCGATCCTGGATAGTGGAACACGATCTCTTGATAGGTGGGCGCTATCTGGTCGGGTTGCTGGCACGACACGACAATGACTCGCCCAAATCGCCGTTTGGTTATGTTGAGAATCTCATCGAAGTATGAGCCAAGAAAGCCCGTGACGATCACCATCGTGCCTCCCTGGCCGCCTTTGGCTAACTGTTCCAGGGTTTGCACGAGCGAAGCCGACGCCTGAGGTTGGATGGTCGCCATTTGTTTGTCGACGGCGTTGAGCTCATGACGAGAGCGGATGTCGGTCATTGAGGTGTTGTGTGAGGTGATGAGCCGCAAGGCGTCGTCACTAGGAAACGCACAATACAAAATGCTCAACGCAGCGGAAACGGCCCGCTCGAAACCCGCCGCGTCGTAGGACTCGCGGCGAACATCAAGGAGAACGTTAACTCGACCCGTCTTCGGGCTTTCTTCCTGGCGAACAACCAATTCATCGAGTCGCGCCGTCGCCCTCCAATTAACCCGTTTCAGCTCATCCCCAAACACGTAGGGGCGGAGCGCAAAGAACTCTTCCCCACTGTTGGCCAAGGCATTGAGCGGCTGGCGCTCGGCCGTAGGGTCGTTGCCTGCCGCCGAGTGCAGAGGGTGAAGGGCTAGTAGTTCGGGGTGCACGAGAATCTTTGTGGCGTCAGAACCAGTGACCCGAGAGCGGAAAAGGCCCAAAGGGTCGGTGAACGTGAGATGGAGGGGCCCGATGGCTAAGGCCCCGCGCGAGATCGTTGGCAGCCGATAGGCGACCCGCGTTTCTCGCAGCCCGCGGACGGGGGCCAACATCAGCGACGCCCCATTTTTGTCGCTACCGTCACCCACCGGATCATGAAGGTGAATGACCGGCGTTGCTCGCCTGGACGGGTTGAGAAGCGAGAGATCGACACGTGCGGTGGCCCCCACTCGCACCTGGGCCGGGGTGGCGGTGCGGGAGATCGTGAGATTGAGGCGGGAGCTCAGAATGTAGAAGAAGGCGAAGAGAAGCGCCCCGATCCCAACGGCTGCCAGCACAAACATCTCGGGCAGGCCAAGAACGCGGCCGGTCATGCCGCTCAAGATCACTGCGGCCGCGATACCCAGACCAGCTCGTGTTGGCCTCATCACACCCGATCGTAGGGCACGGGCACCGAACGAAGGACATCGGCTACTACGGCCGTGGCTTCGAGACCGCTGAGCACCGCTTCGGGGCGTAGTACGAGGCGGTGAGCGATAACGGCACTGGCTACCGCCTTAATGTCGTCATCAGTAACAAACACCCTCCCTTGAGAAGCCGCCCGCGCCCGGGCCACTCGTTGGAGGCTCAGGGTGGCGCGAGGTGACATGCCGAGAGAAATGTTGGCGTGTCGTCGGGTGGCGTCAGCCAGGTCGATCAGATACCCGCGGAGCTCTCCGGCGATATGCACCGCGTCGACCATACTCATCATCGTCCGAATGTCTTGCATTGTTGCCACGGCATTGAGCCGTCCAACCAACCCCACCACTTCGTGGGTTTCCAGCACCGCCAACTCATCGGCCCGGGCGGGGTAGCCGACCGAAATTTTCATCAGAAAGCGGTCGAGTTGGCTCTCAGGTAAAGGGTAGGTGCCTTCCTGCTCGATGGGGTTCTGGGTGGCAACTACCATAAACGGCTGAGGGAGGCGGCGGCTAGACCCGTCGACGGTTACCTGTGCCTCAGCCATCGCTTCGAGCAGCGCAGACTGGGTTTTCGGTGACGCCCGATTGATCTCATCCGCGAGTACGAGTTCGGTGAAAATGGGGCCAGGGCGAAATTCGAATGTTGAGGTATTGCGGTTCCAGACGCTTATACCGGTGACATCAGCGGGCAGGAGGTCCGGGGTGAACTGAATCCGCCCAGTTTCTGCCCCAATGGACGCGCTGAGAGCCTTGGCAATCGTGGTTTTGCCGACCCCGGGTACGTCCTCAATCAGGATGTGTCCACCGGAGAGTAAACAGAGGAGAACCTGCTCGATAACTTCGGTTTTTCCTCGGACGACGCGGGAGATGTTGTCACGAATGGCGCCGAAGGCGGCCGAAAGCTGATAGGCCCGGGCTTCATCGAGTTGGACGGCTTCTGAAACCACTATTCCTCCGGCGGGACGGGAACATACACGTATCTTTACAGCAGGTTATCGGCTCACCATCACCGACGGATGCATCGGAATCCCAGAACTGGGGTTGAATGGGAGCCATGGTGAATTCGGACGCCAAAGCATTGGCCGTCGATATTGGCGGCACGAAACTCGCGGTGGGAGCGGTAACGGCTGATGGGCGCCTTGTGCACCAGCATCGCGAACCCACCCTGCGAACCGACGACCCCTGGGCCTTGTTTGGGCAACTGCGAGCAATGGTGCAAACAATGAGCGCCCTCCACGAGTTTTCCGTTTGTGGTGTGGGTTGTGGCGGGCCGATGGCTCCGATGGGGGAGCAGGTGTCGCCGCTAAACATTGGGGCGTGGCGGGGCTTCCCACTACGAAAACAGTTGGCCGAACTCACCGGGCTGCCAACATTTGTCGAAAATGACGCCAAGGCGTTGGCCTTGGCTGAGGGATGGGTCGGGGCTGCCCAAGGAAGGCGCAACTATTTGGCGATGGTTGTGTCGACGGGAATCGGCGGGGGCATCATTCTTGACGGACGATTACTTCAAGGGGACAGCAGTAACGCCGGTCACATCGGCCATATGGTGGTGGCGGTGCCGGGACGCGAACTCGACGGACATGTCGCTGGGGTGCTTGAAGCCGAAGCCTCGGGCACCGCCATCGCCGCCCACACGGGGCGCCCTCCCGCCAACGCTCGCCCCGAAGAGATCGATGAGGTGGGGAGGTTGGTGGGCCAAGCGGCAGGGTCGGTTGTCAACCTCCTCGACCTTCCGCTCGTGGTGGTAGCGGGGTCGGTGGCACTGGGATACGGGGCGCGGTTTTTTGCCGCCGCCCAACGTGAAATCGACCGTGTTTGTCAGTTGGACTTCAGTCGTGGGGCACGGATCATGCCTGCTGGTTGCGGAGCCCAGGGCCCGCTGATCGGGGCGGGTGCCGTTGGTTTTGCGTATCTTGGCTTGCCGTTGGGGATGGTTGAGGTGCGGTAATCGGCATCGCCGAGAGTAACACCGATGTCTCTGCGGGCACTCGTGAGTTAGCCCCGCGGAAACTGCTTTCGCCACTCCAACCAGGTGACCACATCATGAGCCCGCTGGCGTGCCGGCGATGAAGGGGCTGGCGAGCCATCGCCACCGTAGGCGGTGATCAGCCGGAACCGCATCCAATCCCGATCAGGGATCGGTAGATAGGGGCGGCGTCGCCACCAGCCAGTCTTGGCCATTGAACGCAACGCTCGAAGGGTTTCGTACCAGAGCCCCGGACGGCGAACCAGGGTGATGGCTATGGCAAATACGGTTGAAGGGTTCATGCGGCTGCACCTAAATACTCGTTCCACGACTCTGGCACTTTACCGGCCGCAACCTTGATCCAGATGTACTGCTGCGGTGCCGTTGGAGCGGCTCGAAGCTTCAGGTCGCAGTCTTTAAGGAACCGGTCGCCTTTGTAGGTGTTGCATCGGCGGCAACACGCCACCACATTGTCCCATATGTGCTCCCCGCCGCGAGAACGAGGGATGACATGGTCGATAGATTCAGCCGCTTTCCCGCAGTATTGGCATGTGCCGTGATCGCGAGCGAACACGGCCCGTCGGTTGAGGGGGGCCACCCGGCGATACGGGACTTTCACGTAGTAACGGAGTCGTACCACCGAGGGTATGGGGACCGAGAGGTCAGCCGATGAAATCAGATCTCCGGACTCGGCCAGCACATCGACTTTCTTGCTTAGTGCCAAGATCAGGGCACGGCGTGATGAAACAACGCCGATAGGCTCGTATGTTGCATTCAAGACAAGTGCTCTGGCCATGGCGCCAAGATAGTCCACATTTGTCGACGGTGAGAGGTTGTTTTCTCTCCGCTGGTATCCGCAGAAGGTTTTGGTTGGTTGGGGGGAGGAAAAGTCCGCTCGTTCCAACGCGAAACAAGCGCAACCTTTGGGCTATTTTAGTCGTTATGGGTTGGGGAGTGTACGTAAAAATTGCTGGATGATGGTGCCTCGGAGGGGGGTGGCGTCGTGGCGGGGTTCGCCCGTCGATGCTTCGCCCGCCGATAAGAGGTCGACAAGGTCAACTGGCTCATGGGCCGGGCCTACCTGGAACGGCAATAGGGGTGGGTGGAGGTGTCGCCGGGCTTCAGCCGACAGGTTGTCGGCGATGGCGTCTGGGTCCCACCGCAGATTCAGCGTGCTTTGCAGGCGAATCCAATCTCTGGTTCTTCGCTGGGAGATGCCGACCACTTTGGTCCCATCCACCAACACCTCGCCGGGGCCGAGCGAAGAGAAGCAGACTAGGGCGCCGTTTTGTCCGGGGAAGAAGCGGCCGTGGTGGACACTGACCGAGTGGTGGTCATCAAGGGTGGCGGAGAGGGTCGCGGCCCATGTTTCCCCGAGCCAACCGAACGCTTTGCCGACGTCGTCGTGCCAAAGGGGGGAGGATCGTGGGACCTCAACATCAATCCATAGTTGCCAGCAGGGGTGCAGGTAGACGAGCCCGCCACCGGAACGGCGGTTGGCGACGGCCACTTGTTGGGAAGCGGCCCGTTCGCTGTTGAGGAGGGTTGGGTTTTGGCGGCTTCCCAGGACAAGGGTGGCGTCTGGGGGTTCGATGATTGTGACCGTGGCGAGTTCGGTGGGAGGGAAGGGGCGGTGGTGGGCCTCATTGGCTGACTGGTGGATTGTTCGCTGGGTCCAGGCGGGCACGGCTCCCATCATGGCCAAAATTGCCGAGGTTTGGGTGGTTGCGAGCAAGATGGCCGCGAGAAATCGCGCCATTGCCACCCACTTCGCCCCACTCGGTGCCCCCTCGGACTATGATCGAATAAAATCCCTGGTGAGAGAGGTTCGCTCGTTGAGGCGATGTGGTTTGAGGTAGTGCATCGTTTGGGTAAAAGGCCACTGTGGGTCGGTTTGTTCGTTGCATCGTGGGGCAAAGTGTCATAATGTGTCACGTAGTGGGACGGCCCCGCGAAGCAGACGCACAAATTGCAGAAAGGTTGGCGGCGTGTTCGTAGGAAGATACGAACATGCGCTCGACGACAAGGGTCGAGTGGTGCTCCCTTCGCCTTTTCGTGCCTCAGTTGCTGAACGGGGCTACATCACACAACTTGATGGGTGCATCGGTCTCTGGAGTCCAGATGGGTTTCAGGCCGTTGCCGAAAAATGGAAGACCGAACGTGAGGCCTCGCGTATCTCGATGCGGGTGTTTCGCAAACTGATGAACAGCGTTAAGGAGGTAAAGCTTGATTCTGCTGGTCGCATCACACTGCCACGTGAACTCCTTTCGGAGTTGGGATTCGATTCCCAGGTAATCGTGACAGGGTTGTACGACCGGGTGGAGCTCTGGCCTGCCGAAAGTTATGCCGAGGAGCAAGATAGCGAGGAAGCCAATGACGAATTGGCCGACGCAGTCGAGCGCCTTGGTTTCTAGCCGACAACCGATCCCTGTCTGGTAACGACGCCAGAGGGCTGTTCTGACCAAATTTACTGTACGTAACAACGAAAGGGGGATGGGCTACCGCCGATCCACACTCATCGTCCATCGATAACCTTCCGGGATGCAGGGGGGGTGCTTCTGCCCCACAAACTCCCGCCCGAAACCTCTCCCAGTACGTTCAGGGGATAAATCCTGACGCACGCCGTAGCCCGGGGGGTTATCGATGGACGATATGCCGGGGCCCGGTGCCCTCTAAGAGATGACGCTTGACGACGAGTCAAATCAGCCCTTGACTGCATTCGAGCACCTTCCGGTGATGGTAGACGACGTGGTGGCGTTGTTTGCCGAAGTACCGCCGGGAGTTGTTCTGGATGCCACCGTTGGTGGCGGTGGGCATAGTGCAGCCATCTTGGAGAGCCGGACCGATCTCTCGATCCTTGGCATCGACCAAGACCCCGCGGCATTGCGGGCGACGGCCGATCGTCTCGGACCTTATGAGGACAGGGTGCGTCTCGTGCACTGTCGGTTTGATCGAGTGGGTCAGGCGCTTGAGGAAGCCAGCGTGAGTTCTTTGAGTGGGTTTCTGTTCGATCTGGGTGTGAGTTCACCCCAATTGGATTGGGCAGGCCGCGGCTTTAGCTTTCGCCATGATGGCCCGCTTGATATGCGCATGAACCCCGAGTCGCCGACAACCGCAGACAGTGTTGTCAACGGCTATGAGGTCGGCGAGTTAGAAAAGATGCTCCGACGTAATAGTGACGAACGGTTTGCTTATCGGATTGCTCAGGCGGTGGTGGCCGCCCGACCACTCCGGTCAACGGCCCAACTCGCGGAGGTGGTTCGTTCGGCTATCCCTGCCGCAGCGCGCCGCACCGGTGGTCATCCAGCAAAACGAGCTTTTCAAGCCATTCGGATTGAAGTAAACGAAGAACTCGACGTGTTACGTCCGGGGCTTGACAAGGCCCTTGATGTGTTAGCGCCAGGCGGCAAGGGCCTTGTGCTTACGTATCACTCGGGTGAAGACCGAATTGTCAAGGACGTCTTCCGTGCTCACACCCAATCACCGGATCCTCCTGGTCTTCCGGTCGAACAAACCCCAGCCAACTACTCCCTTGTCCGTCCGGTTGCGCGCCAGCCGCAACCCCAAGAACTCCAGCGCAACCCTCGCGCATCAAGCGCTCGTCTGCGTGCCGTAACCCGTACCGGCGCCGCCGACCGGCCCTAGCCGTCTCTTTAGCCCTCCCCGAAAACGGACAGCGCCGTCCGTTCGCCTCCCCAAATTCCCGCCGAGAATCGAGAAGCAAGCCATGACTGCTGCTGTGGCGCCACGTCGCCAACCCCAAAAACATGTTGAAGCGCCGACTCCTCGGCCTCCGCGGCTGCGCGTGGTCGAGCCCAGCCCTGAGCGCCGTCGGCGTCGATTGCGGCGCCTCTATTTCAGCTTCTTCGGCTTTATCCTCGCGGTGTTTTTCCTTGTTGCTTTCGCCCACGCGTCGCTGGTCGAGACCCAGCGCGAACTCGACCAGATCCACAGCGAGATTGATCGGCTGGAAGACGAAGCCGCGAAACTCGAGCGGCAGATTGATGTCGAATCTGCTCCGGCCGCCATCGTGGGGCAAGCAGAAGAACTGGGATACGTGCATCCAACCTCGGTGATCCACCTGCAATCAGTGGGGACGTAGTCCGTGATGACTTCGAAGCGAGCGGCGGAGAAGGCAGCAAAACGGCGAAGAGCGTATCGGCAAACTACTACTCCTGTTGAACCCGGCAACCGAATTCTGGTGTTGTACACCCTGTTCTGTGTGGTCGGCATCGGATTTCTGGCCGTGCTCGTAGATATGCAGGTGATTCGTCCTGATTTTGCGCGGTCGTACGGCCGGGATCAGTGGACTCGACAGAGTACGATCCAGTCGTATCGCGGTGCCATCTTGGACCGCAATGGAGAGGTTCTGGCTTCGTCGGTGCCGTCGCAACAGATTGTGGCCGATCCGACGCTGGTGCCCGACCCGGCGGTGACAGCGTCGATGCTGTCTCCCCTTCTGGGCGTCCCCGAAGGGGAGTTGGTAACGATGCTTACGCCCGACAATGACCAGGACCAATACAGCCTGCTTGCTCGGGATCTCGACGACCAGGTGGTGGAGCGCATCGGCGACCTCTTTCACGCGTTCTCGGGCGCCGACGACCCGATGCGAGGCATAATCCTTGTCCCCGAGGAGTACCGGATTTATCCCGGTGGTGACATGGCGCGTTCCTTGCTGGGGCGGGTCGACAACGACGAGCGCGGGGTTTCAGGCCTGGAGGCCCAATACGACGATCTGATGACTGGCTCCCACGGTCGAACTCGGTTTGAACGTGGCCGATTCGGCACGATCTCGGTGGGGGACACCGAGCTTGAACCAGCCACTCCCGGACAAGACATCAACCTCACTATTGACCGCCGGATCCAGTACATGGCCGAGCGTACACTGGTGGAACAATGCAGTTGGGCTCGAGCGAACGGCGCCACGGCCATCGTTTCTGACCCTCGAACGGGTGAGATCCTGGCTATGGCCTCGGTAGTCAAGGGTGATGACGGTGATGAGTGCGAACCGGCTTCGTACAACGCTGCCCTCCTCAACAGCTTCGAACCTGGTTCGGTAGTGAAGCCACTGGTGATTGCCGCGGTCACCGAGGAACGCGGACTCACAGCTGACACCCTGGTGGACGTGCCGGCTTCCCTGTCCCTGGGGGGCAAGAAGTTTGAGGATCCCCATCCGAAGCCAGCGGCACCCTATCCAGTGTCGGAGATCCTGGCCGATTCGATGAACGTGGGTACCATTGTTACCGCCCAACAGATCGAGGCCACCACCCTTTACAACTATCTCTCAAGTTTTGGTATCGGCCGCTTGACCCAGCTGGGTTTTGATGGGGAAGTACGGGGAACCTTGCGTACCGTCGATCGTTGGTGGGGCGCTGACTATGGTTCGATTCCTATTGGCCAGGGGCTCACCACCAATGCGGCCCAGCTCCTGCGGGCTTATAGCGCCATCGCCAACGATGGTTATATGCGTCCCCTCACCTTAGTTTCATCAACCGTGGCGCCAGACGGCACCGTTCGTCGGGCACCGGCAGTGGAGGGAACGCGAGTGATCAGTGAGCGCACAAGCGTCGAACTTACCCGATCACTTGAGGCGGTGGTAACGGAAGGGACCGGAAAGAAGGCTCAGGTTCCCGGGTACCGAACGGTAGGAAAGACAGGAACCGCCTGGAAGGTGTTCGAAGATCCAACCCAGCCCGACCAACTGACGTACGGGAGCCACGGAAACCGCCGGTACGTGGTGGCGTTCGCGGGGTTCTTTCCCGCCGAGAACCCACAGCTCTCAATGGTGGTGGTGGTCGACGAGCCGCGAACGGCCACAACCGCCTCGGCAGTAGCCGCACCGGTCTTCTCGGACGTAGGCTCGTATGCGGCCCGTATTCTTGAGATCCCGCCCGACTCGGCCAGCGCAACTGGTCGGGTTAAGGCCGACCCGACCCTGCTCCGTGTCGATTCTCGCGAACCCGAGCCGACCCGTACTGAGACTGAAAACGAGATTGGCTAACGTGATGGCGCAAACGAACGCCCCTGGAAGTGCCGAAAAGAAGCCCGGTATTAGCCTTGAGGCGATCGCGGCTGGCGTAGGCGGCCAGATTGTCGGTGACCCATCAATGGTGGTAACCGGTATCACTCACGACTCGCGTCAGGTGGAGTCGGGTTGGCTTTTTGCTTGCATCCGGGGGGCTACCGTCGACGGGCACAATTTTGCTGCTACTGCCGTCCAGGCGGGGGCGGGAGCCCTTCTGGTAGATCATGTTGTCGATGTGGCCGTGCCCCAGATCATGGTCGACGATGTGCGAGCAGCCACTGGTCTCGCCGCCGCCAAGGTTTATGGGGATCCGTCCACCAAGTTGACTGTGGTGGGAGTAACCGGGACAAACGGGAAAACCACCATTGTCGAGATGCTGGCGGCCGTGTGGACTCAGGCCGGCCGTTCAGCCAAAGTGATCGGCACCTTGACCGGTCCCCGCACCACGCCGGAAGGCCCGGACCTCCATCGGCAGCTAGCACAGTGGAGCGACGAAGGGGTGGAGTTGGTGGCGATCGAGGTGTCATCACATTCCCTGGAACTGGCTCGGGTGGCGGGTGTCCAATTCGCGTGTGTGGCCTTCACGAACCTGGGGCGCGATCACCTCGACTTCCACCATGATATGGAGTCCTATTTTGCGGCCAAAGCTAAGCTGTTCGCCCCGGCGTTTAGTAGCCGAGCGGTCATCAATCGAGACGACCCATTTGGGCAACGTTTGTACGAGCAGGTAGCAGCCGGTCAGGAGCATGAGGCGGTGGCCTATGGCCTTGATGATGCCTATGACGGGGACTATGGGGCCGAAGGGTCGCAGTTCACGTGGCAGGGGCAGCAGATCTCGTTACGGTCTCCCGGTCTCCATAATGTTTCGAATGCCCTGGCAGCGGCGAACATTGCGGCGATGCTCGGGCTGAGCCCGGAAATGGTGGCCCGTGGGTTGAGTGCCGCTGGGCCGGTACGAGGTCGTTTCGAGATTGTGCCTGGCGACCAACCGTTTACTGTGGCTGTCGATTATGCCCACACACCGGATGCGTTGGCTGCGGTACTTGCGACCGGGCGTGAAGTGTCGCAAGGCCGGGTAATCGTCGTTTTTGGATGTGGTGGTGATCGCGATCGGGAGAAACGGCCGGAAATGGGTCGGGTGGCGGCCGAAAACGCTGAGGTGGTAGTGGTGACGTCCGACAACCCACGCAGTGAAGACCCGCGAACGATTGTCGAAGAAATTCTTGTAGGGGTGCATGAGGCTGTGGCCAGCCAAAAGCGTGTACCGGAGTCATCTCGTCAGAAGCCAGTGGCCGAAGTAAAGGTAGACCTTGACCGCGAGAAGGCCATAACCTGGGCTGTGGCTGCGGCCCAGGCGGGTGATTTGGTGGTTATCGCCGGAAAAGGTCATGAAACCACCCAGGTCACTGGATCAACCGAAAGTCGGTTTGATGACGCTGAGGTTGCGACGGCCGCGCTCGCAAACGTAAAGGCAAATGTATGATCCGACTACTCCTCGCGGCCGCTATCGCGTTTTTCCTCTCCGCCTTGTTAACCAAGTTATTGATCGATGTTCTCACCCGAGGCGGGATTGGTCAGCCCATTCGCGAAGACGGGCCACAAGGACATCAGACCAAAGCCGGTACCCCCACGATGGGAGGTTTGGCGATCGTGGCCGGGGCGTTCTGTGGTTATGGCTTTAGTGAGCTTCTGGCTCGTTTGAGTGATAGCTGGGAGTCGACGGTGACGAATTCCGGGCTCCTGGTGATGGCCACCATTGGTTTGGCCGGCATGGTGGGATTCGCCGACGACTGGATCAAGGTTAAACGTGAGCGCAACCTCGGTCTGAACGCTCGCATGAAGACCCTAGGCATGTTGACCGTGGCTGGTGGTTTCGGTGTGCTTATGATCCTGCTGCCCACCGGTGTGCAGACCGAGTTGGCGTTCACACGCCACGACTTTCCCGGGATCGAGCTCACGTCGTTTGGGTGGGTCCTCTGGGCGGTGCTCGTGATCTACGCCACCTCAAATGCTGTCAACCTCACTGATGGGCTCGACGGCCTGGCCAGTGGAAGTGGCATTTTTTCGTTTGGGGCCTACACCCTGATCGGGTTCTGGATTTTCCGCCAAAGCACCAATCCCGTCGATTTCTACGCGGTGCCTCACGCGTTGGATTTGGCGGTGGTTGCAGTATCCATGATGGCGGCCTCAGCTGGTTTCTTGTGGTTCAATGCGGCCCCGGCCGAGATTTTCATGGGGGACACCGGCTCGCTGGCGATCGGAACCGCGTTGGCCACTTTGGCGCTTGCGACCAATACTCATTTGCTGTTGCCCATTCTGGGTGGAATCTATGTGGCCGAGGCATCAGCCGTGATCTTGCAGGTGGGTTACTTCAAAGCCACGAAAGGGAAACGGTTGTTCAAGATGGCGCCGATTCATCATCACTTTGAGTTGTCGGGGTGGCCCGAGACCAAGGTGATAATCCGGTTCTGGCTGGTTGGTGGGGCCCTCACCATGTTGGGCCTGGGTTTGTTTTATGCCGACTGGGTTCGCAGCGGGGTAGGAGGTTAGATGGATCAGGCTTTTCCAATAAGGGCTGATGCTGGGATAGACCTTTCCTCGCCGCTGATAGTGGGATTTGGGGTTGTTGGTCGGGCGCTGGCTCGTCAGCTCACCCAACGGGGGTATGCCGCCACCGTTTTCGAAGACAACCCCACGACCGACAAGCGAGAAGCTGCTCAGGAACTCGGGGTTGCCCTTATCGAATGCCCGGATGAGATCCACGTAAAACAGTCGTTGGCGCTGGCCTCAGTCTTGTTGCCGTCGCCCGGAGTGCCCGACGCTCATCCGGCCATCCGCTTCGCCAAAGAAATTGCGTTGCCCATGAGAAGCGAATTCGATCTAGCGCGTTTGTGGGACGAACGGCCGGTGGTCGCGATCACTGGTACCAACGGAAAAACATCGGTGACGATGATGGTGACTGATGCCTTGACCCGTTCGGGGATTACGGCTGCGGCGGTCGGTAATACTGAGGTGCCGCTCATCACCGCCATTGATGATCCCGAGATCGAAACCTTTGTGGTGGAGGCATCGTCATTTCGCCTCGGGCACACCGCCACCTTCGAGCCCACAGTGGCAACCTGGTTGAACTTCTCGCCCGATCACCTCGACGCTCACGAAAGTTTGGCCTCATACGAAGCGGCGAAAGCCCATATGTGGGATGACCTCCCACCGGGTGCGGTGGCCGTCGGCAATATCGATGATCCCACCGTTGAGCGGCACCTCGACCGTGCCGTACAGGGCAATGCTGGGGTATCTGGTGTGTCTTACAGCACCCGTAGCTCGGCGGATTGGATGCTCGACTCGTCGGATGAGGCCACGAGGCTGGTGGGCCCCGACGGGTTCTCACTCGCCGTGGCTGACATCCCTCGGCGTCGCCCTCATGATCTGTCCAACGCCCTAGCGGTTTTGGCCACTTCGATAGCCGCCGGAGCCACGATCGAAGCGGCTACTGCCGCCGTGACCGGATTCGATGGTTTGCCTCACCGGCTCCAGTTTGTGGCGCGTCACGGTGGGGTCGAATGGTACAACGACTCTAAGGCCACCGTTCCCGAGGCTGCGGTGGCCGCCATCAGCGGATTCAACTCGGTGGTGCTGATCGCGGGAGGGCGCAACAAGGGACTTGACCTCTCAATTTTCGCCACTTGTGTGCCGCCAATTCGACATGTCGTGGCCACTGGTGATGCGGGGGGTGAGATTGCTGAGTTATTTCGGGGACGAGTGCCGGTAACAATGGCATCATCGATGGCAGAGGCCGTTGCATCGGCTGGCAACGCCGCTCTTCCCGGTGATGCTGTGCTGCTCTCACCCGGCTGTACGTCGTTTGACTGGTACCGAAACTATGGGGCCCGCGGCGACGACTATATGGCGCTCGTACATCAGCATCTTTCCCAATCAGCATGACTACCTCCCGACCTTCAACTCTGACCCGCCGCCAGCGGACGAAAGAAACCAAAGAGCAGCCTGAGCGCAGTTCTTCGGTCTCTGTTCGGCGCGGGACGGGGGAGAGGTCGGTGCGTAAACGCCAGAGCCAGCCGCGATCCAAGAAACGGACGACTGCGCCGGCCAACCGGGCCGCGGAGTCATCACGACTTGGGCGGTTGCGTCGGGGCCGGGCACGCAGGAGGACCAAGCGGCTTCCCGTTACGGACTTCGGGGAACGAAACGCCGCGTTCCTTGCCACCACCGTGGTGGGGCTGACTTTATTCGGTTTGGTTATGGTGCTGTCTGCCAGTTCGGTGACCAGTCTCCACGAACTTGAGCAATCACCGTTCTTCCAGTTCAAGCGGCAAGGGGTATGGGCCGTGTTGGGTCTGGTGGCGTTTGTGGCGATGAGCCGCTTCGACTACCGGAAAATTCGGGGATGGGCCAAGCCCATGTACCTCGGAGTCACGGTTTTGCTGGTGTTGCTGCTGGTGCCCGGAGTCGGGCGCACGGTTAATGGCTCCACCCGCTGGTTAGCCCTCGGCCCCTTGGTGATCCAACCGTCAGAGCTGGCCAAATTGGCGCTGATTGTTCTAGTTGCCGACCTTCTTGCCCAGCGGGAACGACGAATGCACCACCCCGAACTTACCATTCGTCCCACGATGTTGTTGCTGGGCGTGATGGCGTTGCTGATCGTGATGCAGCCCAAACTGGGTACCCCGTTGATCATGGGGGCTGTTACCATCCTGATGCTGTTTATCGCCGGAGCCGATACCAAAAGCCTGGGTATGTGGTGTGCGTCGGCGATGGCGCTGGCCACGGTGGCCGCAGTGTCAAAGCCGTATCGGATGGCCCGGCTGCTGTCATTCATGGATCCTTGGGCCGACCCTGAAGGGAATGGGTTTCAGGCCGTGCAGGCTCAGGTGGGAATCTCGTCGGGAGGATTGCTTGGTGCTGGGTTGGGAGCAAGCCGCGCGAAATGGGGGTTCTTGCCTTTCGCTCACACCGACTTCATTTATGCCATCGTGGCCGAAGAGGTCGGTTTACTGGGGGCCGGGGCCGTTATCGGGGCCTTTCTTTTGATCGGCTGGTTCGGTTTCAAGGCCGCCATTCATGCCCCCGACCGCTTCGGGACTCTGCTGGCGGCGGGAATCACATCTTGGATCTTGGTCCAGGCATTTATGAACATCGGAATGGTGCTCAGTGTGCTGCCAATCACGGGAGAGGCTCTACCCTTTGTGTCAGCGGGCGGGTCAAGCTTGGTTGTTGTGTTGGCTGCAGCCGGTCTGCTGACTGCAGTGTCGCGACGAGCCGTGACCTAGCGGTATCGCATCGCTTGAACCGGCCGCGGTATCGCATCGCCTGAACACGCCGCGGTATCGCATCGCCTGAACATGAGGAATCCGTCAACATGGTAAAGCCAAAGGTCATCATCACCGGTGGAGGAACCGCCGGACATACCAACCCTGGAATTGCGGTAGCTGAAGCGCTGGTTGCCGGTGGCCTTGCGGCGCAAGACATCCACTTTGTGGGGGGTAATCGAGGCAACGAAGCCCAATTGGTGCCTGACGCCGGGTTCACCATTTCGTTGTTACCGGGGCGAGGCATCCAGCGTAAACTCACCCTCGAGAACGTCGGGTCGGTAGCGGCGCTGTTGGTGGGGCTGGTCAAGGGGTTTGGGGTAATAGTGCGCCAGCGGCCGAACGTTGTGTTGTGCCTTGGGGGTTATGCAGCCTTCGCCGCCTCGATGGCTGCGGTCGTCCTTCGTGTACCGCTGGTGATCAGCGAGCAGAATGCTCGAGCGAGCGCGGTAAACCGACTGATGAGTAAGTGGGCGCGTTCCTGTGCCCTGCCGTTTCCCGACACCGATCTGCCTCGTGGGGTGCTTACCGGCAACCCCAGTCGAGCCGCTGTGATTGATAGTGTTCGCCGATCAGATCGGGACGCGGCCCGAACCGCGTTGGGTATACCCCATGATCGGGTGATGATCGCGGTGTGGGCCGGATCGCTGGGTTCCACCCGGATCAACAACGCGGTCCGAGAGTTAGCGGTGCGGTGGAGCGACCGGTCAGACGTGGCTATCCACCATGTGATTGGTCGCCGTGACTGGCAAGAGTTTCGTCAACTCCCAGAAGAGGTGGCCCACGGTGCACTGGTGTACAACACCATAGAGTACGAAGATCGGATGCCCCAGGTGTTGGTGGGCGCCGACGTGGCTATCACCCGGTCGGGGGCATCAACGGTGGCTGAGTTGTCCGTAGCCGGTCTGCCCTCGATTCTGGTGCCGTTACCGGGCGCCCCTCGCGATCATCAGCGGGCAAACACAGCCGAGTTGGTTGACGGAGGCGGGGGTGTGCTGGTCCTCGACCGAGACCTCACCGCCGATCGGCTTGAGTCGGAGCTGACCCCGTTGCTGGATGATCGTACCCGAATTGCGGCTATGGGCGAGGCGGCGCAGTCGGTGGCTCGCCCCGACGCTGCCCATCGGGTGGCGGAGCTATTGAGCAGCATTGGAGAATTCACCTTGTCAACCACCACCCCAATGCCGGGCGACTCGGAGTCAGGAAAAGCAGGATTATGAGCACTAATTCCGCCACCAGAGATAGTGATTCGGCAATTGATCTGAGTACCCCGCGTGCCATCCATCTGGTTGGCATCGGGGGAGCTGGGATGAGTGCGATTGCTGACGTGTTACTGGCCCAGGGGCACACGGTCACTGGCTCGGACCTCACGATGTCGCGCCCGGCGCAACGGCTGGCCGAGCAGGGCGCTACCGTCTTTGAAGGTCACAACAAAGCCAATGTCGGCGATATCGAACTGGTGGCCCACTCAACGGCCATCCCGGCCGACAATCCGGAGTTGGTCATCGCCCAAGAACGAGGTATTCCCGTATTGCGCCGGGCCGAGCTGTTGGCCGCGATGACCTCCGCGTGGCGTTCAATTTCGGTAGCTGGCACTCATGGTAAAACCACCACCACCGCCATGCTGACGGTGGCACTCCAGGCCGCTGGGTTCGATCCCGCCTATATTGTGGGCGGCGACGTGGTTGATCTGGGGCATGGAGCGGGGGTGGGAACGGACCGCCTTTTGGTGGTCGAGGCCGACGAGAGTGATGGCACGTTCATCGAACTCGATTCGTTCGGCGTGATTGTGACCAACGTTGAGCCCGACCACATCGAGTTCTACGGGGACTTCGATCGCCTGCGACAAGCCTTCGTGCAATTTGTGGCCGAGGCTCCAGGTCCTCGGGTGATCTGCATCGATGACCCAGGCGCTCGGGAGTTGGCGGTCCAAACGCCCACGGCGATCACCTATGGGCAAGCTGATGATGCTCGGTGGCAGATCACATCGGCCGCGGTCGACCCCGACCGGCGCTACGCGGTTTCGGTGACATATGACGACCAGGAATTCCAATTCTCGTTGGCGCAACCAGGGATGCACAATGCCCTCAACGCCACCGCAGCGTTGGCGATGGCCACCGCGCTCGGAGCAGAGCCGACTCGGGTAGCTGAAGGGTTAACAAAATTCGCCGGAGTCGGTCGTCGATTCGAGCGCCGAGGGAGCGTGAACGGTATCGATTTCGTCGACGACTATTCGCATCTACCAACGGAAACAGCCGCGGCAATATCAGCGGCTGGCCAATTAGGGGCCGATCGAGTGGTTGGTGTCTTCCAGCCCCACCGCTACAGCCGAACTCAGCAGTTGTGGGATACGTTCGGCGACGCGTTTGTGGGCCTGGATGTGTTGTTTATTACCGGAATCTATTCGTCGGGTGAAGCCCCACGGCCGGGAATCACCGGAGAGCTGGTGGCCCAATGTGTACGTCAGGCTCACCCTCATGCCGATGTTCGGTATGTCGAGGAATTAGCCGATGTGCCCCAAACCCTGGCCGCTGAGCTCCGGCCGGGAGATCTTTGTCTCACCATGGGTGCTGGTGATCTCACGAAGGTACCCGATGCGATCATCGCCGCTATCGAGGCGTCATCTACCGAAGGTAACGCGTAGTCGATGGCCCGTGGGACGGTGCTTGATGAGGGAGATTCCCAGGCGGAATCACCGACGAAGCCGTCGAAGGCGCGTGGCGATGAACCGCGCCATGACCAAAGCGGCCAGCCCGACGATAGCCGGTCCGCAAACCCCCGCTCCCAACGGGGCAAGGTCGATCCTCGTCTGCAAGCTCGACGCCGCAATGTCGCACGGGCCGCGGGCCGGCGGCGGCTGATCATCACCGCTTCGATTGCTGGTGTGGCGTTGCTGGCGCTGGCTCTCATCGCGGTAGCGAAAAGCTCGTTGTTTAATGTCGAGTCGGTGGTGGTGTCAGGGGCGTCCAAGGTGGATCCATCTGAGGTTCGGGTAGCTTCGGGCATCGAACTCGGCCAGGCTCTCATTGATGTGAACCCCAAAGAGGTGGCCGCCCGGGTCCAGGCGGTGCCGTGGATCGCGTCGGCCCGTGTTGATCGCCAGTTGATGAGTCGGGTGGAAATCGAAGTCATTGAACACACCCCCGCCATGGTGTTGCCCACGGCCGCTCGTCTCGTGCTTGTGAGCGAAGAAGGCTGGCAGCTCGAAATCGTAGGCGAGAAACCAGACTCGATGCTGCCCGTATTTGGCGTGGTCGAATCAGGTGTGCCTGGCCAACGGATCAGTGAAGGCGGGGCAGCAGTGTTGGCGTTGGCCGCCGCCATCCCGCCCCAACTCGACGGCGAGATTGAGGCCATACGGCTCGAAAACCAGGAGCTCTTTGTTGATCTCATGGTGGGAGGCAGGGCCCGAATCGGCAACGCCGACCAACTCGATGTGAAACTGTCAGCGCTCAATACGGTGATCAATCGGATCAACGTGGAATGCATCGACACGGTTGATGTGCGAGTACCACACGCCCCCACGGTGAGCAGGATAACTGAATTCTTCTCGGCCAAAGAGCCCGGTGTTGGCAACGAGCGGTGCTAATGTGGAGGACATTGCCGGTGTGGCCGCGCTCAGGTTGCCGAGCACCGCTGGTCGAGTCTGACGACGGCCCCAAGTCTCAAATGAATGCAGAGGACGCTGGAAGTAATGAGTAACCAGAACTATGTCGCGGTGGTGAAGGTCGTCGGTGTGGGCGGCGGAGGCTGCAATGCCGTAAATCGAATGATTGACGCTGGCTTGCGTGGCGTCGAGTTTGTGGCGGTAAACACCGACGCACAAGCTTTGTTAATGAGCGACGCCGAAACCAAAATCCATATTGGCCGCGAGCTTACTCGTGGCCTGGGCGCCGGGAGTGATCCCGCTATCGGTCAACAAGCAGCCGAAGCTCACCGAGAAGAGATCAGCGCCGCCCTTGAGGGCGCCGACATGGTGTTTATCACCGCCGGCGAGGGTGGTGGTACCGGTACCGGTGCTGCTCCCGTTATCGCTGAGGTAGCCAAGAGCCAGGGAGCGCTCACCATCGCCGTGATCACCCGCCCCTTTGGCTTTGAGGGTCGCCGCCGTGCCGCTCAGGCCGAGTCGGGGATTGCGCGCTTGAAAGAAAAAGTCGATACCCAAATCGTGATCCCCAACGATCGGCTTCTGTCAATTGCCGACGAGAAAACCTCGATGGTCGACGCGTTCCGCATGGCCGACGAGATCCTCCTCCAAGGTGTTTCCGGCATTGCTGATCTGATCACGACCCCGGGGCTGATCAATACCGACTTCGCTGACGTCCGAATGATCATGCATGACGCGGGCAGCGCCCTGATGGGAATCGGCCGGGCCGCGGGAGAAGGGCGGGCCTTGGCCGCGGCCCGAGCTGCCATTGCCAGTCCGCTGCTTGAAGCTTCAATCGAGGGGGCACGCGGGATCCTGCTTACGATCGCTGGTGCCAGCGACCTCGGCCTGTTTGAGGTAAACGAGGCCGCCGAGGTCATCCACGATGTTGCCCACGCCGATGCCAACATCATCTTCGGCACGGTGGTCGATGAGAACCTCCAAGACGAGATTCGGGTGACCGTGATCGCCGCTGGTTTTGATCGATTCGAGAACGATCTACTTGATGACGACAACATATTCTCGTCGTCGGTTTCGACGTCGAGTTCTGCGCCAAGGTCGGTGACTCCCGCTGACTCCCGCCCGCCGGTCCGGGCCGTGGAAGCTGACGGAGTATTTGACCTCAGCGATGATGACGATGACCCCATCGATGACGACATCGACATAGACGTACCTTCGTTCCTGCGGTAGGTTTCGCGTGGCGCTCACCGAGACAGTCCAAACATCGAACGGTTTGGCCACGGTGGTCTTCACTGATCGAGCGGACGGCGACTTTCGGGTTGCCATTGATGAGACCGAAGACAAGGCTGAACGCCAACGGGAGTTGGCGGCACTCCGATCGTCGGTAATTGACGCGCCGTGGACGTGGCTTCGCCAGGTGCATGGCGACCGGATGGTTGAGGTCGACCATCCGGGCCAATGGGCCGGGGCGGAAGCTGATGGGGCTATCACTGGGGTCGAGCATGCTCCGTTGGCGGTTACCACCGCCGATTGTTCGCCGGTGGTAATGGTTTCCGACGGTGGTCTCGCCGTGTTGCATGTTGGCTGGAAAGGAATCGTGGCCGGAATCATTCCCGCTGCAGCCGCCCTTATAGCCAAATATGGTGAACCAGTAGCCGTGTTGCATGGTCCCGGAATCACGGCCGGTGCCTACGAATTCGGCCGCCGTGATCTTGACGAGGTGGTGGCGGCAACCGATGAATCGGTGGTGGGGAAGACTGACGCTGGCACCCTGGGCCTCGATATGCGGCAAGCAGTTCGGGTAGCTACTGAAGCCGCCGGTTGGCCATCACCCACCGATGTCGGCACCTGCACGAGCGGAACTCAATGGTTTAGCCATCGCACCCGCGGCGACCGTGGGCGCCAAGCCACCGTGGCATGGATGTCCCCCGCTCGGTAGCCTCGGCGGAGGTATCGAAGGCCTCAACGAGGTGCTGGTAGACTCATGCTTGTGGACGATGTGATGGCCGCTGCGGGCGAACTGGGTGCGTTGAGCGAAGCGGAGGCGGTTGCGCGCATCCAGTCGAGATACACCGAGGTTTGCGACCGCATCCAGGCTCATTGCGGCGGCCGGCCGGTGGAAGTGGTGGCGATGACGAAAGGCTTCGGCCCGCGGCTGGTGGAGTTGGCGGTGCAAGCGGGGCTCACCACCCTGGGAGAAAACTACGCCCAAGAACTGGTGTCTAAGGCCACTGATCCTGAGTTGGCCAGCTACCACAGTGAGATCAACTGGCACTTTGTTGGTGGGCTCCAGCGGAACAAGATTAAGAAGCTTGTTGGGCTGGTAGACGTGTGGGAATCGATTGATCGCCTCGACCTCATTGACGAGTTGGCCAAACGAGACCCTGGCGCCCGATTGCTGCTCCAGGTGAATACCACCGACGAACCGCAGAAATCGGGTTGTACTCCCCAAGACCTGCCGACGTTGTTGGAGCGGGCGGATGAACGAGGACTGGCGGTAGAAGGTCTGATGACCGTCGGCCCCACCGACCCTGCGATCGACGCTCGGCCCAGTTTCGTTCGCCTTCGTGAACTGGCTCAACGGCACGAACTGGCCCAGCTCTCGATGGGAATGTCAGGGGATTACGACATTGCGGTGGCAGAAGGAGCTACGATCGTGCGAGTCGGATCTGTATTGTTCGGAGCAAGACCTATTCGAGGCTAAGGTGTAGTTGTACGATCGGGAAGGCGACCAAATGGTCATCTCTGGTGCAACAAGTTCGGAGAAGCGAGGAGACCTCACATGTCAATGCTTCGCAACTGGTTGACCTACATGGGCTTAGGGCCCGACGAAGACTACGACGACAGCTACCTTTACGACCCTGACGGGGCCGACGAGTTTGACGACGATGACGAGCGTTATCGCGACGCCAGATCTGGGTCGGGGTCGGGGGAGAATGGCAGTCGTTCGTCGCGTACCGGGCGGAACCCCAGTCGACCTAGTCGGGCTCGGAGCGACGAGATCGACGAGATCGACCTCCGTGACGACAGCCCTCGTGGGGTTAATGGTCGAGGTTCGTCGTCAGCTGCTCGAAGTGATGAGCGGTCGAGATCGGGGGAGCGGGTGCGAAACTCGATCTTCGACACCACTAATACGTTCTCTCACTCGGATCTCTTCGACGACGATGACGACATTTTTGGAGATGATGACGAATTCCTACCTTCGGTGCCGAGGTTGCGGGCCGTGGAAGGCGGCGGAGGGCGAGCGGAAGCGGCGAACTCTGAGGGGAACGTAACCCGGGTGAGCGATGCCACGGCGGGGGCACTGGAGGAACGGGGGTCAGGGGTTGGTCCACGCCTGGTAGACCCGAAACGTAGCGAGCACGCCCCGGGCGATGCGAACCCGTTTGATGTCGAGGAGCGGATCGACGACTTGGTAAG
>Ga0316189_10001072_pt1 | contig 27170 bp, 22 predicted proteins | sample LowCovwburrow_MG_FD_204930 | JGI IMG/M metagenome (GOLD analysis project Ga0316189, IMG submission 204930) | Coastal sediment microbial communities from Maine, United States - Lowes Cove worm burrow | ecosystem: Environmental > Aquatic > Marine > Coastal > Sediment | place: USA: Maine...
GTGTCCACGCAAGTGGTACCAGATCAGCTGGTTAGCAATGGGCGGGGCTCAGTTGTAGTTGAAAAAAAGCAATAAAAATCATATGGTAATTCTACTATTTTGACCACATACAGGAAGCTGCGATGCGTAGACGAGATTTCTTAACCGGGTTGCCAGGCCTTGCAACGATGCCATTGATGCTGCCACAGGCTGCGCTGGCGGCGCAGTCGGCGCGCCTAAAGATCACTGACATCCGTTTGATCAGAATCAAGCTGGTCGAAGACAAGGGCATTCTTGCCCGACGCGTCGATACTCCCCGTGGAGGGCTACACGTTCAGATTGGCAATTTTACCGTGACTGAAGTACACACGGATCAGGGCCTAGTGGGCATCGGCCCCGGAATCCCCCCAGAGAACATCGAGTACGTGAAACAACTGCTCGTAGGCAAAGACCCTTTCGAGATCAATCAGCATGCCAAGGCGCTATATCGTCCGCAGCGCAGATGGGGTGCCTCGGTAGAGATCGCACTTTGGGATCTGCTGGGCAAAGCAACGGATTTACCTCTCTACAAGCTCTGGGGCGGTGGGCGCGACCGAGTCCTGCCCTACGCGGCCATGTGGGGCATCGGCACTGTGGAAGACCGGGTCGAAATCGCCATTGGACTCAAAGAGGACGGCTGGCGTGCCATTAAATTACGTTCGGGGTTCAGGACGATGGAGGAGGATATCCGCGTCGTGGAGTTGGTTCGAGACGCGGTAGGCGATGACTTCCATATCCTTTGCGACGGCAACAAGGCGCCGGGTGACGCAGATGCCAATGGGGAGGATCCGACTCTCTGGAACTTTAAGCGCGCCTACGACACGGCGATGGAGTATCAGCGGCTCAACGTATATTGGCTCGAGGAGCCACTGCCCCGCTACAACTACGAGCAGTTGGCGGAGCTCAACCGGCTCCTCGCTATGCCGATGGCGGGCGCCGAGGCAAACTGGGGCATCCATGAGTTCAGGTGGCTTCTTGAGCAGGGCTGTTTCGACGTCCTCATGCCGGAGATCGGTGATATTGGGCCTCTAATGTCCCGCACTGTCGGCACCCTCGCGGCGGCGTACAACAGGCAAGTCTCGCCGCACTCGGCACCGTTTGAACGGCGATTAGTCAATATCTGCGGAATCCACCTTATCGCGTCCATGCCAAACGCTCCGATAACAGAGTTCATCCACGAACCGCCGCACGCGGATATCTTCGAAGGCTGGCAAGTCTTCGAGAACCCGCCTGTCCTGGAAGCGGACGGCCAGATTAAAGTGCCTCAGGGCCCGGGCCTCGGGGTTACATTCAGGGCGGATCTGATCGAAAAATTCTGAGCGAATGACAGTACACCGCACGAACGCCGCAGCGCGGTGTACTGTTCTTATTGAGACTCAAAATTAGTATGCAAACGCCATCAATTTCCTCCTAAAATTATTCAAGCGGGATTCAGGCTGCTCCTCCTATTACCAAGGGCTTTAAGTATTCAAAATTAACTATCCTGCAAACAATCAATAGTCAATTTGTGGAACCTTGATGGCAAGATTATTTAAACGTGCTCTAATTTGCGTACTCTTCCTGATTGTTAGCATTGCCATACTAGTGGTCGGTCTTGCTATATCTGCACCACATTTTTCAGATGGCCCAATAGGCCCAATCCCTGGAGGGGTATTTCAAAGCGGAACTCTGATTGTTAAACGCGATATCGATTGGTCGTTTTATAGAGATGGTGAGGATATAGAAATGCAACTTCTTAGCCCTGAAAAATCAAGAACTACAGGGGCATTTGTTTTCGAAGACGATCTCTACGTATCTGCAGACCTCGGATTTATATGGAACCGATTCCCTCAAGGCCTTACCAGATGGATTCTTCAGATTATCTACATATTTAAAGACTGGCATGAAGCCGCCTTAGAAGATGGCAGGGTCGTTTTACGAATGGAAGGAAACCTCTATGAGCGCCAAGCTGTCCGCATCACCGACGCAGATTTTGTATCCAAACTTCATGATTATGTAGAGGCAGGATTGCCTTGCCTAGATTTGCCGGCAAATATAGGCGAACGCCCTGAGCAGGCACCTAATGACATTTGGTATTTCCGAATGGATCCTAGGCTATAATTTACATGCGCAGAGAAGTTGGTACATGATAATCAAATCAAGAAGGAAGTGGTGGACGTCAGCTGAACATACGCTCGATAAAGACTTCGTAGCATATGTGAATTCTTTGCTTACTAAATGAAGTTTTTGCAAAAGTAGAAGCTACATTCTGCCAACTAATTTTTCGTACCTTGGCCAACACATAATAAATAAATCATAAGAAGGCTTGGCAGAGCGAGCTAACGTCCACCCAAGGACAGCTCAGAGAGCCGAAACAAGCAGTTTTGCTCCGAGGCGTACAACGAGTCATTTACAGACGCTATAGGTTTAGAAATAAGCGAGCTGACCGTTTCCGTCCAGATACCTTTCGCCACCGCGGGCATTCTAAATGCGATCATTTGGCCTACAGTTATGCTCCTAACCGGCATTACTCTTCGTGATCAGCCTGAAATTAATGAACCAATTCAGAAAATACTGCCCTTTGCTGCCCCTTCGTCGATGCTTCTGATTTGCTGGCTTTCAGGGCACTCCCGTCGACAATCAAGCGGCATATGATGCATATGGATTTCTTCAAAGTGGAGAACCCTACTGAATATCTACCAACACATAACAATCCAATCAAGAAGTGCCCGCCGTTGCACGGCCGGGTCCATTACTATTGAGCGAATGTACGCCCCCCTCGATTCTGCCTGCTACGGGAAAGTAGATGAATAGAGTGGGGGAATAGACCCAGCAGGGTATTTATCCTCCCTCTCCCCCTTTTTTTGTTAAAGATCGTCTTTTTAGCATTTTTAGCAGCGCCTCAACTAATTTCTCATTGCGGAACAGTATATTGTGCCATTTCAGCACATTACCTTGATCCTTCCTTCATTTTTCCCTCGCGTTTCACTATGAAACTCTAGTATCATGCCGCACCGTTTTTCACCTAACTTAATAGCTAACCTTTGGGCAGCACAATGACTGATTTATCACTATATAGAAACATAGGTATTTTCGCGCACGTTGATGCAGGTAAAACCACCACCACAGAGCGTATTCTTAAGCTAACCGGCAAGATCCATAAAACCGGAGAAGTGCATGATGGTGCAGCAACTACGGATTTCATGGATCAAGAGAAAGAGCGCGGGATTACTATTCAGTCTGCGGCGACCACCTGTTTCTGGAAAGATCACCGCCTTAATATTATTGATACACCTGGTCACGTTGATTTCACTGTTGAGGTATATCGCTCACTTAAAGTGCTGGATGGCGGCGTTGGTGTTTTTTGTGGCTCGGGCGGTGTTGAGCCCCAGTCAGAGACTAACTGGCGCTATGCCAATGACTCAAAAGTATCCCGCGTTATCTTCGTTAACAAGCTAGACCGCGTAGGCGCAGACTTCCTCAAAGTTGTTGATCAGGTAGAAAACATTCTCGGCGCAAACCCTCTGGTCATGGTTTTGCCCATCGGCACTGAAGACGATTTCATAGGTATAGTTGACCTTCTCACACGCAAATCACATATTTGGCCTGATCCGGGCAATCCTGAAAAATTCGAGATTGGCGATGTGCCGGAAGACATGGTTGATCAGGTAGAGGAATGGCGTGAGAAATTGATTGAGACGGCTGTTGAGCAAGATGATGACGTGATGGAGGCCTATCTAGACGGGGTAGAGCCGTCGCTAGATGACATTAAGCGCTGCATCCGCAAGGGCACAATCGCCCTAGACTTCTTCCCTACTTATTGTGGTTCCGCGTTCAAAGACAAAGGTATTCAATTGGTATTGGATGCAGTTGTTGATTACCTGCCCAACCCCACTGAAGTTCCAGCTCAGCCTCTAATGAATGAGGAAGGCGAACCCAACGGTGAACTCGCCCTGGTTGATGAGGCCGAACCTTTTCGTGCATTGGCGTTCAAGATCATGGAAGACCGCTTTGGCGCCCTAACCTTTGTCAGGGTGTATTCCGGCGTACTGAACAAAGGCGATACCATTCTAAATGCATTTACAGGCAAGACCGAGCGTATTGGCCGCATGGTAGAAATGCATGCCGATGACCGTGCTGAAATTGATAGAGCGCAAGCCGGTGATATTTTTGCCATCGTTGGCATGAAGAACGTGCAGACAGGCCACACCCTATGTAGCACTGATCACCCCTGCACGCTGGAACCGATGATTTTCCCAGATCCGGTTATATCCATTGCGGTATCACCAAAAGACAAGAGCAGTGTCGACAAGTTGGGCGTTGCGATTGGCAAAATGATAGCGGAAGACCCTTCTTTTCGAGTTGAGACGGACGAAGATTCCGGCGAAACCATCCTCAAAGGAATGGGCGAGCTACACCTTGATATTAAAGTCGATATTTTGAATCGTACTTACGGTGTTGAATTGGAAGTTGGCGCACCTCAGGTAGCCTACCGCGAAACAATTACTCAGGAAATTGAAGACTCCTACACTCACAAGAAGCAGTCAGGTGGTTCCGGTCAATTCGGTAAGATCGATTACCGCATTAAGCCCGGTGAGCCAGGCACTGGCTATGTATTTAGCTCCAGTGTTGTGGGCGGTAACGTGCCGAAAGAATTCTTCCCTGCTATTGAGAAAGGTTTCCAAGGCATGATGGAAAACGGCCCAGTTGCGGGCTTTCCGGTACTGGACATCGAAATCGAACTATTTGACGGAGGCTTCCACGCAGTGGATTCATCAGCCGTAGCTTTCGAGCTCGCCGCAAGAGGCGCTTACCGTCAATCAATGCCTAAAGCCGGACCCGAGCTAATCGAGCCGATCATGAAGGTAGATGTATTTACGCCGGAAGATCACATGGGCGATGTAATTGGCGATTTAAACCGTCGTCGCGGCATGATTAAAGATCAGGACACTGGCCCCACAGGTATTCGCATTAAAGCCGAAGTGCCTCTCTCAGAGATGTTTGGCTACATTGGCAGCCTGCGAACAATGACCTCAGGTCGCGGTCAGTTCTCTATGGAGTTCTCTCATTACATGCAATGCCCAAGGTCAGTCTCTGAAGCCGTTGTTGAAGATGAGAAAGCAAGACAGGAAGCGAAAGCCAAGAAGTAAGTTAAAATTCTTGTTTTTAAAGGCCTCGATAAAGATCTTTATCGAGGCCTTTTTTATGGGAATAGCGAAGTATAAAAATAGCTCAACCTCAATAACTTGACTCTCGCCAGTCCGGGAAAATAAATTGTTCAGCGACTGCCGCGCTTCTTTTGTGCAATTTACGCTAGATGCTATTCGATAAAACGAGCATTCGGGACAAAGCAGGCCATTGCGTATTAGAATCAAACAACTAGCGCCAACACATAGCGATACTTGATCAGTATTTGGCAACCCTCCAGAAGCCGGAAATTAGAAGGAGTAACGAATGAATATTTCTATGGGTATGACAATCGCCCGCCAATTGATGATATTGATTCTTTCCATCTTGCCTGTTTTCACTTATTCCCAGTCATCTCAGCAACCATCTTTGCAGCAGAATTATACATTTAGCTATTCTATCGTGGAGGCAAAGCCGCAAAGCATTGAACGCCTTGCAGCGGCAAGAAATGAAATTCTATCGAAGGCAACTTTGAATGGGGCGATACTTTACGCGATATGGGTAGCTGCGGACAAACCTACCGAGGCAGCAACGACGACAGCGTCGACCACCAGCATTATTTCTCCTTTTGCGGGCCTGTCTGAAAATCAGATGGGATTAATGTTTGCTTGGCCTAATCAACAACTGCAGCAAAGCGATGCATTCAACAAGTTTTTGCAATCGATAGATTCTGTGACAATAGTTTCTAGAAGGATGTTTGAAGCTATATACCTTCCCGCTGGCTTAAGCGTTCCGACGATGCAAGGCTTCTATGTGCACCGCGAAGAAGAGTACAAATTGGAGAACGTTGACGAAGCAGTGCGTTTGAGCCAAGAAGCCTGGGAGACTTGGGAGCCGCACTGGGGAGTCACCGTTATTGGGCTATTTCGTGAAATTGGTATTACTGCTGATTTCGCTAATCTGAACAGAATCGTCTGGTATCCTAGCTATGATGCATGGCTTGCCACTCGTAGCAATGATGACAGGGAATCTGCTAATCGATTTAGACAAAGGCGGAGTATGTTAATACCTGGTTCGGGAGTTGCTATAGCCACCGACCGTATCCTGCCTTGAATTTCGGAATAGAGTAAAATTACCACAGAAACATCGCAAACAGATCGCGAAGCTTACTGAGCCACCCTACTCCTAGTATTAGGAACGTTATGTGTTTTGAATCTCCTACCCAAACGACAAGCTGGTAGATGTTTTAGTTATGATAGAAAAAAGCATACAGATTGACGCCGGAAGCACAAAGCTAGCAGCTAGTTTATGCACACCGAAGGAAACCGGCAAATTTCCAATGGTGCTACTCATTCAGGGGAGCGGCAATGCAGACCGTAATGACAACTCTCCTTCATCAAAAAATCAAACTCCAAAAGCATCGGTAGAGTTTTATAATAGCCTAGGCTTTGGCAGCCTAAGATATGACAAGCGAGGTGTTGCAGAGAGCGGGGGAGATTTTTATTCCGCCGGTCATTCCGACTTGGTCGCCGATGCTGAATTCGCCTTAAACTTTCTCTATAACAATGAAAATTGCGATATCAACAATATTTTCCTTGTTGGCCACAGCGAAGGTGCACTAATCTCATGCTGCATCGCTAAGCAGAATAAATATCTAGCTGGCATTGTTCTTCTCTGCCCTGTGTACACTAGGGTGGAAGACACACTCATAAAGCAGGCTGAAAATCTAAGTACTTTAAGTCGCAATCAAAAAGGAGTTTTAGGACTGCTATTTAGAACTTTTTTTTGCTTCTACGACCCAGTTAAGGGGCAGCGAAAATTCAATGAGAGAATCAGAAAAAGCTCGGATGATGTGATTAGATATATGCTTATGAAGACTCCTGCAAAATGGTATCGGGAAATCTTAGACATTGAGCCCCATGACCTTTATGTGAATGTTGACTGTCCAGCACTGGTTATTGGCGGATCGAAAGACATGCAGTGTGATCCGGAAGATATCCAACGCATTGAACAGGCAGTTTCGGGGCCCGTGGAGTGCCATCTTATAAAAGACCTCACCCACGTCTTGAGAAAAGAGCCCGGCGACATGGCATTATCGACCAACTATGAGCTATTGAAACAACCTTTCGATGCAGAACTTAAGGAAATTATAGGTAAGTGGATTCAGAGAAACCTAGTTCGTAGTCCCTAAAGGCTGGGCACTTGCTTTGATGTATGGATAGCGTAGCCCAAGAGGTGATCAAGGCTTCGTTGGCTCATCCATTTGTGACCTAGTTGGAAACAAATTGTGCATCTATCATATGCAGAAGATTGCGTTAGCGAGGCTATTCAACAAATGTTATACATACAGTTTCATCAGCATAGTTGAATTAGGAAGCAGATAGACACATATCGATTGGATCAATCGAAGGACAGGGCTGACAACCTGCCCACTATCAAAGGCGTCATCTTCCTTGGCGACTTAGTGCTATTCGAATAGGGGCAACACCGGGGTGTACATAACTTGAAACTTAGCAACAAAGAACTCTTGGAAATAGCCGGCGCATTGGCACTAGTTGGGTCATTAGCTTTTGTAGGTTTGCAGCTTAAATTGGATCGAGACGTTGCCCTCGCTCAATCTTTCTCGGATGGAATCGAGTCGAGAAAGGAGGATATTCGAGCCAAAATGGAAAGCGAATCCTACATGCTTATGCAGGAAACATTATGGGATTCAGGCCTAAGACCGCAATGGTGGTCAGACGTTTCCGAAAGCTATGAGTCAAAAACACTTAGCTCCGGCGCTCAGATCATGGCCCGTTTTTACGAAGTAGAACTGGACTATCTCGAGCTTGAAAACCTCTACTTCCGATTTGGACAGGGTCTAATAGATGAGGACCATTGGCTTGGCGCTAAAGAGCTACTTACTAGCTCTTTAAGCGATCCATATCGCAGAGCAGTATTTACTAGTCGAGGGTCGAGACTAACCGAGACTGTTAACGAATTAATTGCAGAAGTAGATAGCGCAGGCACAAATCAATAAGGAAACGACTTAGTGCACACTGGCAGCTGTCTATGCGGCATCATTAAATACATAGTTGATGACAATTTGGATATTGTCGTCAATTGCCATTGTCAGCATTGCCGATTGGCCCATGGCGCAGAATTCGTTCCTGTCGCAATGCTACCGGCAGAGAAGTTAACTGTACTGCATGGTGAGAAGCATCTCGCAAAATATGAGGTGGCGAGTGTCGCCGCCTTTAGGTGCTTCTGCTCTCAGTGCGGTACGCGCCTGTTCAACCACTCCCCTGCCTTAAACTTTATTAGCCTAGTGACTGCCACGCTAACAGACTCAGTAAATTTAACATCTTTGGCAAATGTAAATATGGAGTCTCGAAATTCCTACTTCGAACAGAACAACGGGCTCCCAAACTTCGACAAGGTGCCGAGCATAGACGAACTAAGGGAATTGAGGCGAATTGAGTACTAAGCCACGCGCCTCAACCCAGCCAGTGCTGGCAGCTTCGCCTTCAACTTCGAATACACAGTTTTCAACGCCAGTAACTGTGTCTTCTGCTCAGCCTCACTGACAGACTTCTCTGCGTAATTTAGCTTTACATATAACTGGGTAAGCTCAGTCATCGCTTCGGCTAACTCCGGTCGCTCTGTGCAAACCCGGTCTCTGAACGCAATTGGCCCCTCCCCTTGACGCCTAACTATATCTACCTTCGCCAACTCCTTGCAGACGCTCAAATAGAAACGATCTGTGGGGGACCGTCTAATTCGCGGCTCGATGCTTATTACCATAAAGCCAACTACGATAATCACTATAAGCGCAAGAGACCCCATTAGCATTATGACCTTTTGCTGCGTAACTTCCCCGAACAGCCTCTCGAATAGTTCAAACTGCACATCTTCATCGTAATTCACAACCAGCTGATTCCACTCGTATTCGATGGCATCGAGCCTAAGTCGCATCGCATTCAGCCAGCCTATGCCTCCGAATCTTGCTGCAGAAAATAAGTCATCTTCCATAAATGCAGGGTCGTCCCGTAACGCTTCCTGCACGCCCAGTTCGATTCGCGTAGGCGACACCGCTCCGGTCGGATCGAAGCGTACCCAGCCTTCCCCCTCGAACCAGACTTCGCTCCAAGCATGAGCATTGTATTGATAGATCATGAGGTAATTCTCATAGGGATTCGCTTCCGCCCCCTGATAGCCAATCACAACACGCGCTGGTATACCCGCGGCCCGCATTAGATAGGTAAAGGTACTCGCGTAGTGTTCGCAAAAACCAGCCATGGTGTCGAACAGGAATTCATCTATCCGGTTTTCTCCAAGCAGAGGGGCATTTAAGGTGTAGAAATACTGATTCTGACTAAAATGTGTGAGTACAGAATTCGCGTACTGCCTATCGGTTGTTACCGATGCACGAAGCTCTCTCGCAAATTCCTGGCTGCGCTCGTTGCCCCCATCTGGAAGCTCAAGATTTCGATTGCGCGAGCTACCCAACAATAATACATCTGTCTGATTCTGCATATAGGAACGCAGGTCATAGCTAAGCCGCTGTGTTATTCGCCCGTTATTAAACAGCTCAAAGTTACGACCACTGAAGAATTCATCATTAACATCTTCAGCAAGATGCAGTCCAAACAACCAAGGCTGCTGCGTGGGCTCAAGAATAATATTGTAACTAACTGGCTCCCCTACAGTACGAATCCTATCGTTGTAACTAATTCTAAAGTCAGCCAATGAAGCCGCCACGGAATAGGCGGAAGAATTGCGCGTGCGGCGCCAAGTGCTGCCATCAAAATTATCCAACACCAGCCCGCGCCAGTAAAGCTGCTGGTGTGCCAGCCCTACTCCGTCGTCAAACTGCACGCGAAAGGCAAGCTCGGCGGAACGAGCCAATTCACTAATATCCCCCGGCGACATCTCATCGGTGACCCCGGTTGAATTCACACCAGTCTGCATTGGCACCGCCCAGAGCGGCGCTATGCGCGGAAATACGATAAACAACACTATAGTTAACGGCAGCGCCTGTGCGGCAATCTTTATGGCAAGCCTAGCAGTGCCCATATTATCAATGACGGAAGAACTCCGATTCAGTGCAATCATGGCACCCATGGTGACTGCTATGACCAACATGACATAGAGTGTGGTTACGACACTCTGCGAATACAGGAATGTCACCATAGACATGACGAAGCACAGCGATATCACAACATAGATATCCCGCTTCTGTCGCATCTCGATCAGCTTGAACACAAAACCCAGCGCTAGCAGACTTGCAGCTGAATCGAGACCAATACCGATGTTACGAATCTGCGTAAACGATATGATCAGTGTAAACAAGACCAGCGCGACCCGGACCATACGATTCGGATAATTTAGTCTTCCATTGAAGATCAGGAGGCGCCAGCAGACACAGCACAGCGCGACGACACTTATCCAGACAGGCATGCGGACACTCTGCGGTAGAAGTACCAACACGACCGCGACGAGGACCCAGATTAGTGCCGGTCGCGGTATTTGATAGCTCAGCTCCACTATTCGGCTCCAAAGCGCGCTAAGGCGCGGAGTAGTTTCTTTCTATGCTCAAGCCCAGTTGCAGGTGGATACTCGCCACCTGGGATGCGCATGCCAAATACGTTGCCTGATTTAGAAAGCTGGATAACGCAGAAACAAAGGCGCGAAAGGCGCTCCTCCACATTGAAGCCATAGAACATGTCCCAGTCCAACCAAATTTTATTGTCTACATAGTCGACGAACTGTTTCAGTTGCATGCCCTGACCTCTCGCCACATTCTTCCAGGCTACCTGCCTAAGCGAGTCACCTGGCACATAGTCTCGCAGACCATAGAAATCCTCACTCCCTTCACGATTAATCACAGAGTCGCTGCCTCCGCTGGAGCCAGAGTCAAATTGATTCATCGAGAACTGTACGGGCCGGGGATAGACAAGACAATGTAGATTCAGGTCGACGACTGACCAGGCACGGCACAGGCCCAAAGGAAAGCGAGTTAACACCCGAAGCCTGGGTGCTTTAAATTCACCACGCTTAGTCGAAAGCGTGAACACTTCAACCTCTTCGGTATCTTGGTCTGACAAGTCTGTATAACAACTAGTTGAATTAACTGGAGGGCTGGATAAAGAGTTAGGAAAATTAAGCTCTAGCGATTCATGCCGTCGCTTAGGTGATCGCGACAACTGCACCCGAAAACATGCCTCTTCGCCACAGAACACATCTTGAGAAGAACGACTCGTTATCGTTAGTTGGTTAAGATTATTAAAGCTGTGCAGTATGGAAAGTATAAATATGCTCACCATTAGGAATGCTAGAGCAAACGCAAGACTCACGGCATAGTTGATCGCCGCTATAAACACCAACCCCGACGAGAAGATAAACAACAATCCATTGCGCGTCGGCACGATAAAGATGTTTTTTCGATTCAGCGTAATCTGGTCGCGCGGCGGACTGTTTTTCGCTATCCAGCGCTGGTAGTTCTTATTGAGTGCTTCCCGGAGACTATATGCCATTGCGGTTACTCGGGGCTTGATCGTAATTTAGCTGTTTGCTGAGCGGTGACAGATCTACTCGATTACATCAACTTCGCTTAATAAACGCTGCACTAGCGATGCACCACTGTGACCATCGTCGTCTGAGCTTGCTCGCAGGCGATGCTCTACCACCGATGGCAATATTGCCTGCACATCTTCCGGAACCACATGATTGCGACCGCACATCAACGCCCAGGTCTTGGCGGAACGCATGATAGCCAGGCTGCCGCGCGGAGATAAACCGAAATGAAACTCGTCTTTCCCTCGTGTAAAGGCAATCAATCGCTGCACATAGTCTAACAAGGAGTCACTGGCGCTCACCTGGGCCGATTGACGGCGAAACGCGATGACATCTTCCAGTGACAGACACTGGTTAATCGCTTCGACCTTGTCCCGCTCTGTATTCATTTCGAGCAACTCGCGCTCGGCACGCTGATCCGGATAACCTAGGCGCAGGCGCATCAGGAACCGGTCTAGCTGAGACTCGGGAAGTGGGTAGGTGCCGGCAAGAGTCACCGGATTTTGTGTGGCGATAACGAAGAAGGGCTCTGGCAACATTCGCGTCTCGCCCTCAATTGTTACCTGCCTCTCTTCCATCGCCTCCAACAAAGCACTCTGCGTCTTTGGAGTAGTTCGGTTTATCTCATCGGCGAGTACCAACTGGCTGAATATAGGGCCGGGATGGAAAGAGAACTCATTGCTGCTCTGATTAAAAATCGAAATGCCGAGGATATCCGCTGGCAAAAGGTCGCTAGTACCCTGTATGCGGTTGTAGCTAAGCCCCAGTGCCTTGGCTAGCGCATAGGACAATGTCGTCTTGCCCATGCCTGGCAGATCTTCTATCAGCAGATGACCGCCGGAGAATAGGCAGCACAAAGCCAAGCGAATCTGATGATCTTTGCCCAGCAAGGCTTTGCCAACCTCGGCTACGGTTGCTTGTACCTGCCGGGACAGTTTTGTGTCTACCAGTTCAAGCTGACTCGCGGTATTTTTCTCAGCATTTGCAGATAACATTGGCATCTCACTTCTAAACTTGTTCTCAGCTTTCAGCCTCTAAATTTCCCCATCTCGAGCTACGCCACGTAACTCTGCTGAAAACCGAATTAATCCCTGGCTTGTGCGGCGGCCTTCTTACTCGCTTTCTTTGCCTTCGCTGCATCATTGCGTAAGTTTTCAAGGCGCTTCAAATAGATCTCGTCCACATCGCCGGTAATATATTCACCATTGAAAACCGAGCACTCGAATTGCTTAATATCAGGATTACCTTCCGAGGCGGTAGATATCAGGTCTTCTAAATCCTGATAGATCAACCAGTCTGCCCCGATAGCCTCTTCGATTTCTTTTTCTGTCTTGCCCGAGGCGATAAGTTCATCTGCGGCCGGCATGTCTATGCCGTAGACATTGGGATAACGAATAGCCGGTGCTGCGGAGGCAAAATAGACTTTAGCGGCACCCGCATCGCGCGCCATCTGAATGATTTGCTTGCAAGTAGTGCCGCGCACGATCGAGTCATCGACTAGCAATACATTCTTGCCTTTAAATTCGAGGTCGATAGCGTTCAATTTCTGCCGCACGCTCTTCTTGCGCTGGCTCTGCCCCGGCATGATAAAGGTACGACCGATATAGCGATTCTTCACGAAACCTTCACGGAACTTCAGACCGAGTCGATTCGCCAATTCCAGTGCCGCCGTGCGACTAGTATCGGGAATTGGAATTATCACATCGATGTCATGTGCCGGCCTGACTCGCTCGATCTTGTCCGCGAGACGCTCCCCCATACGCAGGCGCGCCTTATAGACCGATATACCATCCATTAGCGAATCAGGACGGGCAAAGTAGACGTGTTCGAAGATACACGGTGTATGCACACCCGGCTCGGTGCAAACCTGAGTATGTAGCTCACCTTCGATGTCTATATAGACCGCCTCACCGGGAGCGACATCTCGCTCAAGCGTGAAGCCCTGTGAATCGAGAGCAACACTTTCCGAGGCGATCATGTATTCTTTTACGCCCTTGGAAGACACCCTGCTACCGAACACCAGTGGACGTATGCCATTTCTATCTCTAAAACCGACAATGCCATAGCCGGATAGCATGACGACTGCCACAAAGCCCCCGCGACAGCGATTATGAACACCGGCAACGGCCGCGAATACATCTTCAGGCAGCGGCTTCATCTTGTTGCGACGCTGCAGTTCGTGGGCAAATATATTTAGCAATACTTCTGAATCTGAATCGGTGTTGATGTGACGAAGGTCTTCCTTGAAAAGGTCGCGGCTGAGTTCTTTGCTGTTGGTTAAGTTGCCGTTGTGGGCGAGGCTGAGACCATAGGGTGAATTAACATAGAACGGTTGTGCGAGTGCGGGGCTGGAACCGCCGGCAGTAGGATAGCGCACATGACCGATACCCATATTCCCCGTTAGCCTGCGCATATGTCGGGTCCGGAATACGTCCTTCACCAGCCCATTATCTTTACGGAGATTCAGCTTGCCGTTATCGCTGGTCATGATGCCCGCCGCATCCTGGCCCCGGTGTTGCAGCACGGTTAGCGTGTCATACAGACAGACACCTACATCTTTGCTAGCAACCACACCTACCAATCCACACATAGTACGCTCCGCAATTAACAGTATCTAAGGCGTCGGACTGACGCCATTCATATCTCCGATAAAAACCTGCGATTTCTCAATCATGGTCATCCCATAGGGGATCAACTGTGATTGTTGCCACAACTCTGTTTCCGAAACGAACATGCTAGTAATAAACAGAATCACCAACACGATTATTACACCTCGGGCCACGCCAAAGGCGGCACCTAGTAAACGATCGACCAACTTCAAGCCAGTGACGTTAAGCAATTTCGACATAAGAAAATTCAGAAACGTTCCCAGCAACATCACCAAGACAAACAGCATGGCAAACGCACTCACATAGCGAATACCATCGTTCTCAATCATACCCGTCATCAATCCCGCCAGAGGCTCGCTGTATACCCTCGACACTAGTAAAGCGGCGATCCAGGTCAACAAGGAAAGCACTTCCTTGATCAGTCCCCGCCACAGGCCAAATGCCGACGAGAGCACCGTGACTATCAAAATGACTATATCGACTTGATTGAAGGCCATTTAGCAATCAGTACCCGCTACAGACGCTCAAGTTCGTAACGAACTACTAGGCCTGTCAAATTAAATTCCTCCTGCAGCTTCTGCTGATACTCATTTACCTGCCCTCGATCCAACCATGGGCCGACGAATACGCCAGTAAGAGCACCCTGGCCACTGCTGATATCTCGGCTATAGGCCTTGTAGCCAGCATCCTGCAATCTCGTAACTAGATTGCTAGCATTCTCGCTATCTGAAAAAGAACCAAGGCGAACAACCCAGCCTTGGGGCAGCCCTGCATCGCTAAGTTGCGGCACTTCGCGACTAAAAACGGCTGTCGATTCGGTGATTTCAACTTCACTGGCGGGCTCATCCTCGGCAGCACTGGCTACGACAGCCTCGGCGGCTTCTTCTATAAGAGATACCGTGGCGGCAATGTCCGGCTCAATCACTTCAACGGTCTCGACATTGCCGGTGATAACCGGTCGTGACTGAATGGGCTCTGGAAGAGTAGAAATAATGGGAGTAGCGGGGATACGACTGCTAACGGGAGCTTGATAGCTGCCCTGCCCATCGAAAATGATGGGCAGAAAAATTAAGGCTAGAGCGAGTAGCACGACGGTACCGACGATTCGTTGTTTGGCGCCCTGATTCAAGCCGTATACCCCAATATCAATAAGATCGCTTGTTTGTTGCTAAAGCAGCTGTTTAGATCTGCTCAGTGAGCCCGTGAACTGCTGCTACGGTAAAAAACGAGCCCGTCACGAGGACAGTGTCCTCAGCTTCGGTTTGGTCACAGGCGGCCTTATAGGCCGACTCAACGCTGTCGAACTGCAAAATACGCCCCTGATCGGACGCGACTCCCGCGTCTTTTAGGGCTTGTGCCACTTCATCTGCGGCCATACTACGGGCCTCATCAACCTGCGCAATATACCAGATGTCTACGCAGTATTCTAAGGCTGTGATCATTCCTATGGCATCTTTATCTGCCATCATCGCCAGTACTGCAACGGTACGGCGAGCCTGCGAATTATGGGCCTTGTAGCGCTGCAAACGAATAGCGAGCTGGCCCATGGCTGCGGGGTTATGCGCCACATCGAAGATTACCGTTCGACCATTGCTGGAATTCTTTCGCCTCTCGAAGCGCCCCGTGAGCGCAAGCTTAGCTAATGCAGTTGTCACGGACTCAACCCCAATAGTTAGGGGCAATAACTCAATCGCCTGCAAAGAAGCGGCTACATTGCTCAGCAGAAGCCCTGGGATAGGAAGACCTGAGTAGATTACCGCCTCGGGCTCTCCCTGCTGCCCCCGGCTTTGCCCACTCCAGCGCCAGGCGCCATCTATATCTCCCTCAACTACATCCTCCTCGGCGCGAAAATCAACGCCACTCACCAACAGGGGTGAATCAAGCTCCCGTGCTCGCTTGACCACTGCATGAGGCGGATGCTCGCCGCCAAATACGGTAGGGCTAGCAGCCCTCATAATTCCCGCCTTCTCAACAGCAATAGATTCGATGTCGTTACCTAACCAATCCGTGTGATCTATGCCGATGCTGCTAATTAGCGCAACATCCGCATCGACGATGTTCACTGCATCGAGACGACCACCCAGACCTACCTCTAACAAGGCTACATCGACATTGTCGTTGTGAAGCAGGTAGAGAGCTGCGAGCGTGGCGAATTCGAAATAACTCAGAGTTTCTTGGTTTCTGGCCCCATCAATCGCCTCGAATGCAGCAATCAGAGCCTCATCCGTGACGTTGTGTGCATTGATGCGAATACGCTCGTTAAAGACATGAATATGCGGTGAGGTATAGCAGCCAGTCTTAAACCCTGCCTGCTGCAGGATCGCTTCCATTGTCGCCACGCAAGAGCCTTTACCATTTGTACCAGCAACGGTGACGACTAAGGGGGCGGGTTTGCCTAAGCCCAGACTAGCTGCAACACGTTGAGTGCGACCAAGGCCGAGTTCTATCTCCCGTGGATGCACGCTAGAGATATATTGCAACCAGCTCTCGAGAGAACTATCAATAGCGGGCATTGCTTTAGCTCTATAGGATTAAGAGGCGCTGTTTCTGAAATAAAGGAATTTCTCGAGCATCGATGCAATCTTATCGCGCAGATTCTTGCGGTGAACGATCATGTCGATAGCTCCATGCTCAAGCAAAAATTCGCTGCGTTGAAAACCTTCGGGCAACTTTACTCGCACCGTCTGCCGGATAACATCGGGGCCAGTAAAGCCAACCAAGGCATTGGGCTCGGCGATATTCACATCGCCCAGCATCGCCAAGCTAGCCGAAACGCCGCCATAGACCGGATCGACGAGAACCGAAATATACGGCAAAGAGTTTCGCTTCAATTTTTCCAAGGCAGCTGACGTCTTGGGCATCTGCATCAGCGAGATAAGCGCTTCCTGCATGCGTGCGCCACCACTTGTGGAGAAACACACGAGTGGCAAGCTCTCTTCAATGCAGGTATTAACGGCCTGAGTAAATTTTTCACCGACCACTGCGCCCATTGAACCACCGATAAAACTAAACTCGAAGGCCGCTACGATGACAGGAATAGTATTGACCTTGCCTTTGACTACAATAAGGGCGTCTTTTTCGCCAGTACTCTTCTGTGCCGCGGTGAGCCTGTCTTTGTATTTCTTTCGATCCTTGAATTTCAACAGGTCAATCGGTTCCATGTCGACGTTTAGCTCGAGCTGATCGTCTGCATCCAGAAACAACTCGACGCGACGCCTCGCAGTGATGCGCAGATGGTGTTCGCACTTCGGGCAGACATCATAATTTTCGCTAAGCGACTTTTTGTAGAGCATCGCATCGCAGCGCGGGCATTGCTTCCAAGTTCCCTCAGGCACAGCCGATTTTTTCGCGTCCTTTGGTGCTCTTGCTATGGAAGGTAAAATTTTATCTATCCAGCTCATTCTTCAATCCGTCCGGGCAGTCGAGTAAAGAGTTTACACTAGTTTGTCTAATGCTACTCTAGATTCAGAGATCACACATATGGTCTCGCTTAGCAGCTGCGCCTCATGTTCTACTTGATCGGCCAATAGAGCAATTTTTTCAACTAGGGCACTGCCTATAATTACACCGTCCGCGAGTTGACCCATGGCCGCTGCACTCTCGGCATCCTTAATACCAAAACCTATCACTATCGGCAACTGGGTCCGTTCGCGCAACTTATTGATGTTTGTTGTTACCGAGTCATAGTCCGTCAATGCTGCCCCTGTAACGCCTTTCAATGACACATAGTAAAGATAGCCGCTACAGTGCTCGGTAATGCTTGCCACACGCTCTTCACGCGTCGTTGGCGCCACTAGAAATATCGTGTCAATCTCGTAAGCGCGCAACACTGCGTTCAGCTCATCTGCCTCCATCGGCGGCAGATCGACAGTCAAGATTCCATCGACACCAGAGGCGCTAGCAGCCTCGGCGAATTTTTTGTAGCCCATGATCTCGATCGGATTCAAGTAGCCCATTAGTACGATGCCAGTATCCGGGTCGCTCTCTCTAAAATCCGCCACTAGATCCAGCACCTGTTGCAGGGTGGTTCCCTTCGACAGAGAGCGTTCGACGCCGCGCTGTATAACCGGCCCATCAGATGAGGGGTCGCTAAACGGTATACCCAATTCAATAATATCCGCACCCTGTTCGACCAGCTTATGCATTAACGCAAGTGTTGTTTGCAGATTCGGATCACCTGCAACTAGGTACGGTATTAAAAGCTTCTTGTTTGCCGATGCCGCTTTCTCTGCGATTTGATTTATTCTACTCATGCCTTTCCTGAAAACCCTTTAACTACAAATTACAATGCGTGCTACTTAATCGTACTAGTGGTACAAGTTATGAAGAGACCCTACAACTCGATTCCCTCAATCTTTGCAACCGTCTGAATATCCTTGTCGCCGCGCCCCGACAGATTAATAACAATATTTTTATCCCGTGGCAGAGTCGCAGCAAGCTTTGTTGCGTAGGCTACGGCGTGACTCGATTCTAAGGCTGGGATAATACCTTCGAGTCGTGTGAGTTGGTGAAAGGCCTTCATGGCTTCATCATCGGTTGCATCAACATAATTAACCCTTTTCATATCCTTCAACCAGGAATGCTCGGGTCCAACGCCTGGATAGTCTAAGCCAGCAGAGATAGAATGGGTTTCCAAAATCTGGCCTGCCCCATCTGACATTAGATACGTTCTATTGCCATGCAGCACACCCGGCGAACAATTCGCACTTAAAGGTGCCGCATGCTGGCCGCTGGCCAAGCCATGACCGCCAGCTTCCACTCCATACATCGCGACAGCCTCATCCTTAAGAAAAGGATGAAATAAGCCTATAGCATTGGAACCACCACCCACACAGGCGACTAAGGCATCGGGTAGTCTTCCGATCTGTTCAAGTGATTGTTCACGCGCCTCTCGACCAATTATGCATTGAAAATCCCGCACCAACTTTGGATAGGGGTGCGGACCGGCAACGGTGCCAATAATATAATAGGTGTTATCAACATTCGTAGCCCAGTCACGCAGCGCTTCGTTCATAGCGTCTTTCAAAGTTCGCGATCCCGACTCAACGGATATTACATTCGCGCCCAACAGCTTCATGCGATAGACATTCGGCGCCTGCCGAATAATATCTTCAGCGCCCATATAGACATGACATTCCAAACCCAGTTTGGCTGCAACGGTGGCACTGGCCACGCCGTGCTGCCCCGCGCCTGTCTCCGCGATGATTCGAGTCTTACCCATGTGCTTAGCCAGGAGTGCCTGGCCGATTGTATTGTTGACCTTATGGGCACCGGTGTGATTTAAGTCTTCACGTTTCAGGTAAATCTTCGCGCCACCGGCCGATTCGGTTAACCGCTCTGCGAAATACAGCGGCGAAGGTCTGCCCACATAGTGCTTTAACTCAGAGTCATACTCAGCCCAGAAATTTCTATCTGCCGACAGTTTTTCATACACTTCAGCCAACTCTTCGACAGCGGCGATCAAGGTTTCCCCAACAAACACACCGCCATAGGGGCCAAAATGCCCTGAGGCATCAGGACCATCGAACACAGCTGAATCAACTACTGCAGCAGACTCTTCAAGCTTAGCCACTTACTCTTACTCCTTCGATAAATGATTTCATCTTACTTATATCTTTAATACCTTTGCTCGCCTCGACACCACTACTCACATCGACACCGAAAGGGTGAACAGCCTCGATAGCCTCTCTCACATTCTCCGGCTGCAGCCCACCGGCGATAACCAGACGTGACTGTTGCTGCTCGGATAACTCGCTCACCTTGCCCCAATCGAATGTCTTGCCAGTTCCACCAAGCAATATTGGATCAAAGCTATCCAATAGAATGTATTTTGCGGATTGATATTTCGCCAGCTCGGATTTCAAATCGCTATCCGCCCTGACCGCGACAACCTTCATATATGGCATTTCGAACTGCTCGCAAAAATCGGCAGACTCCTCACCGTGAAACTGCAGCAAGTCGACCACCCCTGTCCCTAGCACTTCCCTTACCAACTCAGCAGTGGGATTGACGAACAACGCCACTACGTCCACTCGCTCCGGCAAACCCTCTACTAAATTCGCCAGATTGGCCACCGATATAGCACGGGGGCTTTTAGGATAGAAATTCACACCTATAGCGTCCGCCCCAAGCTCGGCCGCCTGTAGGGCGTCCTGCGCCTGCGTAATTCCGCAAATTTTAATCCAAGTTTTCTGCAAGGTGAGTCTGGAGGCTGGTGAAAGAAGCGTATTCTAGCAAATCAACAGATTTCCTACTATCAGACGAGACTAAAAACTTGCTCGAGGCTGTAGTTAGGAATTCAGATTGCTAATAACAGGTCCGGCGCCGAGATTTCACTTGGTAAACCGCAGATCTCGGGATATTCAACACCAACTAGATAGAGGCCGTCTGGTGGAGCAGTCGAGGCCGCCAGCGTCCTATCTTGCAGCGACAACAGCTCGGCGACCCAATCTGGGTCTTTATCGCCTCTGCCAATTTGCAGCAAGGTTCCCACCATATTACGCACCATGTGCTGCAGGAAGGCATTCGCCTTCACATCGAAAATGAGAAATCCTCCGCGGCGGTAAACGTTCGCATGCATAACATTACGCATTGCTGTCTTCGACTGACAGCCGGCTGCGCGAAAAGAGGTAAAGTCCTGCTCGCCAAGAAAATGCTGTGCCGCCGCATGCATCAAACCTTCATCCAATCTTTGCCGAATGTAACTCGCCCTACCATGCAACATTGCAGATTGCGTATCGCGCTGGTACATCAGATACATATAGCGCCTAGACAAGGCGCTAAAGCGAGCATGAAAGTCATCTTCCTGTGCTCGTGCCCACACCACCCGAATAGACCTAGGCAACATACTGTTTACACCATGCGTCCAGGCTTTAACACCTCTATCAATTTCAGTATCAAAGTGTACTACTTGGCACGTAGCATGAACGCCCGCATCGGTCCGCCCTGCACAATTCACCAGGACATCCCTATCCGCAACCTTGCTAAGCGCGGTTTCAATATATTGCTGAATGGTTTCTTGCTGCGGGAATTTTTGCTTCTGCCAGCCGGAGTACGTAGAGCCATCGTATTCGATGCCTAGTGCTATTCGGTGACTATGCGGAGTAGCTTGTTCGGGAATAAGCACGGATCAAATCGACACAGGAATGCGCAAGCAAGTACAAGACAATTAGTCTGACTTGCCGTCGAGTGATCCGAGTAAATTCTTCGCTTCTTCTATCTGCTCGTCGGAGCCTTCAGCGATAACTTCCTGCAGAATTTCCTTAGCCCCCTGCGTATCTCCCATTTTTTGATAGGCGTAGGCGAGCTCTAATTTTGTCGCAGTCTCGTCGTCATCAGACAACATATCGATTTCTTCTACATCATCGACAGACTCTATCTCAACTTCATCGTCAGATAGGAAATCAAGGTCATCATCGTCCATCAAATCATCTTCAGAGGTATCGATTGCAACTTCGCTCTTTTCAGGCTCCTCATCGGTGTCGATGTCGAACTCGATCTCGACGGCTTCAGCTTGATCTGCCTCTGCATCCAAGTCTAGAAAGTTAACAGCTGTATCGACGTCGCCTACCACAGCAGTTTCGGTAGCCGGTTCAACATCGAACTCATCCAGATCGAAATCAAAACTCTCTACATCGTCTTCTAAATTGCTGCTGATTTCGGTATTTGGCTTCTCGAGTACGGTATCACCACCATCATCCTCCAGATCAAAATCAAACGTCTCAACCTCTTCATTGCTCGCCGGCTCTAGCACTTCAGCGTCGTCGCTTATCTCGTCCTTATCGAAGGAAAATTCAACTGCGTTTGGATCATCTTCTCCGGCAGCACTGTCATCGGCCGACTCAGTGGTCTGCGTGACACTTGCTGCCGCATCTGCATCAAATGAGAATGTCTCTAAATCTATCTCTTCATCCTCGCCGGCTGCCGCATCTGCCGTAACTTCTTCGATCGCAGTCGCATCGAACTCTAAACTGTCAACATCACTATCTACAGTGTCTATAACTTCGTTTTCAGCAGCATCCGAATCATCATCCAAATCAAACTCGAATGTTTCAGTTTCGTCTGCCCCGCTCTCGTCGGTTCCTACCTCTACTACACTATCTTCGCTGGCATCGTCATCGCCGCCAAGATCGAACATCATATCTACATCTTCAGATTCAGATTCAGATTCGGGTTCGGGTTCGGGTTCGGGTTGAGGCTCAGCGGTAACTTCGTCAGCATCCGTTGTTGCTAGGGACTCATCCTTCCCATTGATGACTTCAGGCTCACTAACGTCATCATCCTCATCATCATAATCGAAGGAATCCAGATCAATACCCAAGTCATCAAGGAAAGATTTTGTTTCAGACTCGCGACTTGCCGCTTCTACCGCCTTTGCCGTTTCGTCTTCTTCACGCTGTTCGAGTTCTTCCGCTGCTAATAGAGACTCAACTTCAGAAATCTTCGCCCTAACTTCTTCGTTGTCACCTTGTTCTTGAAGCGAGGTATTTAACATACTCAATGCGCGGCGGTATTGCTGCTCGCTAATCAGCTGATCAACAATTGATATTACATCTAGCTGCGGCGCCTCGTCGGCCACACCCTCTTCTTCGTCAACTTCATCTAAGTCTAAGTCTAAGCTCTCGGTTTCACCGGACACACCAATGATGTCATCAAGCTCACTATCTAAATCTGATGAATCGTAGTCTTGGAATTCTGTAGCAGCCTCGCCTCCTTCCGAATCTTCAGTGTTGCTCTGTTCGGCCTCTGCATCGAAACCCTGCTCGTCTATTTCATCGATACCGTCTTCGTCAACCTTCGACGTGCGATTTCTACGCAGCATCAGCACGACTAGCAACAATATGACCAGAACAGCGCCGAAGAGCATGAATAGGCCGTTACCAGTTAGTATGCGCAACACGTCCTCAGCTAGGCTGGGCGACGAGTCAGACGGTTGAGTGACTTCTGTCTCGGCGGCAAGCTGGCTCGCCTGCTGCTCTGCCACCAGTTGCGCCTCAGCAGCGGCAGCCACAAGCGATTCTTGTAATTGTGCTAGTTGAATATCTTGCAAACGGATAATCTCTTGTGCAGCGGCGATTTGTGCCTCGAGATCGGCCATTCGGGAATCCAATTCTTCCCGCTCTACTCTAGCGCGATCGGATTCTTCCTGACGCTGCGCTAATTGTGCTTCTAATTCAGCAATTCGTTGATCTAGCGCCTCGTTTTCAGCATCACCTAAGCCTGCCGCGCCACTGCTCGCATCGATAACATCGTCAGAGCTCACTACGCTCAGCTGGCCCTGCGGCTGTACATCTTGATCTGGTGTTACATCCGACGGCGCCGCCAGCGGCTGAACGTCAGCTGCAGCAAACTCTTGATTCTGCCGCGCTACCTCGTCAACCGCATCACGCGGATCGATCGACTGCACCTCTTCTAGAGTCGGCACGCGCAAAATCTCGCCACTGCGCATTCGATTGATGTTGCCATCGGCGAATGCATCGGGGTTTAGCTCCTGCAACGCCAACATTGTTTGCTGCATTGACACCGCAGTATTTGGTCTGACTTGCAGGGCAATGTCGGATAGTGTGCTGTTGCCATCTATCTCGATGGTTTCTGGCTCGACAAGCTCAGGCTCCGGAGCGATAGGCTCAGCCGCTGCCTCGATAACTTCTGGTTCAGCCTGGGCCACTTCTTCGGCAGGCTCCTCTTCAACTAGAAGTTCCTCTTCAACTAGAGGCTCCTCTTCAACTAGAGGCTCCTCTTCAACTAGAGGCTCCTCTTCAACAACCGCTTGTTCGTCTTCAACAATTGCTTGCTCTTCCTCAACAGCTGGCTCAGCAGGGACAGATTCTTCTGGCTCCGGCTCTTGAACTGGCTCAGCTTGAACCTGCTCAACTGGCTCTGGATCGGCAACTATAACCTCGGGCTGGAGGTTTGCCGCGGAATTAACCGAACTCGGTGCAGTCAGGGCAGGTGTTACGGCAGGCTCTACAAAAACCGGATTGAAATCTGCTGCTTGATCGCTCGTGGGTGGCTGTAAAACAGGACTTATCGGCTGCCTGATCTCAGGAGTCGATTGCTGATCGTTGAACACTGGAAGGTCTAATAGAACCGTGTGCTCGCTAAGCAGTCGACCACTAGGCCAGCGCGTATCGAGTATAAAGCTTAGATAAGGCTCGCGGACGATTTGCGTAGAAGTGAGAACAACCACGTTGCCCTGTCCTGTAGACTCAACGCTGAAGCGAATATTAGAAAGGAAACCATCGCGCTCGATGTTGAAGCGCTCGAAGTCTGCACCCGATGCTACAGTTACGCGAATATCTTGCAGCCGCGTGTCCCCTAGCTGTAGCAGCTCTATGCGCATGCGCAGCGGCTGGTTGAGCGAAGACTCGACAGTTACGGTGCCAAGTCCTAAGGCGTACAACTGTGTCGCCATACTGCAGAGCAGCATGGTCAGAATGACGACGAATTTACGTAGCATAATCCCTTTTTCTCTCAACAGGTTGCTGGCCTTGATGAAGCAAACAAGACCAACCCCTCTTCATATGACTCTTTTAAATCAGCATAACCGGTTAGTGAACACTACTGTCGATCTTGCAAACTTATTAAGATTGTTTCTTCACTACTGCTTGCAAGTATTCATTATAAATAGCTTTTTATCAACTCTTCGGCAATCTGAACTGAGTTAAGAGCTGCTCCCTTTCGCACATTGTCGGCAACCACCCAGAGGTTAATACCATTGGGAATTGAGATATCCTGCCTAATTCTGCCTACAAAAACTGCGTCCTGCCCCGCAGAATCATGCACTGCTGTAGGATATCCACCGTCTTTACGCTCATCGATCACCGTAACACCCGCCGCATTCGCTAGTAGCTCACGCACTTCCTGCTCACTAATAGGCTTGTGGGTTTCGATTTGAACCGCCTCAGAATGCCCGTAGAAGACGGGTATACGGACACATGTTGCGCTAACTTGAATGCTGTCATCTGCGAAAATCTTCTGTGTCTCCCAGACCATCTTCATTTCTTCTTTGGTATAACCATTCTCCATAAATACATCGATCTGCGGCAGCGCGTTAAACGCTATCTGCCTTGGATACACTTTGCATTCAGCCTCGCGGCCATTTAACAGCTCGCCGGTCTGCTTCGCCAACTCCTCGACAGCACTGTTTCCAGAGCCCGACACGGCCTGATAGGTACAGACCGAGATACGCTTAATGCCAACCACATCATGTATCGGCTTCAACGCCACTAGCATCTGGATCGTAGAGCAATTGGGGTTCGCGATGATATTCCGATTTGTGTATTGCGCTATGGCCTCAGGGTTCACCTCAGGTACTACTAGCGGGATATCGTCGTCATAACGAAAATGAGAGGTGTTATCAATCACCACACAGCCCGCCTCGCCTGCTTTAGGGGCAAACTCAGCGGACACGCTGCCACCGGCAGAAAACAGCCCGATTTGCGCCTGACTGAAATCAAACTCGGCGAGATTAGTCACCATCAGCGGCTTGCCGTTAAACATTACCGTATTACCGGCAGAACGCTCACTGGCTAGGGCGAAAACCTGATCTACTGGAAAATTGCGCTGCTCTAGGATGCTTAATAGAGTTTCCCCTACCGCACCTGTAGCGCCAACCACTGCTACATTGTAGTTAGTCATACTTGTCTCTCTGATATCTTGCTAAATTCTTGAAATAACGGTTATTTTTGCGTACGCGGACAGCTAGCGACCAGCACCGCTCCGATAAGCTACTTAAAACTCAGGGGAGCCTAGGTGGTAGTCGCGCTGCTCGTCGTGAAGTACCAGGGAGCGGCATTGCGCCAGTTCTCCTCGAAGCTGCGTATCGTTTCGGCATCCTCGAGAGTAAGACCGATATCATCCAAGCCGTTCAGCAAGCAGTTCTTACGGAACGCATCTACAGAAAACTCAATTCTGGAGCCATCGGGCTTGAGGATGATTTGCTGCTCTAGGTCTACCTCTAACTGATAGCCCTCATTTGCCTCAACTTCATCGAATAGCCCTGAAATAGTCGCCTTATCGAGAACAATAGGAAGTAAGCCGTTCTTGAAACAGTTATTGAAGAAGATATCGGCGTAGCTTGGCGCTAGGATTACGCGGAAACCATAGTCATCCAACGCCCAGGGGGCATGCTCCCGGCTTGAGCCGCAGCCGAAGTTATCCTTAGCGAGTAGAACTTTGGCGCCCTTATAACGCGGCTGATTGAGCACAAACTCCGAATTTAGTGGCCGCTGGCTATTATCCGTGTCCGGCAAGCCTTTATCGAGATAGCGGTGCTCGTCGAACAGGTTCACGCCGAAGCCAGTTCGCTTAATCGATTTCAGGAACTGCTTAGGGATGATGAAATCTGTATCTACGTTTGCACGATTCAGTGGCAGTACCACGCCCTTCTCTACTATAAATTTGTTCATGTTTATCTCTTAACTTGTTGTTTTATAGGGTTTTATCCTAAATCTCTTATATCAACGAAGTGGCCTGCGATAGCAGCGGCGGCCGCCATTGCCGGGCTAACTAAATGGGTACGTCCGCCAAATCCTTGCCGTCCTTCGAAATTACGATTGGAGGTGGATGCACAGTGCTTGCCCTCGCCTAACTGATCAGCATTCATGGCTAGACACATAGAACAACCTGGCTCGCGCCACTCCAGCCCCGCGTCGATGAATATCCGATCCAAACCCTCTGCTTCAGCTTGCTTCTTAACCAGACCCGAGCCCGGCACAACCATCGCCACCTCTACGCTAGCTGCGACTTTCTTACCTTTCACTACATCTGCCGCTGCACGCAGGTCCTCGATACGTGAGTTCGTACATGAACCGATGAAGATACAGTCCAATTTGATATCCTTAATCGCAGTCCCGCCCTGTAAACCCATGTACTCAAGGG
>Ga0316189_10001073_pt1 | contig 27159 bp, 28 predicted proteins | sample LowCovwburrow_MG_FD_204930 | JGI IMG/M metagenome (GOLD analysis project Ga0316189, IMG submission 204930) | Coastal sediment microbial communities from Maine, United States - Lowes Cove worm burrow | ecosystem: Environmental > Aquatic > Marine > Coastal > Sediment | place: USA: Maine...
TATAAGGGTAAGTGCAAACTCCATGGCGGTTCCCGGCCCACGCGAGGTTACGACCTTCCCATCGGTAACCACCGGGTCACTCACGTACTGTGAACCCGGGTTCATCAGATCGTCCATGACGCCTGGGTAGGCTGTGGCCTTGTGGCCATCCAGCAGCCCCGCATTCAGCAGCACCTTGGGCGCGGCACAGATCGCAGCGGTATAACGGCCTTGTTCTGCGAGGCGTTGCAGCAGGGCGTGGATGCGCGGATCGGCATCGAGGTGATCAGCGCCCGGCAACCCACCTGGCAGCACCATCATGTCGAAATCGTCATCGAGCACCTGGTCGAGGCTGCGGTCGGGGATCATGACGACACCCCGGCTGGCGGTCACGGGACCATCCGTCAGACCGGCGGTCACGACTTCAATGCCGGCGCGACGCAACAGATCGATAATGGTTACCGCTTCGAGTTCTTCGCAACCGTTTGCAAGGGGGATGAGGACGCGTGCCATAGGTTTGGGTTCCTTTGTGTTTCGACCAGTTTTGACACCGGTACGAGTTGGATCCCCTGGTCGGCAAGCCTGGGTATTTCTTCAGCCAGCACAGCCAGGGTCGCTGGGTATGGGTGGCCGATTCCGATCGCAGTTCCTTCCTCTTGCGCCTTGGCGATCAGACGCCGGAACTGGCTGCGCACGTAATCGGGGTCCTGCTGATTGTCTAGAAACACATCGCGCTGCGCGTTTGCCAGCCCTGCTTCACGCGCCAGCTCACGTGCCACGGTGCGCACATCGGTGCGACTGTCGACGAAATACAGATCGTGAAAACACCTCAGGTCCTGCATCAGCCAGCGCATTGCCCCTTTGTCCCGGGTCAGCAGGCTGCCCATATGATTGTTGACTCCGGACACGTGGGGGACCGATGCCAGACTGGCCCTGACCGCGTGTGCAAACTCTTTCCTATTCAACGCACGATGCAGCCCACCGGGCCCCAGGAAGTGACCGTCGTGCGTCTGCATCGGCAGGTGCAACATGACCTCTTTGCCGCCGTCATGTGCAAGCCGGGCGATCTCGCGGCTGTAAGGCAGCTTCGGCAAAACGGAGTACGTCAGTGCGCCGGGCAATTCGATCGCGTCACGGCCAAGATGCAGGCTGTTGCCCAGGTCGTCGATGATGATTGCAATTCGCAGCGGCTGCTGTTGTGCCCCCGCCGGCAGAACCAGCATCGAGCACAAAAGGGCAAGCAGACGCAGCATCAGCTGAAACCCCGATCAGACATTGTTCGGTCGCAGGATGGCGAGGCCCTTGAGCAGATTGAGTGCCTCGCTGAGAGCGTAATCCTCTTCTGTCCCGTTCTTTTCGGATCCCTTGCCCTTCTTCTTACCGTTGCTTTTGCTGTCACCGTTGTCTTCGGGATTGATCAGATGACCGGCCAGGTCGGCCTCCTTGAGTCGTGCGCTGGATTCCTTGCCCCTGGTCAGCTGGACGTTGCCCAACTGGATGTCAGGCACGATTCCCTCCGCCTGGATCGAGCGGCCGTTGGGTGTGAAGTAACGCGCGGTGGTGAGTTTCACTGCGGTACGCTCGTTGACCGGAACGATAGTCTGGACCGAGCCCTTGCCGAAAGTCTGCTGACCCATGATGACGGCACGCTTGTGATCCTGCAACGCCCCGGCAACGATCTCCGAGGCGGAGGCCGAGCCGCCGTTGACCAGCACCACGACCGGTGCGCCTTCGAGCACGTCATCCGGGGCGGCCTTGAATTTCAGTTGTGAATCCCTGATCCGGCCCTCCGTATAAACGATCGTGCCGCTGGTCAGGAAGGCATCACTGATCGCGACCGCCGCGTTCAAAACCCCGCCCGGGTTGTCCCGCAGGTCGAGTACCAATCCCTTGAGTGAACCACCGGCCTTGCGCTTGAGCCCGCCGATACCGGTTAAAAGGTCTTCTGGGGTACGCGCCTGGAATTGCGAAACCCGCACATAGCCAAAACCGGGCTCCAGCATGCGCTGTTTCACGCTCACCGTTTTGATCACATCGCGCACCACCGTGATCTCGAGCGGCTTATCCTCGCCCTCACGCACGATGGTCAGACGGATCTCCGAACCCGGTTTTCCGCGCATCAGCTTGACCGCTTCGTCCAGGTTCATACCTTTGACCGGCTGATCGTCGAGACGGATGATCAGATCCCCGGACTTCACTCCGGCACGCTTGGCCGGTGTATCGTCGATCGGTGCAATCACCTTGACGAAGCCGTTTTCCATCCCGACCTCGATCCCCAAGCCGCCGAACTCGCCGCTGGTACCGACCCGCAGCTCGCGATAATCGTCTTCGTCGAGATAAGCGGAGTGCGGATCGAGGCCGCTCAGCATGCCCTCGATGGCGTAATTGAGCAGCTTGCGATCTTCGACGGGTTCGACGTAATCCTTCTTTATCCGGCCGAACACCTCGGCGAAAACCCGCAACTCTTCGAGCGGCATGTCGCTCGCCGTCTCTGCACGGTCGGCCACAGCTGTCCGCTCGTAGGCAAGAACACCCGCCACAACCATCAATCCGGCAGCCAGTACCGAGGCTAAACTCTGCTTCATATCGTCCCCAAATTTCCGTCCCGCTAGCGCGGGTGCGGTATCAACCCACCTTCCTGCCGGTGGGGCGTCGGCACCAGCGCGCCGGATTGACCGGGCGCCCCTGGTGCCTGATGCCGAAGTAGACACCAGCCTGCTCGCGACCGCCACTGGTACCGACCAGCGCAATCGGCTCGTTCACCTCAACCCAGTCGCCGGCCTCTTTGAACAGGCTCTGGTTATGGCCATACAGGGTCATGTAACCATCGCCATGATCCACTATCAGCAACAGGCCAAAACCACGCAGCCAGTCGGCAAAAGCCACGCGGCCGTGATGTACGGCCCGCACCTCCAGCCCCTCGGGCGCTGAGATCATAACACCGTCCCAAACCAGGCTTCCCAGCTTGGGTGTGCCGAAACGCCGGGAGATCCGGCCGCGTGCCGGCCATGGCAACCGGCCACGCAGACCGCCAAACTTGGCCTGCTGTGGGTGCTCGGCAGGTATGTCCGACAGGGCCTGCTCAAGCCCGCTGATCAGGGTCTTCAGGTCGCGCTCATCAGTCTGCAGACGATCGAGCTGCTTTCCCTGATCCTGCAGTTCCCTGGTCAGCCGCGCCACAACCTCCTGGCGCCGGTCCTGCGAAAGCCGCATCGCCGCGAGTTCCGCCTGCTGCTCTTCATGCAGCTGTGCCAGGTTCTCTTCCTCGTATGCTATCTCCCGCTCGGTGGCCGCCAGGCGCTGCATGTGTGCACGAATCGCCTGCATCTTCTGGGCACGCACCCGGTTGAGATAATCGTAGTAGACCATCACCCGGCTTACCGTCGCCGGGTCCTGCTGATTGAGCAGGATCTTGAGACGCTCCTGGCGGCCCATCGCATAGGCTGCACGGACCTGACGCCCCAGTTCGTGGCGTTGCTGTTCGAGTGACTGATTCTGCGCAAGCTGTTCTGTACGCAGAACCTGCAGGCGTTTCCGCTGGCGTGTAAGGCGGCCATCCAGAACACGCAACCTGCGTGCGAGACGGCCAATCTCCTGCTCGGACTCCTGCAACTGGTGTGAGAGCTGGCTCTTTTCGCCGCTCTTTGACTGCATCTCCGCACGCAGTCCATCGATTCGCGAGCGCAATGCCTCGAGTCTGTTGCGCTGCTCCTGCGCATCCGGTGCAGCCGGTACAGCCGCAGGCAGCAGCAACATGAGATTCACAAACAGGACTGAAAGCAGACGCATAGGCGGGATCACGACCAATCTGCAGAGCATTCTGGCAGCAATTCAGCACCACCACCCGAACTGCAGAACGCTTTGGCCAGACCGACCCTCAGGCGGCGTCGGCATCGGCCGCCAGCAACAAAGACCTTCCGGTCATCTCTGCGGGTTGGCTGAGCCCCATGATCTGCAGCAGAGTGGGCGCCACGTCACACAGGGCGCCGTTCTCCATCAGCGCAGGTGCCGCTTTCCCCACGTAGATCAGGGGTACGGGATTGAGCGTATGTGCGGTGTGTACCTGACGCGATTTGGGATCGGTCATCTGCTCGGCATTGCCGTGATCGGCCGTTATCAGCATCTCTCCACCCGCCGCCTGCACTGCCGTGCTTACCCGGCCCAGACACTCGTCCAGTACCTCTATCGCCCTGACGGCGGCGTCGAAATTGCCGGTGTGTCCAACCATGTCACCATTCGCATAGTTGCAGATGATGGTATCGAAGCGTCCGCTCTCGATCGCCTCTACCAGCTTGTCAGTCACCTCTCTCGCACTCATCTCCGGCTGCAGATCGTAGGTGGCTACCTGCGGCGAAGGAACCAGGATGCGTTCTTCACCTTCATTCGGGGCTTCTATGCCGCCATTCAGAAAGAAAGTGACATGCGCATATTTCTCGGTTTCCGCTATGCGCAGCTGGTGCAGGCCCAGATTGGCGAGATACTCGCCGAGCGTGTTTTCCAGACGCTCCGGTGGATAGGCAACCGGAATGTCGAAGTCCTTGCTGTACTCGGTGAGCGACACGAAGGCCGCGAGCTTCGGCGTCGATTCTCGCTCGAAGCAATCGAAACCGGGCTCGGTGAAACTGCGCGTGATCTGCCGCGCCCGGTCCGAACGGTAATTCATATTGACGATCACATCACCGTCGGCGACCTTCACGGGCTCGCCAACGCAAGAGGCCGTCACGAATTCGTCGGTCTCACCACGATCGTAGGCCTGGTGAAGTGCCTCGACAGCTGATGCTGCACAGTTCCCCGCTACACCCCGCGTGATCAGATCGTAGGCCGGTTTAACCCGCTCCCAACGGTGATCGCGGTCCATGGCGTAGTAGCGGCCGATCAAGGTGGCCGTGCGGCCTACACCCAGTTCTTTAAATGCGGCGTCCATCGCCCTGAGTGAGGGCTCTGCGCTCTTTGGTGGCATGTCGCGGCCATCCAGGAAGGCATGCACATACACGTGGCGCGCGCCGCGATCGACCGCCAGTTTGGCCATCGCGTGAATGTGCTCTTCGTGGCTGTGCACGCCACCCGGCGAAAGCAGTCCGAGGATATGAACCGCTGTACCCTTTTCAACCGCAAGGTCAACCGCATCGGTAAGGGTGCGGTTGGTGAAGAAAGAGCCGGTGCGGATCGAGCGGCCGATGCGGGTGAACTCCTGATAAACCACCCGCCCGGAACCGAGATTGAGATGCCCAACCTCGGAATTCCCCATCTGCCCACCAGGGAGACCCACGGCAGGGCCCGAGGTGCGGATGGCCGTATGCGGGTAGTCTGCCCACAGTCGGTCCCAAACAGGCGTGTTGGCTGCGTCTATTGCGTTGTGGTCGGTATTGTCACTCAATCCCCATCCGTCGAGGACCAGGAGTACTGCCGGGCGCACCTTGTTGCTCATGTTCCCTTTTGTTCAGCAGGGCTGACAGGCTTCACCGTCAGCAGCCAAATAACTCCATGAAAAATTTAATAAAACACCGCCTGGCGCAGACTAGCCCGGCGCCCCGGTGGTGTGCCGATGATATTGAACCACTTTAGCTGCGGACACGCCACCTGGAGCCCGGATCGGGCTTCTCATAAAAGAATATTGGTGCGTGATCGAAGAAAAATGCTCGATCTTCGCCAAAGGTTCCTGTACCAATAGCGGTCTATTATTAGATTAGAGGCTAGTAAATAGCCCATCAATGGAGGATATTCTGTGAACCTGCACGAGAAGTCGGTTGTTGCCATGCATGATGAACCTGATAGTGAACTCACCCTTCTGGAAGGCGACGAAGACATCGATCGCGCCTCCCGCTCCATCAAAGCGATGTCTCACCCCCTGCGTTTGAAGATCCTTTGCACCCTTGGTGACAATGAAGTCAGCGTGCAGGATATCGTCGACCAGGTCGGCACTTCCCAGAGCAACATCTCCCAACACCTTGCGATCCTGCGCGATAAGGGTATCCTCACCTCGCGCAAAGACGCCAACCGGGTCTTTTATCGCGTTAGCGACAATCGAACCTTGAAGCTGATCTGCATGATGCGCGAAGTGTTCTGCACCCACGAACACTGAGTTGGGCGCCCCGCGATTCAACGCGGGCATTGAGACAATTTTCTGCGAACCGGCGGGCTTGGGCCTGCCGTTTCGTCGTATGGCGCGGTGACGAAGAATCATGGAACAACTCCTGGAGTTTGCAGGCAACAACGCGCTGTTGGTAGGCGCTTTTATGGCGGTGCTGACCGCTCTGATCTGGAATCTGGTCGCCGATCCAGGTGGTAAGAATGCGGTTGATCCGCTTGCAGCCACCGCCATGATCAACCACGAAGACGCTGTCGTGCTGGATGTGCGCTCGATGAAAGAGTTCAAAGACGGGCATATCGTCAATTCGATCAACATCCCGCTCAACGGACTGGGCAGCAACCTGAAACAGATGGAAAAACATCGCGACAAACCGGTCGTGACGGTGTGCCGCTCCGGCTCGCGCTCCGGGTCCGCCTGCGCCGTTCTGCGCAAAAACGGTTTCGAAAACGTCAAGAATCTGCGTGGTGGAATGCTGGCCTGGGAAAATGCCAACCTACCGGTGAAACGTAAATAAACCCTCCTGCAGGAGAATTCAGTGAGCGAAGAACAACAGGCCCAGCGTCAGTTTCTGGTGCAGCGGATCTACACCAAAGACGTCTCTTTCGAGGCTCCGAACACACCGCAGACATTCACGGAAAACTGGAGCCCAGAGATCAATGTCGGCCTCGGCAGCGAGGTGAACAAGATCAGTGAGCAGAACATCGAGCTGGTCCTCAAGGTCTCGGTGGAGGCCAAGCACGAAGGTAAGACCGTATTCCTGGTCGAGGTTCAGCAGGGCGGCCTGTTCATGATCCAGGGCTTCGGCGAAGAAGAGACCGATGCCCTGATGGGTATCGCGGCGCCGAACGTGCTGTTTCCCTATGCGCGCGAAGCGGTCTCCGACCTGATCACCCGTGGCAGCTTCCCGCAGTTCGTGCTGCAGCCGGTGAATTTCGAAGCCATCTACACCCAGCAGCGCCAGGCCAAGGCAGCACAGGCCGAGGGCGAGACCGCGCACTGATTTGAATGCCGCGGCTGCCAAACTGGCCGTACTCGGCGCCGGGTCCTGGGGTACTGCGCTGGGGATCCAGCTGGCCCGCAACGGGAATGAAGTCACGCTTTGGGGACACGACCCGTACGAGGTCGCCGCCCTGTTGCGCGATGGTGAGAACCGGTACTACCTGCCCGGCGTCCCACTCCCTGCCGGTCTTACCCCGAGCAATGACCTCGATGCCGCGGTGGCCAACGCAGATGATGTCCTGATCGTGGTCCCGAGCCACGCCTTTTCCGGGATCTGCGCCGAGATCGCCCGGGTCCGCCCCAGGCTGAGCGCCCTGAGCTGGGCCACCAAGGGCTTTGATCCCGAAAGCCATGACCTGCTGAGCAACGTGGCCACCCGACACCTGCCCGACTGTGATCTTGCCGTTGTTTCCGGGCCGACTTTTGCGGGGGAAGTCGCACGCGGTCTGCCGACTGCGATCACCGTCGCATCCAACAAGCCGATGCATGCCGAACGCGTTGCCGCTTATCTGCACGGCGAGAATTTCCGTGCCTATACGAGTGATGACCTGGTCGGCGTGCAGGTCGGCGGCGCGAGCAAGAATGTCATGGCGATCGCCGCGGGCATCTCCGACGGACTCGGCTTCGGGGCCAATGCCCGCGCCGCGTTGATCACCCGCGGACTGCACGAAATCACCCGGCTCGGCATTGCGCTGGGGGGAAAACCGGAGACCTTTGTGGGACTGGCCGGACTCGGCGATCTCGCCCTCACCTGTACCGATGACCAATCACGCAACCGGCGTATGGGCCTGGCACTGGCCAGAGGGCTGGATATCGATGCTGCACGAAAAGAGATCGGCCAGGAGGTCGAAGGTGTCTCGACCGCCCGTGAGGTCCGGGTCAAGGCGCAGGCACTGGGCGTCGAGATGCCAATCACCGAGCAGACTTACCGTGTGCTTTACGAAGGCCTTGACCCACGCGGGGCCGTGTCCAACCTACTCAGCCGGCAGGCCAAACCGGAATAGAAGGCCCTGCCGAGATATTCGCCTGTCCGGCAGGGTCCCGGGGCAACGACTCTCAATCGGATGAATCAAAACGGTTTTGCACCAGCACCTCGTCCAGGGCCAGCTGTCCGGGTCGCGGCCAGGGCTCCTTTATCCCTTTGCCGATCACCAACATCAACGCTATCTCGTGATCTTCCGGCAGCGCGATGATATCGCCGACCTTCTGATAGTCGAAGCCGTCCATCGGACAGCTGTCGTAACCCAGTTCCTGCGCGACCAGCATCAGGTTCTGCGCCACCAGGCCACACGAACGCATGCCCTCGTCACGTTCGACCTGCGGTTTACCACCGTAGTACTGCGCGATCGCCGGCACCAGGATGTCTTGCACGTCCTGTGGCGCCAGACGCCAGTAGCGCTCAGGATTGCGTTCCCAGGCCTTGTTGTCGAAACACAGGACCAACAGCTCCGAGGCGTCCTCGACCTGGGCCTGATCCCAGGCAACCGCACGGATCGCCGTGCGCTGCGCAGGGTCTGTGACACGTACGAAGCGCCAGTTCTGGATGTTGAACGCGGTCGGTGACAACAGCGCAAGCTCCATCACGGTCTGAAAGACGTCCTCCGGCATCCGGTGTTCAGGGTCGAACCATTTCACCGAACGGCGTTTTGTCACGGCATCTGTAACCTTCATGGTGGTGTTTCCTTGCGATGTTCAGGGCTCAGGGACTCGGGCTTGACGGCCTGCAGCATTGAAGTGCGATTCGTGGAAGGGCGCCAGCTGGCACCACAAAATAAATTGATAATTATCAATCGCTTAACGTCAGAACTCCTTACAAAGGATTAATGTTTACTAAATTACTGCAGTACTAATCCATTGAATTGCCTGGACTTAAGTTTTTCGGCTCAATTAATGCGTCGCAGATGCTTGCACAACACTCGTCGTTTTCCGAAGGGCCGATGAGCTTATGAAACCAGACCCTGACGTTTGAAATAGTAATTGAGGTGATTGGAAGCGAACAAATTAAGAAAAACAAAGTTAACCACCCCACTGTTGCTCATGATGCTTCCTTTCGTGACTTATGGTTACGACTTTGAGTATTCGTATGGCGATCCCAACTTGAGTGCTTCCAAGACCTATATTGTCAGCACCAGCAACGCAGAGATTCGAGACGAAACCAATTATCGGTATTGGAAACCGATTATCGGCGGAACCACGTTCGAGACCACCACCCCTGCAGAAGTGATTTACCACTTTGATTTCGCCTCTATGGGATACGCGGATCCGATCAGCGAAATCTCCTTAGGCATATTTATGCCAATCTTCCACTGGAACTACAGCCAAGGTCATAACATTTTATACGGCTCGAATGATGGCAGTACCTGGATCAACCTCGCCGAAGCTTCCGGTGTCGAATACGCCGGCTACGCAAACATCGGACCGATCACCGGACTAGACAGTCTGCTGGGGACAAGTGACTTGTGGCTGAAAGCCGAACTGTATTCATACGGCTCCGGAGCCCCCTTGGGAGGCGCCCTTACGAATACCGCCCAGTTAACCCGATATGATGTTCAGAACGACAGTACGACTTTCAGCATCGGCGTGAATTTTGTCGATGATGGCGATGAGGGGGAAATCCCCGCACCTGCCACACTCGCGCTGCTCGGGATTGGCCTGGCCGGACTGTTCTACCGGCGACGCCAGTCAGCCGAAGCTGCATAAGATATTTCGGCGAGAGACTGCAACCCCGCTCCGGCGGGGTTCTTTGTGTCCCGCCACTGGTTCAATGCTGGCAAAACCCGGCCAATCCCAGGCTTGACCTGGAGTTGACTCCAGCTATTAATCTATCCAAAGAAGCGCTAACCGGGATTGAGGAAATGCAACTGAGCATCAGACAGGCCGGACAGGAAACCGGGCTATCGCACGACACGCTGCGTTATTACGAGCGTATCGGCCTACTCGGCCCGATCCCCCGAAATGCCGGTGGACAGCGCCGTTACCAGGCCGCGGATATTGCACGCCTGCGGTTTGTCAAACGGGCACAGGCAATGGATTTCAGCCTGGAGGAGATCGGCGAGCTGCTCGCTTTACGCGAACAGCCAGGCGACGTGCGCGGCGATGTGCGGCGCATGACAGAGACGAAACTGGCGGCCATAGAGCAGCGTATCGATTCGCTGACCCGGCTGCGTAACGAATTGGCACAGCTGATAAACGCGTGTCGTACGAGCAACGAAGGTTGCCCGATCATTGCCCGAATGGACAGCCGGCATCGGCCGGCGGGAGAGGCATCATGAGTTACACCATTGCAGTCGAGAACATCAAATGTAACGGGTGCGCCAGCAGCATCCGCAGCAAATTGACCGAACAGGAACTGGTGCAAACAGTGGATGTGGACGTCGAGCAAGGTGAGGTGCACGTCGAAGGCAACCCGGAATGGCGCGACCAGGTTGCCATCGCACTGGCCAGGATGGGCTATCCCGAGGTGGGTTCAGTCGAAGGCCTGAAGGCCGCCGCGGCCAAGGCCAAATCCTTCGTCAGCTGCGCCATCGGTCGTATCGACAATGCCTCAACCGCGCCCAAGGAATGAAATCGAATCACCTTCGGGATGGTCTATAGTGCATGCCTGAGGAAAGATTCGAGCAGAAATGAAGAGGCTAACAGCAGCATATAGACGACACCGCAGCCAGGCAGCCGCCCGGCTGCTGCTTTCGCTGTTACTGGTGATTGTCCCCCTGCTGGCGAACGCCGCCGGTAAAACCATGATGAATTCAGGCGCTGATGCCGCAACGCCGGTGTCCGCCCAGATGCCCTGCCATTCCGACGACACGCAGCCGATGCAGGCACCCGCCGCAACGCAAGCGAATGCCTGCCCGCATTGCACCGGCGATGGCCCAGCCTCACAGTGCCACTGCTGCGGCCATGCCGCACCGGCCGGACTGAGCTTTCAGACAGCTGTCCACCCGGACCGCGACCGCAACGGCCCGCCGCTACGCATGGCCGTGACCGATCCCCTGCCCGACTCCCCGGGCGACCGCCTTTACCGCCCGCCCATAGTCCACAGCTGAGCCCTCTGCACCCGCGCGCGGCTCGCGCCCCCCGCTGCTGCGCAACAGATTGCACCGACTTCCTGCGTCATAATAAAGCTGTGGATAATTGAAAGTGATTACTAACAAACAAACGACTATCGCACTCGCCCTGCTGGTATTGAGTGGCCTGCTGAACGGCTGCCTGGACTCCGCTCCCTCGCCCAGCGAGACCCGCGCCGAGGCCAGCCAGGATTCGGCCATGGAGCATGCCGCCAAACACCTGGACTCCAGGTATGTCTGTCCCATGCACGCGCAGATCGTACGCGACGAACCCGGCTCCTGCCCCATCTGCGGCATGGACCTGGTGAAAAAGATGATCGACGCGCAGGCCGGCAAGCGACCCACGGTCGAGGTCAGCAATGCGGTGATCAACAGCATGGGGGTGCGCACCGCGGCAGCGGCCGAGCAGACCCTGTGGCGTTACATCGAGACGGTCGGGCGGATCGATTACGACGAGACCCGGATGGCGCATGTCCACCCGCGCGCCGAGGGCTGGATGGAAGAACTCAAGCTGCGCGCCGAGGGCGACCCGGTCGCAAAGGGCGAGGTGATCGGTCGGCTGTATTCGCCCGAGATCCTCAATGCCCAGGTCGACTTTCTGATCGCGCTCAACCAGTCGGCCGGCAAGGTGCGGACACAAAAGGCACGTAACCAACTACGCCTGCTCGGGGTGCCCGAAGGCACCATCTCGCTGATTCAGAAACGCGGCGAATCTATGAACACCGTACCCATGGTCGCTCCCACCGGCGGCGTGGTGACCAAGCTGGGGATGCGCGAGGGCATGTTCGTCAAACCGGAGATGGAGATCCTTACCATCGCCGATCTCGAAAGCATCTGGGTTCTGGTCGACGTCTACGAACACCAGATCGACTGGCTGGCCGTGGGCCAGAGCGCGGAGATCAAGGTGCCGGCCTATCCCGGTCGCGCATGGGAGGGCAAGGTCGAGTACATCTACCCGGAACTGGACCCCAAATCGCGCACCCTGAAGGTGCGCCTGGCGTTCGCCAACCGCGGCGGGGTGCTCAAGGCCAATATGTTTGCCAATGTGGCGATCTACGGCGGTCCCAAGCACAAGGTGCTGACGGTGCCGGCCGAGTCGGTGATCGAGACCGGCAAGCGCAGCAGCGTGGTGCTGGCACTGGGCGAGGGGCGCTTCCAACCGGTCGACGTGGTCACCGGCATGCGCAGCAATGACCGGGTGGAGGTACTCAGCGGCCTCAACACCGGCGACCAGGTGGTGATCTCGGGACAGTTCCTGATCGACTCCGAGTCCAGCCTGCAGGCCAGCTTCCTGCGCATGGCGGACTCCGAGGAAACCGATATCGCTCCAGCGCATCAACACTGAGGCCGCCCGCATGCTGAAGAATCTGATCGCCTGGTCGGTCCACAACCGCTTCCTGGTCCTGCTCGCCGCCCTGGTCATCACCGGATGGGGCTGGGTGGCGCTGCACAAGACCCCCCTGGACGCCATCCCCGACCTGTCCGACGTACAGGTCATCATCCGTACCAGCTTCCCCGGTCAGGCCCCACGCGTGGTCGAGGAGCAGGTCACCTACCCGATCACCACCACCATGCTGTCGGTCCCCGGCGCCCAGGTAGTACGCGGCTATTCCTTTTTCGGTGACTCCTACGTTTACGTCATTTTCGAAGACGGCACCGATCTGTACTGGGCGCGCGCGCGGGTGCTGGAATACCTCAACCAGGCCGCCGCCGACCTTCCGGAAGGCATACTTCCGCGACTGGGACCGGACGCCACCGGGGTCGGCTGGGTCTACAACTATGCCCTGGTCGACCGCAGCGGGCAGCATGACCTGGCCGAGCTGCGCAGCCTGCAGGACTGGTTCCTGAAGTTCGAGCTGCAGACGGTCCCCGGCGTATCCGAGGTCGCCACGGTCGGCGGCATGGTCCGCCAGTACCAGGTGGTGGTCGATCCCGAGAAGCTGCGTGCCTTCGGAATCACCCTGGCCAAGGTGTCGTCCGCGATCAAGGCGGCCAACCGCGAGGTCGGCGGCTCGGTGGTCGAGCTGGCCGAGGCCGAATACATGGTGCGTACGCGCGGTTATCTGCGCGGCCTCGAGGACCTCGAACACGTTCCGATCGCGGTCACCGACATGGGTACCCCGGTGCTTTTACGCGACATCGCGCGGGTGCAGATCGGGCCCGAGATGCGGCGTGTTGTCGCCGACCTCGACGGCGAAGGCGAGGTCGCAGGCGGCATCGTGGTGATGCGCTATGGCGAGAACGCCCTGGCCACCATAGAGCGGGTCAAGGCGAAACTGGAGACCCTGCGCCAGGGCCTGCCGCCAGGGGTCGAGATCGTCGAAACCTATGACCGCTCGGCGCTTATTGAACGTGCCGTGGACAACCTCAAAGAAAAACTGATCGAGGAGTTCATCGTCGTCGCGCTGGTGTGCCTGGTGTTCCTGTTCCACCTGCGCTCGGCCTTCGTTGCCATCGTGACCCTGCCGCTGGGCATCCTGGCGTCATTCATCGTGATGCAGAACCAGGGCATCAACGCCAACATCATGTCACTGGGCGGGATCGCGATCGCCATCGGCGCCATGGTGGATGCAGCGATCGTCATGATCGAGAACGCGCACAAACATCTGGAGCGTTATCACCACACCTACGGGCATGCACCCAGGGGCAAGGAACACTGGCAGGTGATCACCCGGGCCGCGGCCGAGGTCGGTCCGGCACTGTTCTTCTCGCTGCTGATCATCACCCTTAGCTTCCTGCCGGTATTCACCCTGGAGGCCCAGGAGGGTCGCCTGTTCTCCCCGCTGGCCTTCACCAAGACCTATGCAATGGCAGCGGCCGCCGGACTCTCCGTAACCCTGGTGCCGGTGCTGATGGGCTATTTCATCCGCGGCCGGATTCCGGCCGAGAACAAAAACCCGCTCAACGTGTTCCTGATCTGGCTGTACCGCCCGGCCCTGACCGCCGTAATGCGACTGCCAAAGCTGACCCTGACCCTGGCCCTGCTGGCGGTCTTCAGCCTGGTCATCCCGATCAGCGGTGTCAGCGGATTTCTCGCCCCGCTGAAGTGGCCCTTCCAGATCGCCGAGGTGGTGACAGGTACACCACAGGCGATGACCGAAAGGGTCACCCAGGCACAGCAGACGCTGAGCCGCGACTGGCGTTACAGCTTTCGCGACACGCCCTGGCTGGCGCGTTTTGCCGATGGCCTGGGCTCGGAGTTCATGCCCCAGCTGGACGAGGGCGATCTGATGTACATGCCCACCACCCTGCCCGGTCTGTCTATCGGCAAGGCACAGGAGCTGCTACAGCAGACCGACCGTCTGATCCGTGCCGTTCCCGAGGTGAAACGCGTGTTCGGCAAGATCGGGCGCGCGGATACCGCCACCGATCCCGCACCCCTGACCATGATCGAGACCGTCATCCAGCTTAAGCCGAAGGATCAATGGCGTGCGGGTATGGACTCGCGCAAGATCATCGAGGCGTTGGATGCGGCGGTGCAGTATCCCGGGGTGACCAACGCCTGGGTGATGCCGATCAAGACCCGCATCGACATGCTCGCCACCGGGATCAAGACCCCGGTCGGCATCAAGGTCGCCGGTCCCGATCTCGCCGAGATCGAGCGCATCGGGCGCGACATCGAGAAGGTGGTGATGGGCGTGCCCGGTACCGCATCCGCCTATTCCGAGCGGGTGGCCGGCGGGCGCTACATCGATATCACCCCCGACCGGTTGGCCGCCGCTCGCTATGGCCTGAATATTGACGATATCAGCCTGGTGATCGCAGCCGCCGTCGGCGGCATCAATATCACCCAGACGGTCGAGGGCCTGGAGCGCTACCCGGTCAATCTGCGTTTCCCGCGCGAACAGCGCGACGACGTCGAGAAACTGCGTGCCCTGCCCCTGGTCACACCTACCGGGGCACAGATCCCGCTGGCCCAGATCGCAGACGTGCGCATCATCGACGGGCCGCCCATGCTGAAGAGCGAGAACGGCCGCCTGAACGGCTGGACCTTCGTCGATATCCGCGACGTCGATCTCGGCAGCTATGTCGCCAGAGCACAGCAGGCGGTGCGCGACCAGGTCGAACTGCCGGCCGGCTACTCGATCGCCTGGTCCGGCCAATACGAATACATGCTGCGCGCCAATGCGCGGCTGTTGCAGGTGGTGCCGCTCACCCTGATGATCATCTTCGTGCTGCTGTACCTGACGTTCCGGCACACCGGTCAGGCGCTCATGGTGATGGCCTCGCTGCCGTTCGCCCTGGTCGGCGGTTTCTGGCTGATCTTTCTACTCGACTTCAACCTGTCGGTCGCGGTCGGCGTCGGCTTTATCGCCCTGGCCGGGGTTGCCGCCGAATTTGGCGTGGTGATGCTGGTTTACCTGGACAACGCGCTGCGCGATCAGGCGCAACAAGGCCCGCTGACGGCCGCCACCCTGCGCGCAGCCATCATGGAGGGTGCCGTCATGCGGGTTCGACCCAAAGCGATGACCGTGGCAGTGATCGTCGCCGGCCTGCTGCCGATATTCCTTGGTACGGGTACGGGTTCAGAGGTCATGAGTCGCATCGCTGCACCCATGATCGGTGGCATGATTACGGCACCACTGCTGTCGCTGTTCGTCATCCCGGTAATCTACCTGATGTGGAAGGAACGCGGACTGGCGGATCAGGACCCGGTCAGTGAACCGGCACCCGAGTCACCGGACGAAGGACAGGCAGCGTTAAGCGATTCAGCAAACTAGGAGTCAATTCAATGTACGGTTTTCATGTCCAACCCCAAGGTGCCTTCGATGAGGTCATTGGGGCAGTCACAGAAGCACTCAAGACCGAGGGCTTCGGGGTACTCTCTGACATAGATGTCGCCGCCACCTTTAAAGCCAAACTGGATATCGAGCGCAGGCCCTACCGCATACTCGGCGCCTGTAACCCGTCGCTGGCCAACCAGGCCATCGGTGCCGACCCGGATATCGGCCTGCTGCTGCCGTGCAACGTGGTGGTGCGGGAAGAAGATGACGGCAGCGTCACGGTTGCCTTCATGGATCCGGTCGCGGTCCTGGACCTGGTCAAAAGGCCCGAGGTCGGCGTACTGGCCGAAGAGGTGCGCGCCCGGCTGCAGCGCGTCAGCCAGCAGCTTGCCGGCTGAAATGCCGGGTAGCGGCGTGGACCTTGCGCCGTCTGACATCATCGGCTTCTGGTTCGGCGAGCCGATGTGCAGGCACTGGTTCCGCGCGACCAACGACCTGGACCGAAAGATCCGCGAGCGTTTCGAAGGGCTCTGGCGGCAGGCCGCCGACCGTGGTCTCGCCGAGTGGCAGCAGACCGCGGAAGGCTGCCTGGCACTGGCCATCGTGCTGGACCAGTTTCCGCTGAACATGTATCGCGGCGAAGCGCGGTCATATGCAACAGAGGCACGATCGATCGAGATCGCACTGAAGGCTGTCGATCGCGGTTTCGACTGTCAGCTGCCGGTTGAGCAACGGGCCTTTCTGTACATGCCACTGATGCACAGCGAGAACCTGGCACACCAGGACGCATCAGTCAGGCTGTTCGAACAGGCCGGTCTGGTATCCAACGCGCGATTCGCCCGACATCACCGTGAACTGATCCGGCGTTTCGGGCGCTTTCCGCACCGCAACGAGACTCTCGGCAGGGACAGCACACCCGAGGAGCTGGCGTATCTCGATTCGAAAGTGGCCTTCAAGGGCTGACTGGAGACACCGGGTTGCGTTCCAGCCAACGCCGGCTCAATCGCTGAGCACAAAGGTCACCTTGAGGTTCACGCGGTATTCTTTGACTTTGCCATCCTTGACCAGCACCTGCTGGTCCTGAACCCAGGCTGAGGTGACGCCTTTCAGGGTCTTGGATGCACGTTTGACGCCCTGAGCCACGGCGTCGTCGAATCCTTCTTTTGAGGAAGAGATAATCTCTGTAACTTTGGCCACGGTCATGGGTGTTCTCCTTTGGGTTTCGCCTGATTGGCCCAGGTAACCCTAGCAGGTTCAGTCTGGGTTACCCGTGAGCGGTCGATAAACAGGGGGGAGCACTGCCGTGAAAACCATCGATCTCAGATACTGTCTCGAGGCGCAGGATGCGTCCGGCCTCGCACGCCGGCTTGCCGACGCGTTTCGCAAATTGCCGACGGGGGTGCTTCCCCTCCAGCACGGCTGTGATCAGGGCGGCCTGATCGACGACCACGATATCTCAGCCTCCGTGCTCAGAATCGAACAAACGGCAGATCACATCACCGCCCGGGTAGGGGTCTTCTTCATCGAGATCGTCGGCGGCTGCAATTGCAATGATGATCCTCTGGAGGCCAACGCATACTGCGTCATTGAGGCCAGGATTGACCGCGCCACGGGGATCGCTGTGCTGACACCTGAGGACTAGCCTGCAAATCGCACCAGTCGATCACAGGCGGGCATCGACGGATCGGCGCCTGCAATATCCAGGAAACGCGCATGCGGTTGCGGCTGGCTGAAATAATAACCTTGCAGAAAACGGCAGCCATGCTCGACCAGCCAGTCGCGCTGGGCCTGCGTCTCAACGCCCTCGGCCACGATATCGTTGTTCAGCCGTTCGCCAAGCGTCAGGACAGCCTCTACCAGCGCCGCGCTGCGGTCCCCAGACGGCAGATCGTCGATGAAGGATTTATCGATTTTGATGGCATCCACCGGTAGGCTTTTCAGGTATGAGAGCGATGAAAAACCTGTGCCGAAATCGTCCAGCGCGATCTGTACCCCGATAGCATTCAGTGCTGCCAGCAGGCCTTGTGCACGCATCGCATCCTCGATCAGTGCACTCTCGGTCATCTCCAGCTCGAGCGTGTGCGCCGGCAGACCGGAATCCTGCAAAGCGGACGCAACACGTTCGACGAAATCGCCCTGTTTGAGCTGGTGGGCGGACACGTTGACATGTATCGAAACCGGATAATCGACAGCGGCCTGCCAGATCCCCGCCGTCTTCAAGGCCTCGCGCATCACCCAATCACCAATTGGATTGATCAGGCCACTCTGCTCGGCAACCTCGATGAAACCGACCGGTGACATCAAGCCCCGGTCCGGGTGGTTCCAGCGCAGCAGGGCCTCCGCCGAGTCGACCCGGCCGGTCATGGCATCGATGATGGGCTGGTAGTAGACCTCCAGTTGCCCACGTTCGAGGGCCAGACGCAATTCGTCACGCAGGGTTAATTGTTCACCAACCTCGGCAGACATGGTCGGGTCATAAAAAACATAGTTGTTCGGGCCGCTCGACTTTGCCGAATACATCGCGGTATCTGCATGTTTCAACAGCGTATGGACGTCTTCGCCGTCGCGCGGATATACGACAACGCCACAACTCCAGGTCACATAGGTCTCATACTCGCCGATCGAGTAATAACGTCCGACACAGGTGAACAGGCGCTCGATCACACGCCCGATACGCGTGCCGTTGTTGTAGTCCTCTATAACCACCACGAACTCGTCACCGCCCAGACGCGAAACCGTGTCGCTGTCACGCACGACTTTCTGCATCGCCTCCGCTACCTGGGTCAGCAGGTAGTCACCGTATTCGTGACCGAAGCTGTCATTGATCGACTTGAACGAATCCAGGTCGATGAACGCGACCGCCACTTCGTTCCTGGTACGGACTGCACGTGCAAGGCTCTGTTGCAGCCGGGTATGCAGATAGGCGCGATTGGGCAGGCCGGTCAGTACATCGTGCGTGGCCATATACTCTGCGTGTTCTTTTTGCGCCTGGAGTTCGATGTTCGCAGCGGCCAGACGGTCGATCATCACCAGGAAAAACTTCGGCATCAGGGCCAGGCCGGCCATCAGGCCGATGTAGACACCGGGTTGTGCCCACAGGAAACCGTTGGTCGCCATGGCGCCGGTGAACCCCAGCAGCCCGAACAAGGTAGCAACCTGCATATGGTGCTGACCGTAGCGCAGCCCGTTTCCGATCATCACCCAGAGGAAAAGCGGGTAGAACGCCAGACCGGCACCGGCAAAGTGTGCTGTCAGAAAGGTCGCTACCGCCAGGTCCAGCATAATGACCACGTATCGGCGCCACAAAAAATCGTCGCAGTGGCGTGACACGAAGGAAAGGTGGAAGACCGCCGCCAGCATATAGGCGACGGCAAGTAGGAAAGGGACGTCGCTGTAACCGTAACGGCTTGCCGAGAAAAACACTACCGAGCCCAGAACAGCCAGGGCGATACGGGTCAGTGCCTGGCTCTGTTCCTGGGTCATCTGGCCCAGCGACCGGGGAAACAGACGCTTCAGAAGGGTCGGCCGGTCGTTGCCCGCAGGCGCGCGGTCCAGCACAGGCATAGCCTCTGCCGTAAACGCCGCCGAAGAAACGACTCTTTGATCCATCAGCCTGCTACCATTTGCGCACTCAAGGGGATGCTGCCGGCTCCCTGAAACCCTCTCAGACGCATCGGCTGCAACGCGGTTTTCTTGATATGCAGCCCGTGCAGCCGCGCCGTTTGAGGAACGAAAATCCGCAAGCAGGCGCTGGCGGGCGGTTCAGGCCCCGCCAGGAAACCCGTGCTGGCGCCAAGCCTCGTACACAAGCACGGCGACGCTGTTGGATAGGTTCATGCTGCGCTGGCCCGGTTGCATGGGCAGGCGGATGCATCGCTCCGCTGCCAATTCATCCAGCATGGCCTGCGGCAGACCGCGGGTCTCGGGGCCGAACACGAAGGCGTCACCTGCGGCGTACTCGATAGCATCGTAACGGCGTGCGCCCCTGGTAGAGATCCCGAACCAGCGCTTGGGTGACAACGCCTCCACAAAGGCCTCGAACGACACATGCTGCCGCACCTCCGCGTACTCGCGGTAATCCAGTCCGGCGCGGCGCAGACGCTTGTCGTCGAGTTCGAAACCAAGGGGATGGATGAGGTGCAAAGTGCTGCCCGTATTGGCACACAAGCGTATGATATTGCCGGTGTTGGGCGGGATCTCCGGCTGATACAGAACGATATGAAACACCGTGAGGAACCTGACCCTGATGGCTGAAACCGACCCCCGCCTTGCCTCGAACTTCTGCGGCATGCACTTTGCGACGCCCCTGGTATTGCTGTCCGGCTGCGTAGGATTCGGTGAAGAGTACACGCGCGTGCAGGGGTTCTCCAACACTGATGCGGGTGCTGTCTGCCTCAAAGGCACGACCGGCACCCAGCGCCTCGGCAATGCCCCACACCGGGTGTACGAGACACCGGGCGGCATGCTCAATGCAATCGGTCTGCAGAACCCGGGGGTGGAAAAGGTGGTGGACGAGATCCTGCCTACCCTGGACTTCGAGGAGACGCGCTTTATCGCCAATGTCTCCGGTTCCACGATCGAGGAATACATCGAGGTCACCCGACGGTTCGACGATTCGGCAATCGATGCGATCGAGATCAATATCTCCTGTCCCAACGTCAAGGAAGGCGGTGTGGCTTTCGGTAATGACCCGGATATGTCCGCACGTGTGGTCGAGGCCTGCCGCGGTGTGACCAGCAAACCACTGATCACCAAGCTGTCGCCCAACCAGACGGATATCGCCGGCAATGCGAGCCGCTGTATCGAAGCCGGCAGCGATGCCTTCGCGGTCATCAACACCCTGATGGGCATGGCCATCGACATCGAGGCGCGCACCCCCTACATCGGCAACAACCAGGGCGGACTCTCAGGCCCTGCGATCAAACCGATAGCACTGCTGAAAGTCCACCAGGTGTACCAGGTCACCAAGGCACACGGCATCCCGATCATCGGCCAGGGGGGTGTCACCACGCCCACAGACGCAATCGAATTCCTGCTGGCCGGCGCGGCCGCGGTGGGGGTTGGCACCGCGTTGTTCTACGATCCCCTGATCCTGCCCAAGATCAACCAGGGCATCATCGACTACCTGGACCGGCACAGACTGGAAAATATCGGCCAGGTCACCGGTGCACTGGAGTTGAACACGGCGAAACCCACCCCGCTGTGCGGCTGCTGAACACCGCATCGCTCCGCCGAAACGACGCCAATGCCGCCCTGGGCATTGACTTGGAACATTAGCATTGGGTTATACTCGCGGCACGCGTCCCTCCGCGGACGTAGACAACTCTCAACCGAATCTGGAGAGAATCATGAGTGACATAGAAGCCCTGAAGGCTGAGAAAGCCAAGCTGATCGCCGAGATGCTGGACCTGCAGAAGCAGTTCATCGATATCGAACACAAAGACGGTATTTCCGGCAAGGCATACTACCATTCGCAGGACGGTCTGCTGAAAGACTACCGCGAGGTGTACTCGGAGAAGGCCATGCGTGTGGTCGAGCTCTCGCACCAGATCGTGGGTTCACAGCCCTGATCCCAGGTTTCTCGCCTGAAAGGCCCGCCTCTGGCGGGTTTTTTTGTGCCCGCAGATACTCAAGTGTTGAACCGGTCAGCCGATGCCTGAGGAACGAGAAGCCTCATTCCTCCAGGACGGACATGACAGAGACCAGTAGCCACCCCACCACGGCCATGCTGCAGCACCTGAGCACGTTGCGCGAACTGCCGGCAGACGAACTCGACACCCTCCGCGAGCAGTTGTACCTGCACGAGGCCCGCAAAGGTGAAGTACTCCTGGATATCGGAGCGACCGACGAATTCACGCTGTATCTGATAGAAGGAAGTTGCCGCCTGATTGCCGATGATGGCGGCATAAAGGTCATCAGGCACACCGACACCTCGGCTCTGGCCCCCCTGGCCCGCCTGCGCCCGAGCCGTTACAAGGTGATCGCTGAGAGTAAGGTCCGCTATCTGCGGATGGACAATACCTTGATTGCAGAGACCGCCCGGAAAACCGAGAAAAGTTCCTCTCTGACGCTGGAAACCTACCAGGTGGAAGAACAGGAAGACCTGGTGGATATGGATGCCGAGAACCGGCTGACCCTGCAGATCTACGAAGACCTGAACTCCGGGCGCCTGTTGTTGCCCAGCCTGCCGGATGTGGCACTGCGAATAGGCCAGGCGGTCAATAAAGATGACTCAGACGCTCGTAGTATCGCGAACCTGATCGAGACCGATCCGGCGATCGCACTCAAGATCGTCAAGGCGGCGAATAGTGCCCGATACGGCGGTATTTCCCAGATCGCGACGGTCACAGAGGCGGTGGCGCGCCTGGGATTGCACAATACCCGTTTTCTGGTGGTGACCTTTGCCCTGCGCGAACTGTTCCGTACCGAATCGAAACAGCTCGAAAAACGCATGCTCTCACTGTGGGAACACTGCCGGCGCGTGGCAGCGCTGTCCCAGGTCCTGGGTGACAGGGTCGGGAAATTCAATTCGCACGAGGCCCTGCTCGCCGGGCTTGTACATGATATCGGCTGTTTGGCGGTAATCGCTTACGCCCGCGATTTCCCCGAGGTGACCGAAAACCCGGCAGCCCTAGAATCCAGTATTCAGACCCTGCGCGGCCAGTTGAGCGGCATGATCCTCTCCACCTGGCAGATGCCCGAAGCCCTGGTAACCGCCGCCAAAGAAGCGGAAAACTGGTATCGCGACCACACGGGGCCGGCGGACTACGCGGACCTGGTGATCGTTGCCCAACTTCACGAAGGGGTCGGCGGCGACATCGATCCCGAAAAGGTCCCTGCCCTGGCCCGCTTGGGGCTCTCCCCTGCCGAGATCGATCGCGGTCTCGAATTGCTGCACGATGCACACGAAGAGGTTGCTGCGGCGAAACGCCTGCTGGCCGGGTGAGCCGGCCGGCACGAAGCCAACGCATAGCCAAGCCGCCCCCGTCGGGGATACCATCTCTGTTCTGGTTTGCAGAAAACGGTCAGAGTACCCCGGATATCACTCATGTCGTTGGGACACAACACAACGATCAGTGCCGCCTTGCGCAGGGTGGAGAGACTCTCCGGCCTGGACGAGCATCAGTTAAATGAACTGGCACGCAAAATCGAGATGCGACATGCGCTGCCGGGCGGCCGTCTGCTCGAGTTGGGCAGCGAGGATACGCGGCTGTTGTTTCTGCTAAAGGGAGAACTCGAACTGGTCGCCGGCGATGGTGCCGTACGGACCGTACGACATACCGATTCGAAGGCACTGGGGCCGGTGTCTCGGCTTCGGCCATCCCGTTACCGGGTCACGGCACGGACCTCTGTAGACTACATGCTGGTTGAACAGACCCTGCTTGACGCGTATTCCGACCACGATTCGCTGGGAACGGTCGTGGTGGACGAGAGCTATCTGGTCAGCGAGCCGAACGAGCTGATCGACGACAGTGCAACCCATCCACTGATGTTCGATGTATTTCACGATCTCAACCATGGCCGCATAGCGGTACCCTCGGATCCCGATGTTGCGGTCCGGGTGGGGCGGTCACTGACCAACCAGGGTACCGACGTCAGGCGCCTGGCGAGGACCCTGTCAATCTGTCCGGCCCTGACCCTCAAGATCATGCGTGCCGCCAAGGCGGCCAAGCCCGGCCGCGTCAACATTCACAGCGGCAAACAGGCGGTCGAGCAGCTTGGCACAGAGCAGACGTTGGCGCTGGCGGTCAAATGTATCCTCTGCGAGTCATTGCGCACCAACTCTTCCGTGGTGGGTGAATGGATGCACAACTGGTGGGAGCGCACCATGCGTGTTTCGGCGATCAGCCTGGCGCTTGCTCGTATGAGCGAGCGCTTTGATCCGGAATACGCGGCACTGATCGGCCTGCTGCACAGCATTGCCGAACCGGTGTTGCTGGGTTACGCCGATCGCCACTCCGATCTCTGCGACAGCACCGCACTCGACAACGTGGTGCACGACAATCGCGCCGATCTGGGTCGGATTCTACTGACCATGTGGGGCATGCCCAGGGAAATCGTGGACGCTGCAGCCAGGTGCAACCAGTGGGGCTACGATGGGCCGGGCGCGGCCGATTACACAGACATCGTCCTGGTAGCACAGTGGCATGCCACCATCCGTGGCCCCCGCAACCGACGGAGGCCGGCGATGGAAGACGTCCCGGCTTTCCGGCGCCTTGGCCTGCAATCGGCATCGCCCGAACTCGGCATGGAGATCATGGAAGCGGCCGATCATGCGATCGACGAGGCCGAATCCATGCTGATTGTCTGATCAGACGACATCCGGATGGGATTTCCCCTGTCACCCGCCCCGAACTGCGGCCAGGTGGGGAATACAGCAAATCATCACGGGCGTTTTGAGGTCATTGTGGGGCACGCACCAAACCCTGATGCCCGCTGCTCCGATCATTCGGGTCGCAGATGTTCGATATATTTCGCTGTGTCCTGCATCTCCAGGCGAACCGCCCTGGCGGATACGCGCACCACGGCATCGCCGACTTTGAGTGCACAATGGGCCTGACCCCGACTCTCGAGCGGTACCGGGATCATATCGCGGTAGGTGTAAACATTTTCCCCGACGTCGCCACCCGAACAGTCGCCCGGCAAAGTCGGCAGATCATGTTCCGGGTCCAGCTCGGCATCCTCGAATACCAGGGCTCCGTTCTGCTGCCAGCGTGTTCGCTCGAGCGAGCCAGTCATACTCTTGACCAGATAGGCCGGTTCGAACTCGATACGCACCGTTCCGCCGTCGACCTTTACCGCCGCGATCCTGGAGCCAGGCAATTCGATACTGGTGCTGTCCATGGGGGCGCTTTCCTCTGCGTTGAAATCGAGCAATTATATTCCGCAGAGCGTATCGAATCAGTCCGGGTTCGAATTGACGCTGGCGGCAGTTCAACGGCCATCTTCGGGGACAGGCCTCAAAGGCGGGCGCGCAACACCACTCAACCAGCCTCGCGATGCTCCTCTTCCAGGCCCAGCTCCTTGATCTTTCGGGTCAGGGTATTTCGGCCCCATCCCAGCAGTCGTGCTGCATCCTGCTTGCGGCCACCGGTAAACTCGAGAGCGGTCTCGATCATGATGGTCTCGAACTCGGGCATTGCCTCATCGAGCAGACCCACTTTGCCGGCCGCCAGACTGCTGCGAATCCAGCTGCGGAGGGTCGAACGCCAGTCACCTGCCGATCCGGTATCGTGTTCTCGGCGCAGTTCAGGCGGCAGATCTTCGCAATGGATCTCGCGACCCGAGGCCATCACTGTGAGCCAGCGCGCCGTATTCTCCAGCTGACGTACATTACCGCGCCACTCCAACGACTTCAGTTCGGCCACCGTATCGGGCAGCAGGGTCTTGGTCTCCACGCCCAGTTCCTTGGCTGCACATTTGAGGAAGTGATCCATCAGCAGTGGTATGTCTTCGCAACGTTCGCGCAAAGCGGGCAGATGGATGCGGATCACGTTTAGGCGATGGAACAGGTCTTCACGAAAACGGCCTTCGCGGACCAGTCGTTCCAGATCCTGGTGAGTAGCCGCGATGATCCGTACATCCGCCTTGACCGCTTCGTGGCCACCGACACGATAGAAAACTCCGTCAGCCAGTACCCGCAACAGGCGCGTCTGCAATTCCGGCGGCATGTCGCCGATCTCGTCCAGAAAAAGTGTGCCGCCGTCGGCCTGTTCGAAACGGCCGGTTCGACGGGACTGTGCACCGGTGAAGGCCCCCTTTTCGTGACCGAAAAGCTCCGACTCCAGCAGGTCATGCGGGATAGCGGCCATGTTCAGCGCGATGAAAGGGCCGTCCACCCGCGGACTGTGCTTGTGCAGGGCATCCGCAACCAGTTCCTTGCCGGTGCCGGACTCGCCATTGATCAGTACCGTGATATTGGACCGGGCCAGACGCCCGATCGCACGAAACACCTCCTGCATTGCCGGGGCCGCACCGATTATCTCCGTGGCGGCCACGGACTCGTGCCCTGCGCTAGCCCGCGCCTCGCGTCGAAGTTTGCAGGCCCGCTGTACCTGGTCGACGGCCTCTTCGATGTCAAAGGGTTTCGGCAGGTATTCGAAAGCACCGCTGTGGTAGGCGGAAACCGCACTGTCGAGGTCGGAATGGGCGGTCATGATGATGACCGGCAACTCCGGGTAGCTCGATTTGATCTTTTCCATCAGGGCGAAGCCGTCCATGCCCGGCATGCGCACATCCGAAATGATTGCCTCCGGTTGCCCGCGCTCCAGCGCCTCCATCACTCCGTTGGCGCTGGAAAAGCTGGTGACCCGGATGCCGGCCTTGCTCAAAGCCTTTTCCAGTACCCAACGGATGGAACGGTCATCATCGATGACCCATACCTGGTTTGCTTCAGTCACTGGGATTGCTCTCCTTATCCCTCGCGGCGCTGATGTCATCACCGAGCGGTAAGAATATGGTGAAAATGGTTTTGCCCTTACGGCTGGTGCATTCGATCAGGCCTTTGTGCTGATTTATCAGCGACTGCGCGATCGACAGCCCCAGCCCCATGCCGCCGGTACCGGCGGTCACCATGGGGAAAAACAGCGTGTCTGCGATCTCCGGTGGGATACCGGGACCATCGTCGATAATGTCAATCTGTGCCGCCAGACGGTAACGCGCATTGCCGATCGTGAGCTGGCGTTGAATACGGGTATGCAGGGTGACGGTTCCGCCTTCATCGAGAATCCGGCTGGCATTGCGCACGATATTCAGCACCGCCTGGATCAACTGGTCGGCATCGCCGATCAGTTCGGGGATACTGGGATCGTAGTCACGCACTATATTGATGCGTTCGGCGGTTTCGGCGAGTACCAGCGAACGTACACGTTCGAGCACATGATGGATGTTGACCGCCTCATAGCTCGGGCGGCGGTTGGGGCCGAGCATGCGGTTGAGAAGCTCCTGCAGTCGGTCCGCTTCCTGGATGATGATGTGGGTGTATTCCTTGAGCTCTGCACTCTCGAGTTCACCCTCGAGCAACTGCGCGGCCCCACGCAAGCCCCCTAGCGGGTTCTTGATTTCGTGTGCAAGTCCACGCACCACATCACGCGTCAAGACCTGCTGTGTGATCAGGCGTTCTTCCCGGCTGATTCGGATACGCCGATCGACCTGCTGCAGTTCGACGATCGTCATCCGATTGCCATCTTCGTCCAGGATGGGTGTCACCGTGCAATCGACGGTGACCTCACCGCGATCCGTCGCGAGGACAACGCCGCGCTTGGTGATCGGTGCGCCGATGGCGGATGCACGAATCAGGTCA